>JAEEGL012787596.1_pt1 | contig 10511 bp, 5 predicted proteins | sample 9134231 | NCBI WGS metagenome assembly JAEEGL01 (sample SAMN16246548, study PRJNA631951) | gut metagenome | biome: gut microbiome; feature: rumen; material: fiber-attached | host: Bos | place: Iran: Karaj | collected 2018-10
CGTTGGAGGTAAGCGGGTTGTACTCTCCGCGGCCACCGGCAGTGAGGCGCTTCGGGTCTATGCCGTAGTTGTTCTGCAGATACTGCACTACGCTCGATGCCCTGAGGCAGCTGAGGTCCCAGTTGTTGCGGATGTTCTCACGACGGATGGGCACGTCATCGGTATTGCCCTCGATGAGTACGTCATAGTCCTCATAGTCGTTGATGATCTTGGCAATCTTGGAGAGCGTCTCGGCGGCACGGTCGTTGATCTCATAGGAGCCGCTCTTGTAGAGCATGTTGTCGGCCAGAGAGATATAAACCACACCCTTCAGCACCTGTACATCCACATCCTTGAGTTCCTCCTTGGAGAGGGAACGTGTCAACTTGTTGGTCAGAGCCAAATTGAGCGAATCGCTCTTGCTCTTCAGGTCGGTCAGGTGACGGATGTATTGGTTACTCTCGTTGATCTGGTCCACGAGTTTCTCGATAGATACATTGCTCTGATTGGAATTGACAAGGCTCTTGTCCAAGGACTGCTGCAGGCTTGCATAGGCTTCCTTGGCCTGGGCCAACTGCTCCTCGAGCGAAGCAACGCGCACGTTAGCGGCGGCCAGTTGTTCTTTGGCCTCCTGGAAACTGATATTCATCTCCTTATAGGATTGCATCATTCCCTGATTGCGCTGTCTGCATTCCTCTAATTCTTTCTTGCTGGCACAACTGCTCACGAGCACAAGACCCACCAGCATGGTCATCATCAAAACACTTTTTTTCATATTCATAATCATTTATGAGTTAATTTCATTTTGCCTTATTCCAATATTAGACGCAGAAAAGGCCGAAATGTTGCATCAACCGGTACGATTTAACCATTTTTTGCGAAAACCAAGAGCAAAAAGAACACCGCTGGCGTGATTTTTTTGCCGATTGGCTTGCCACTCCGCTCGGCTTGCACTTCGTTCCCTCGCTAGCGCTCGGGCAAGATAGGCAGCGCCTCGGGTTTGTCAAGCCAACTGGCAAAAATCACACCGCTGGGGTGATTTTTTTTGCCGATTGGCTTGCCACTCCGCTCGGCTTGCACTATCTTTGCAGATTAAATAGAATTGTAAATGGACGTTCACGAGAAAAAACAGTTGTTGCTCGACTCACGCTACCTGCGCATGACGCAGATCTGGGCCGAAAATTCCTATTGCAAACGCCGCCAGGTGGGGGCCTTGCTAGTCAAGGACAAGATGATCATCAGTGACGGCTATAATGGAACACCGGCAGGCTTTGAGAACGTGTGTGAAGAAGATGCCGACCACTCCAAACCCTATGTCCTGCATGCCGAAGCAAATGCCATCACCAAGGTGGCGCGTAGCAACAACAGCAGCGACGGCGCCACACTCTATGTGACCACTTCTCCCTGCATGGAGTGCAGCAAGCTCATCATCCAGGCCGGTATCCGACGAGTGGTGTTTGGCGAGTATTACCGCATGCATGACGGGGTGGATCTGTTGTGCCGCGCAGGCATCGAGGTAATTCACCTGTGGAAACACGGTGAAGAGTGTGAACAAGTGCAGATCACCAGCGACAACAGCGAGAGCCACTATCAAGAAGTGGCACAATATTTAAGCCAACTATCCCATTAAACAATAACGCCTAAAGCCCAAACACCTAACGCACGAAAAACATGACACAGAAGTCCACACGCCAACCCATCTGGTTACCCCTCGCCATTGCCCTGGCGGTGGTGGTGGGCATCTTTATTGGCAACCACTTTACCAGCAACAAGCCTGTAGCCGAGAATGACCGCAAGCTCAATGCCATCCTCAACCTCATTGCACAGGATTATGTGGACACCACCAATCTGCATGACCTGATTGAGATGAGCATCCCCGAGATATTGAGCAAGCTGGATCCACACACCAGCTATTTCAGCGCCGAGGACCTACAGATTGCCACTGATGACCTGAACGGCTCGTTCAGCGGCATCGGCATCTCGTTTGTGCTGGACAACGACACAATTGGCGTTGTCGAGGTCATTCCAGGTGGTCCCAGCGAGAAAGTTGGCATTATGGCAGGTGACCGCATCGTGACAATTAATGACTCGGTTGCCACAGGCGAGAAGATGACCAACGGTGCCGTGATCAAGCGACTGCGAGGCGCCAAAGGCACCAAGGTGAAACTGGGCATTCTAAGGCAAAACTCCAGCAAGCTCCTTACCTTCACGGTGACACGTGGTGACATTCCCGTCAACACGGTTGATGCCTACTACATGCTAGACAAGAACACCGGTTACATCAAAATCAACCAATTCGGACGCCACACCTACGACGAATTCATTACCGCGATGGCAAGCCTTCAAGAGGAAGGCGCCAAGCGCTACATGATAGACTTGCGCGGCAATGGCGGCGGCTTCATGGAGATGGCAGTGCTCATGGTCAACGAGTTCCTGCCAGCCGACCAGCTCATCGTCTTCACCAAGGGACGCTATAAACGCGATCACAACAAGGCGTGGAGCGATGGCAACGGCTCGTTCCAAGACGCCGAAGTCGCTGTACTCATCGACGAGTTCAGCGCCAGTGCCAGCGAGATTTTTGCCGGTGCATTGCAAGACAATGACCGTGGACTGATTGTTGGCTGCCGCTCATTCGGCAAGGGCCTGGTACAAAAAGAGTTTGTCTTGCCCGACAGCAGCGCCATCCGCTTGACAACGGCACGCTACTACACACCCAGCGGCCGCTGTATCCAGAAGGATTACAAGGAAGGGGTGCTCAATTACGAGAAAGAGTTGGTGGACCGTTACCTGCACGGCGAACTCTATAGCCGCGACAGCATGAAGATTGACAAAAACCAAATGTTCACTACCTTGTATGGCCGCACGGTTTACGGCGGTGGTGGCATTGTGCCTGACATCTTTGTGCCACGAGACACGAGCGGCATCACCAACTATTATATTGATGTGTTCAATGCTGGCCTGCTGCAGCGTTACGCCTTCAACTACTGCAACAATAACCGCGCATCACTCAACAAGATGGAGGACTACAAGCAGTTCTTGCGCATGGCGCCGAGTGATGCAGCCTTGCTGAAGGATTTTGCCGACTATGCTGCCAGCAACGGTATCGCACCGCGTTGGTATTACATCAATCTGTCTCACGATGTGATCGTCACCAACCTCAAAGCGTTGATTGCTCGTGACGTCTTTGGCAACCAGGCCTACTATCCTATCCTCAACCGCAACGACATGACCGTGCAAGAGGCACTTAAAGCCTTGAACAAGCACAAGGCTGCATTCCCGATTACCGACTGATAATTCATCAACCGACGACATGAAACGCAACCTGCCCATCTGGCTTACCGTCGCTATCGCCATGATAGCGTTTGCGGCAGGTTTACTCCTTGAACGCCACTACTTGAGTTCCTCATCACAGCCTGATGGCGACGGTTCCAAGGTCAAAGCCATTCTCGACCTTGTTGCACAAGAATATGTGGACACAGTGAATCTGGATAATCTTATGGAGCGGAGCGTCCCTTTCATCCTGAAGGGTCTGGATCCTCACACCAGTTACTTTGATGCCCGTAATTCCAAGATCACTAGAAATCATCCCGATGGAGTCATCCCTGACATTGGTGCTGTTCTCATCATCTTCAACGACACCATCCATGTTGAATGCATTGTTCCCGCTGGTCCTAGTGATATAGCCGGCATCCTGCCTGGTGACCGCATCGTGAAGATTGACGGGCAGCCAACTGCCAACATCAAGAAAACCTCAGGTGAGGTATTCAGCCTCTTGAGTGGACCCAATGGAAGCAAGCTCACGTTGAGCGTGGAACGCCAAGGCTATCCCAAAGTTCTTGAATACACAGTGACTCGCAACAGGATTATAAAGAAAACCATTGACTCCTACTACATGATTGATAAGAACACGGGATATGTCAAGGTTAACCAGTTTGAACGCAATACCGATAAAGAATTTGCGGAGGCTTTAACCCAACTGCAAGCACTGGGTGCCAAGCGTTATATGATTGACCTGCGAGGCAATGGTGGCGGCTATATGGAAATTGCGGTGCTCATGGTCAATGAATTCTTGTCCAAGGGGCAAACCATCGTAGAGATACGCGGCAGACACAAGAAGTATAATAAGGTTTACAAGAGCGATGGCAAAGGGGCGTTCCAGAATGCCGAGATTGCAGTGCTGATTGACGAATACAGCGCCAGCGCCAGCGAGATTTTTACAGGTGCGTTGCAGGATAACGACCGCGGGCTGATCGTGGGCCGCCGCTCCTTTGGCAAAGGGCTGGTGCAGAACGACTTCTTCCTGCCCGACAGCAGCATCCTGCGACTTGCAATTGCCCGATACTACACGCCCAGCGGCCGTTGCATCCAGAAGGAGTACAAAGGCTATGACCTGAACCAATATATTATTGATGTGATGGAACGCTACAAGCACGGCGAATTTTACAACAGCGACAGCATCCGAATAGATAAAAGCAAAAAATATCGCACAGCTCATGGTCGAACTGTCTATGGCGGTGGCGGCATCATCCCTGACATCTTTGTTGCCCGAGACACGGCAGGAATCAACAATTACTACATTGATGTAGAGAATGCCGGTTTATTACAGCGTTTTGCCTTCACCTATTGCGAGAAAAACCGCACAACCCTTGAGCAAATGAGCGACTACAAACAATTCTTGCGAACGACGCCGGTAGATAACAGCATTATCAAAGAATTTGCCGAGTTTGCCGCAGCCAGTGGCATAGTTCCTCGTTGGTACTACATCAACCAGTCCCGTGATCTGATCTTGACCAAGATTAAGGCAATTATCGCTCATGACATTTTCGGTCCAGAGGCCTATTCTTCTATTGTTAACCGAAACGACAACACTGTTCAAGCAACCCTCAAGGCCTTGAACAAGCACAAGGCTGCATTCCCAATTACCGACTGAGCACTCGGTTTCAAATGGACATTATCAATCAACCATCATAAATGAACATATTCAGCATCCTTGCAAGCGCCGCACTGGCAATGCCCACGTTCATCCCCATGCCCCAACAGGTGCAATGGGGCAATGACAGTTTTGTTTTCTCTATCCCCTATCGCGTTGAGAACCAATGTACTGAACTGGCCCAAAACATCTATCTGCACGACTTGACCTTGATAAGCGAACCCCAATCCAGTCGTGTTTGCATCATCAAGCAAGAGGCAATGTCAAGTGAAGGTTACCGCCTGCACATCACCCGCGACACACTTTTAATAGCTGCAGATGACAAAGCGGGCTTTGTTCATGCTGGGCAAACGCTCAAGCAGATGGCAGCCAACGGCATGTTGCCATGCTGCGACATCAATGACGCGCCCCGTTTTGAATGGCGAGGCTGCATGATTGACGTGTCAAGGCATTATTTTGATTTGGATTGCCTGAAAAGGCAGATTGACATCATGGCCAGCGTGAAGCTTAACCGCCTGCATATCCACCTGACAGACGCAGCCGGGTGGCGACTGCAAATAGACCGCTATCCCCTGCTCACCCAGATTGCTGCCTGGCGCACCCAAAACGACTGGACCGAATGGTGGACAAACCATGACCGCCGTTTTGTGGACACCCGCAAAGGGCAGCCCGAAGAAGGCACCTACGGCTACTACTATACCAAGGAGCAGATGCGCGAACTCATCGATTATGCCAGCGAACGGGGCATTACCATCATACCTGAGATTGAGATGCCCGGCCACAGCGAGGAAGTGCTTGCGGTTTATCCTGAACTTGCATGCCTCTCGGACAGCGCCGCATTGAGCCAATCGCCTGATGATGCCGTTATCCGTGGCATGAACAGTGGCGACCTGTGCCCATCCAACGAGAAAACATTCGAATTCCTGTGCGGTGTCCTTGATGAAGTGATGGAATTGTTTCCATCGCAATACATCCACATTGGTGGTGATGAAGCCAACATGACCGCATGGAAGACATGCCAACGCTGCCAGGCACACCTCACAGAGCTGGGCAGCGATAAGGTGTCTGACCTGCAGGCCGACCTCATTTCACGCATCAACATCTACCTGAACCAGCACGGGCACAAACTCATCGGTTGGGACGAAATCATTGCCAACTGCAATCCAGCCCATCCTGCCAAGACGGCCATGGTGTGGCGCGATGCCAATTATGCCCAACGCGCCATCGACAATGGCTATGATGTCATCATGGCCCCCAACAGCCATTGTTACCTGAACCGCAACCAGGATGCCCCCAACGGTTCGCCAATGGACTGGAGCTACCTGCCGTTTGACCATGTGACCACGTTTAATCCCTGCAACGGGCTGGACGAGGCGCAGCAACGCCATGTCAACGGCATCCAGGCATGCCTATGGACCGAATATGTGACCAACGATTCTGCCGTAGAAGACAACCTCTACCCTCGCCTGCTGGCCATTGCCGAAACCGCATGGCGAGGCAAAACTGAAGAAGATATACGCCAACGAGCGACAGATTTTTCCGCAACGCTGATAGGGAAAGGCATCAAGGCCTTCGACCTGCGGCATGAGATTGGAGAACGCCCCGAAAGCAGAACTGCATGTAACCACAAGGCTACTGGCGCCCCTGTGACCTATCTGCATCATTACAATCGCTATTACCCTGCCCAGGGTGTCACCACGCTCACCGACGGCCAACGTGGCGGATGGCATCACGGTGACGGACGCTGGCAAGGATTCATCGGCGACAGCTGTGTGCATCTTGTCTTGGATTTAGGAAAACGAATCAACTTGAGCACCATCAGTATGGATTTCATGCAAAATGCCGGGCCTGACATCTATCTTCCTGCGCTGTGGGTTATCGAGTGCAGTAACGACGGCAAGCGATGGCAGGAACTATACCGACAGACGAGCGAGAAAGACCTGCATCGCGGCCTCTCGTTTCACACCTGGCGATGGACAGGCAAAGCACGGGCCCGATACCTGCGCATCCTGGCCAGTTCACACGACAGACGATCGTGGATTTTCACCGATGAGGTTATCGTAAACTAATGCTCCTCCTATACTTAAGTTTCGCAAGTTGTTAACTTGCTCACTGTTTAAAGGTTAAAGATCAGCGGATCGCAATTCTGGGAAATTCTCAAAAAACTCAGTTATGCAAGTAGTAAAATGCTCTTTAACCATTAAACTTTAACCTTCAAGTTTTTAAAGGAGCGCAGCTACTTTAGAAACTTGAGTTCCCGAACAAGTGAATGGAACGAGGCAGAGGTTATCTGTCCCGTTCCATTCATTTTTCTTAGAATCACAGCATGGATTCTTTTACAGTTCAATCTTTTTTCTTCTTGCGGATAGTGACCGCTCCATTACGGAAGCGCTTGTCCTAACGCGGCGTGAGGAAATCGATGCGTTTGCGCAACCTAGGACCCATTTTGTCCTTGACTACCCACTCGCCATTCACCGAGGGGTTAGTCTCACTTTCCACAATAATCACGTCGCCCAGTTTGAATCCATGTTGCTTGAACATGTCATGCGAGAGAGCGACCCATCGAATCTGATAGTTTTTTAACTTATCATAATTGATTCGGTCTCCGCTTGCTGTTACCCAACCAGCACCGCCCTGTCCAGGGTGATATTTGGTAGCATGCAATGTAAATTCCTGCCCCACGGCAGCCACAGCAATCACAACAGCAAGCGCTAAAAATATACGTCTTAGCATAAGTTGTTAGTAATTGGTTTGCAGGGCAAAAGTAGAAAAACCATTTGAATTGACCAAATTTTCAGACCACAAATTGCCCTTCCAAGGTGGCTTGAAATGGCACTAAACCCAATAATGACAGGCATTTGCGGCATTCTTGCCCCGATAAGCCCAAAATGACAATTTCTTGTCAAAAATCAACGATTTCGAGCAAAATCAGCTTTTTTACCACGACCAAAAAACATTATTTTATTACCGATAAAACAATACAAAAACAGGAGATTTATTTGCATTATCCGATTAATTATGCTATATTTGCGGCATCATCCTTGAACATGCCTATGCTGTACGAGAGAAACATACAGATCGTTAAGAATCGTCCCGGAATTTGGATAATTCCAAGGATTTGTTACTCTCTCCCTACACTTACCGCCAGTTTGACATTATTTATTCATAACGCCCGCGCAGGTGTGTAACATATGGCTTTTCTTGCCCAAAGGCAAGGGAGGCCGTTTGCGTTGTTTACCATTACATATCTATATATTATTAACTTTTAAAAGAATTTGATATATGAAAAAAATCTATTTTACCCTCCTGACGGTGCTGTTGGCCTGCCTGCCATTTGCCTTTAGCGCCAGTGCTTATGATTTTCCAGACTACGAGCACAACATGTGGTTCAATTATCTTGATGACGGCAGTGTTGAGGTAACCTATTATGATGAGGATTACAACAGTTATAGCGGATACGTCACCATCCCGTCAGTCGCTGTGCGTGGTGCCCTCAATCAGACCGAATTCCCGGTGTCCAGGATTGGTGAATATGCCTTCAGGGATTGTTACAATCTGACGGGCATCAGCATTCCTAACTGTATCAAATCTATCGGCTCGTCTGCGTTCTCCTACTGCACGAGCTTGACAACTGTATCGATTCCATCCTCAGTGACCAGAATTGAATACAATGCCTTTGGCGACTGCAGCAATTTGAAGTCGGCTTATATTGGCAGTGGTGTGACTTATATCGGCACCTATGGCTTTGACAGCCCGTTGACCTTGGTTTACTGCTATGCTTACAATCCGCCGACCATCAACAGCGAGAATGCATTCAAGAGTTCCACCTACAGCGATGCAACCCTCGTTGTTCCCAACGGCAGAGTCAGTGCATACAAGAACGCCACTTACTGGAATAAATTCCAGCATATCAGGTCCCAGGACGTGGTCTATATCAATTCCACCAATTTCCCGGATGCCAATTTCCTCAGCGCTTTGCTCGCACTCTATCCCGATGGATACATCAGCGACATTTCCACGATCACCTATCTGAATGTCGCAGGCAAGGGTATCTCCGACATGACGGGTATGGAATTGTTCACAGGACTCAAGGACCTGCGCTGCTACAGCAACTCGTTCACCTCGCTCTACCTCGGCAACACCGCGCTCACCTATCTGGACTGCGCCCCTAACACCAAGCTCACCCAGTTGTACGTCGACGACTGCACTAACCTGGAGACGCTCATCTGCTACGAAACGGGCATCACCGAACTATACCTGAGTCATCTCGCTAAACTCAAATATCTCAACTGCAGCAACACCAAGCTGACGAGTCTCAATGCGCTCGAGCTACCGCAGCTCTCCAACATTAACTGCTCCAACTGCACGGCGCTGAAGGGTATTTGGTGCTCCGACGACGCCCTGACCACGCTCAACGTGACAGGCAACACAGCAATGACAGGACTCTGGTGCTGGAACAACCCCAACTTGGCTACCATTACTGGGTTGGCCGACTGCACCGCCCTCGTGAGCCTGAGATGTAATGGTTGTGCGATAACCGACCTGAGCGCCGTCAACAGCATGGACTACCTGCAGGAGCTGTGGTGTAACAACAACAATATTACCCCCCGGCTCATGCTGACCCACAAGGGCGGGCTGACCGAGGTCGATGCGTCGAACAACCCGAATCTGACCGAGGCCATTTTCTATGACAACGACCTCTTGACAGACCTCAAAATCACCAACTGCCCAGCTTTGATCGAACTGGACTGCTACGACAATGCCTTAACCGAGTTGGACGTGACAGGTAATACCTCGATAGAAATACTTTCATGCTATGATAATAATAATTTATCGAGTATTACAGGTTTGGCTAATTGCGCCTCTCTCAGGCGTTTCTGGTGCTCTGACTGCTCCTTGACCAATCTGAATGCATTAAACAGCCTGAATAATCTCGAAGAAGTGAATTGCAACAGCAACAAGATCACCTCGCTCACGTTGACCAACAAGAGCAAACTGGAAGAGGTTTCTGCGTTTATGAACTCATGGTTGACCACTGTCACGATTACTGGCAACAGCGCACTGACCGAACTCGACATCTTCGACTGCTCTAATCTGACAACGTTGAACTGCTACAACAACGCACTGACCAGGCTCTACTTTGAAGATAACACGGCGCTGAAGACGCTCAAATGCTACAACAATTCTAACCTGTCATCGATTACGGGCCTGGAGGAATGCACGGCGCTCCAGAAACTCTACTGCTATAACTGCGCGTTGACCGACCTGAGCGCCGTCAACAGCCTCTCGAACCTGGATTACCTGGCCTGCTACGGCAACAAGCTGACCTCGCTCACCGTGACAGGCAAAAGCAAGCTGACCAATCTCTATTGCTACAACAACCCCAAATTGACGACGCTTACCGTAGCGAACAATACAGCGCTAAAGGTTCTCGACATCAAGAACAACACGGCCATGACAACAGCCAACTGCTACAATAACGCGTTGACGACGCTCACCGTAACAGGTAACACCGCGCTGAAGTCGCTCTACTGCTACGGCAACCAGCTGACCTCGCTGAATCTGCAAGGCTGCAACGCCTTGACCACGCTCTACTGCTACA
>JAEEGL013574356.1_pt1 | contig 10511 bp, 6 predicted proteins | sample 9134231 | NCBI WGS metagenome assembly JAEEGL01 (sample SAMN16246548, study PRJNA631951) | gut metagenome | biome: gut microbiome; feature: rumen; material: fiber-attached | host: Bos | place: Iran: Karaj | collected 2018-10
GCATGGTAACATTGCAGAATGTAGATAAATACTTTTACCGCCGCAAGTCCAACCAGATCCATGTAATCAACGACACCTCGCTGGAATTCGGAGAAACAGGACTTACCGCGCTGCTGGGTCCTTCGGGATGCGGCAAGACGACACTGCTCAACGTCATAGGCGGTCTGGATAAAGCAGACAAGGGCAGAATATTCATCAACGGTCAGAGGATCACAGGAAGAACTGCACGGTCCGTCGACCGGATACGTAACCTCAACATCGGCTATATCTTCCAGAATTACAATCTCATCAACACCATGACAGTCTTTGACAATGTTGCCATGGTGCTGAAGATGGTCGGCATCAAAGACGAAAAGGAGATCAGGGAAAAAGTAGAGTATGCTCTGGAACTTGTCGGAATGTACCGTTACAGAAAACGTTATGCGGACATGCTTTCAGGCGGCGAAAGACAGCGTGTGGGTATCGCACGCGCTATCGTCAAGAACCCTTCTATAATCATAGCTGACGAGCCAACGGGGAATCTCGACAGCGCCAATACCCTTGAGGTAATGAACATAATCAAGTCCATCTCGAGGGAAAAACTGGTCATACTTGTAACACATGAGGAAAACCTTGCGAATTTCTATGCGGACAGGATAATCCGCCTCAGGGACGGCAAGGTTATCTCCGATGAGATCAACAGGAATGTCGAAGGCCTGGATTACAGGATCGAGAACAGGATATACCTGAAAGACATAAAGGACCAGAGGACCTTCGGAGACAGTGATAACACTATACGCGTCTTCAACGAAAGCGGCGGGAAGATGGATATTGACATTGTGATCAGCCGCGGCAACCTCTTCATTCAGACGCGTGATACTGCAAACAGAATGGAGATAGTCGATGAAAACTCAAGCATAGAGCTTGTTGACGACCACTACAGAGCGCTGACGGCAGAAGAGGCGGAAGCCCGCAGATTTCATGCGGAACGTTTTGCTTCATCAAAGCCCCTGCGCCATTCATCGATATTCAACGTTTTTTCGATGCTTGCATCGGGATTCAGGACCGTCAGCAACTATCACATACTGAAGAAAGTACTGCTGGCGGGATTCCTGATATCAGCGATGTTCATCACATATGCCGTGTCAAATATCGCGGGTATCCTCAATATGCCTGATGAAAGATTCATACAGGATGACAAATCATATGTGGGAGTCGTTCAGAAGAAGATACCGGTCAGTGACTACCTTGAAATTGAATCAGACCCGACTGTTGAATATGCGCTGCCGGGAGACGGCAGAATCAACATGCGGATGAAGTACGACGAGTACTGGCAGACGTCATGGAGCGGCACGATGTTCAAAGGCTCTTTAAGCGCCTCTGACGACCTCACGGAAGAAGATATAAAGTACGGAAGACTGCCTGAGAACAGGTATGAAATTGCAGTCGATGCGCTGCTGTTAAAACGTGCCCAGGAAGAGAACCCGGATATGATACATGCCGGGTATAAGGAACCTGAAGAACTTATCGGCCGCCACCTTACGCTGAAGGAACTGCCTGAGTTTACTATTGTAGGCATTACTGACAGGGATAGCCCCTGCATTTATGCGTCAGAATCCCTGTTCATAAATATGCTGGCCAATAACAGCACTGATGATTACTACGAAGAAGATTACGGGTACTCTGAGGAAGGGAGCATGGATGAGTCCGCCGCGGAAACATACAATGAGGACGGAAGCATTACGGTTTCAGCTCCTAAGGCATCGCAGCTCATAGATTATGCCCTTTATAAAGACAAGGTGCAGCTGACTGATGGAAGCAGCTGGCCTGAAAACGATTATGAGGTGCTTGTCGACAGCGACTATTCGAAGTCGATGAATATCGGCAAGGTAATAAAGACCAAGGTCAACGGCCACAAACTCACTGTTGTCGGTCATTACGACAGTGATGAAGTGCAGGGCAAATTCTTTGTAAATAACAATATGATCAAGTACCGCCTCATCGGAGCGTCTGAGAATATGACTGTCAGGGCGGCAGGAGAAAAGGAAGACACCGTCAATGCTCTGAAGGAATACGGCGTCAAGGCCAGAGACCTTTACAAGTATCAGAAGAGCAAATACAGGAAGAGCCAGCTTTCGACAGTACGCGCATTCCTGCTGGTAGGAGGAATCATCATCATTATTTCGCTTATAGAAGTTTTCCTGATGATGAGAGCGTCATTCCTGTCACGTATTAAGGAAGTGGGTACACTGAGAGCTATCGGAGTAAAGAAATCAGACATATACAGAATGTTCACCGGGGAAATAATTGCTATAACAACAATGGCTTCGATACCGGGATGGCTTCTGATGAATTACATTATCAGCAAGCTGCAGAATGTTTCATATCTGTCGAGTATGTTCATATGCACGCCGCAGACGGTGCTTGTATCACTCGCTCTGATCTTTGCGTTCAATCTTCTGTTCGGCCTGATGCCTGTTGCCCATATACTGATCAGGCGTCCGGCTGCGATACTCGCACGTACAGACGTGAACTGATGAATGAAAGGTTATAAGTCATGACCAATAATAGAAAAATGACAAACGTGCTGAGAACAGCCTTCATAAAAACTGCAGCCGTACTGCTGCTCGTGGCGGTAACGGTGGTATTTGCGTTGCCCGGGACCGCTTATGCAGACAAGGAAACCGAAAAGGAAGAACCTATACGCGAGGTCCACGATGTCGGAGTTGATAATGAGCTTTATTGTTTCTTCGTTACGCATAATGTAGTGCTTACTCCTGCCGAAGTGGCGGAAATGACAGATGAGGAGCTCACTTCTGCAATACTGGAACGATCAGGTCTTTATATCAAAAAGACAAACTGCAAAAAACCGTCGCACAAAGAGATCACGATCAGGGACTGGGCAAAAAAGAAAAAAGGAGACCTTCAGCTGAGCGACGAGGATCTTGAGGGCATGCGTCTGGCAGAGCCGGTGGACGGCAGTCCTGTCAAGTTTTACATGGATCTTCTTATCGTAAAGAAAACCGGAGAAACGGTAATAAATGAAGAGGGAGAAGAAGAGGAAGAAACAGTTCAGTATTCGACCTTCAAGAGGACAAGCCCGAGGCTGCTGTTTGCAGTCGTCGCGACGGAAGAAGACGCGAAATACGGAGAAGACATCTGCATAGAGGATAAAAAACCTGTGCAGAAACAGAAGAAACAGAAGCAGAAAACACCTCGTGTAAGCAAGCCCGAAGAACCTGCTGAGGAGATGCTCCCTGAGTACAGGACCATAAACATGGTCGACCGGTCGGGAGCGCCTCTGGAAGAGACTCTGAAGGACGGAAGTCCTGTTGATCTTGAATGGATAGAACCGCAAAAGGCAGGAACGGACGAGAGATCATCATTTATCGACCGGATACCCGGAGGCATTACAGGTCTGGCAGTCATGGCCGCAGTTGCAGCTGCAGCGCTTGCCGCAGTGATAGCAGCGAAGAGAAAGAGAAAAGAAGAATAGAGGAGAGTCCAAGGATGAAATACCGTATAAATAAGACAAATTATTGCGATTTCAACGTCTTTGAGGACAACAGGCTGGCTCCGAGGAGCTACTTCATCCCGTACCCGGACAGAGCGTCTGCTGACAGCGTGTCCGCTAAAGACAAAAGATACGGGTCCCCTAAGGTCATATGCCTGAACGGTGACTGGGATTTCAGATTCTATCCGAAACCATTCCAGCTTCCGGACCTGCTGGATACCGACACGTTGAAATTCGATAAGATAGATGTACCTTCGTGCTGGCAGTTCCGCGGCTACGACAGGCCTTTTTATGTGAATCTGAGATATCAGTTCCCGTATGATCCTCCGAAGATCCCGGAGCTTGACAAGGCCGGCAGGGTGTTCAGCCTTCAGGGCTCGGATTACGGACTCGGCCCGAGATGGAAGGATCCGGGCGAAGAATACAACTTCGTCGGAGTCTACCGGACATTTTTCAATACTGACGGACCGGACGCTCCGGAAAGGCGGTATGTTCTGTCTTTCCTGGGAGTAGCCAGCTGCGCGGACGTATACATGAACGAACATTACGTCGGATATACTGAAGGCTCTCACAACACTGCGGAGTTCGATGTAACTCCTTATCTCCATGACTGGATAAATGAGGTAGTTGTTGTCGTTCGCAGATGGTGCAACGGAACATATCTTGAAGACCAGGACATGTTCCGCAACAACGGCATATTCCGTGACGTTCTTCTGAGGATATCCGAAGGCAACGATTTCCGGGATGTGGATCTCATCACCAGAAAGGTCAGCGGATCATGGTTCGCGACCGCAAGAGCAGATCTGCTCGAGGACGGGGAAGTGACTTTCACCCTGGAAGGCCGCGGAGTTCATGAGCAGCAGACTGTCAGGTCCCAGGGAAAAAGGGCAGAGTTTACTTTCAGAAACCTTGGTCCTGTAGAGTGGAGCGATGAAACTCCTGAACTTTATAACATGTACTACGAGATCGAGGGCAGCTGTGTAAAGCAGCGTGTCGGTTTCAGGTCAGTTGAGATCCGCGGCGATAAGCTGCTGGTAAACGGACAGCTGATCAAATTCCATGGAGTGAACCACCACGATACCTCGCCGGAGAACGGTTATACGATGACTCCTGATGAGATAGAGAGGGACATGCGTCTGTGCAAGGAGTACAACATCGACACCGTAAGGACTTCACACTATCCGCCGGACCCATACCTGCTGGAGGTCTGCGACGAGCTGGGCATATATGTGGTTGATGAAGCCGACCTCGAGACTCACGGCACATATGTCCACAAGCTGCCGCCGAGCTATAACCGTATCAGCGATGACCCTAAGTGGGAGGCGCATTATGTTGACCGTGCTGCGAGGATGTATCAGCGTGACAAGATGCATCCGTCCATCGTGATGTGGAGCCTTGGCAACGAAGCGGGCGGTACGCACAATACAGACAAGGAATATGAGTATCTTAAAAAGTATTCGACTCTTCCGGTCCATTATGAAAGCGCAGTACATACAAGAAAGAAGGCGTACGACGTTGCAAGCGAGATGTATCCGCCTTCGGAGCGCGTGCATGAGATAGGCGAAAAGAAATACAAGATAAAACAGTTCTGCGACAGGCCGTATTTCCTCTGTGAGTACGCACACGCAATGGGCGTCGGTCCGGGCGGAATGGAGGATTACTGGAAGGAAATATATTCATATGACAGCCTTACGGGAGGCTGTGTATGGGAAATGGTCGATCACGCCGTGCTGCACGAAGACGGAAGCTATACATACGGCGGTGACCACGGTGAGTGGGAACACGACAAAAACTTCTGCGTGGACGGTATGTTCTATCCTGACCGCAGCCCGTCGACCGGCGCGAAGATAACCAGATTCATCTATCGTCCGATACGTGTCAGCTGGCTCGGAGGAGACGACTTTGAGCTTTTCAACACGAAGGCGTTCACCCCGGGTTTCAGATACGTGCTGAAGTGCAGGTGGAGCGACGGAAGCGAATTCTCCATGACTCCTGAATGCGACCCCCTTGAGAAGGTGCGGGTGAAGATCGATACCGCGGAGCATATCAGGGCAGCAGAGGAAGCGGGAACAGACTGCACGCTGACGGTCACGGCTTTTGACAGAAAAACCAAAACGGAAGTATCACGCGAACAGATCGTTCTTAAGGAACATATATCCGGCATGCCGGAAGGCGCGGGCAGATACCCTATCGGGAACATAACCGACGATAATTCAGATGATGTCTCGTTCGTGATAGGCGGTACGGTCATTACGCCTGCCGATCCTTCGACCATAGTATTCCGGGCTCCGACAGACAACGATTTTATATTCTTCGGAGTCGGTGACGCGATGAAAGACTTCACAGGGCAGAGGACAGATGTGGTCTCGATCGAAAAGACCGAAAAGAAGCTTACCGTAGTTTCCAGGATCGTGTGCAGAAAGAACGAGTTCGAGTGTACCGATACATATGAGAGGATAGACGAAGCCGGCTCCGTACTCGTCACCAGCAGGCTGCACTGCACAAAGGGCAGGGGTACAGTACCGAGATTCGGCAAGGCGTTCAGATTTGACTCCGCGTTCGATTATGTGGAGTACTACGGAAGAAGCGGGGAGTCTTACGCCGACATGAAGGATCAGTTCCCTATAGAGGAAGTGAGCTGCAGGGTAGCAGACATGACTGAGCCGAATATCAAGCCGCAGGAGAGCGGCAGCCGTTTCGACACCAGATGGGCGAGCGTGAGCGACGGCAGCACAACAGTCAGGTTCAGCGCCGTGGATAAGGCATTCGAGCTTGGCATAAAACCTTACAGCGACACAGAACTTCTGAGCATGAAGCATCGCGAAGATGAAAAGAGAACAGGTACTTACGTTACCATATCCGCGTTCCAGCAGGGAATCGGTACTGGAATATGCGGACCACAGACAAAAGATGAGTTCAAATATCCTGTGAGCAATGACTATGAATTGAGATTCGTAATATCATGCAGCAGGGAAGGCGAAAACTGATTACCGTACGCTGCAGTAAGACAAAAAGAAACGCAGCTGTTCAACATTCAACATGAGCAGCTGCGTTTTTAGTTATCAGTATTTTAGAGTCCGCACTTTGCAACGTATGTTACATCTGCAGGGAGGCCGAGGTCGCGGTCTGTAACAGGCTCAAAGCTCCATCTCGGAGCAGTTGGTCTTACAGCCCACATTACAGCGTAGAAGTTGAACATAACGATGCCGTAGTTGAGGAGCCTGTCGGCATCTGATGTCATGTCATCAGGCAGGCCGATCAGCGAGATCTGATCGTTGTCAACTATGATCCTGTACGGCTGAAGGTTCTGGAAGGACTGCGCATGAGCGATGGCTCTGAGTCCGTCTTCAAGCTGGTCGTACCAGAGATCGGTATCTATATCCTGTCCGAATTTATAACCGTCGGTCATCTCATCGAGGGACTTCTTAGGAGCTTTTTTCTCATCATTGTCCGGATCCCTGTATCCGAATGCCACTACGCAGGCAACTACCTTGTCAGTATCCTCGCCGAGAGCTTTTTTAGCCTCATCGGCATCGTTGATGGTCTGCCAGCAGGCAGCCAGACCAAGCTCTGTCAGCTTGAGTGTCAGGCCCTGTGCGATGTATCCTGCGTTCTCAAGATAATGATCTGCCACTTCTGAGTAGACGACCATGTAAGCCGGAGCCTTGATGCAGAATCCGTTGTATCCGACGCTCTTCTTGAGCTCATCCCAGACTGTTCCGATGTAGAATTTCAGTTCAGTTTCGATCTCATCGACAAGATCGCTTTCGTCTTCCTCATAATATGTGAGCAGTTCAGTAAGAACACTGTCTTCGACTTTTCTGTCCGCAAAACCTCTGCATGAGTTTCTTTTTTTAACTATAGTTTCATAATACTCCATCTTTACACCTCAAATATTTTGCATTTCCGAATACAGTCATAATCGTACTAATATTAACATCAGAAACGGGCTTTTTCAATGTATATACAGCCGTACAGGATTTGATGTTGACATGCGAAAGTATAAATATTACAATTTCTGCATTGAGATAGAGGACGCGTTATGTCATGAGTATCTGATTCATATGCCGTGCAGGGCAGAAGCAGTGAAAGGGGCAGGCGCCGAAGTGAGGGAGGACTGCATGCCGACCGATCTGGGCGGACGGAATAAGATCCGTACGACTGTCGCATTATTGCGGAGAGCTATCCAGGAATAGTATCTTGTTATGCTTATCCCGGCAGCTGATTCGCATCGGCTGCTTTTTTTAGCAGGTAACTATTGATAGCCTCGTCTCATTTATAGAAATGACCATTCATAATGAGGAGGAAACAAAATGGCAAAAACAAACACTATCTTTGAAGGAGTAGCAACAGCTCTTATTACACCGATGACAGAGGACGGTGTGAATTTCGAACAGTTCGGAAGACTTATAGACTGGCAGATCGAACAGGGAATCGATGCCCTGGTCATCGCAGGCACCACGGGTGAGGGATCGACTCTTACGGATGAGGAGCACAAGGCATGCATCAGCTTTGCAGTTGAGAGATCCGCACACCGTGTTCCTATCATCGCAGGCACAGGAAGCAACCATACTGAATACGGAAAGCAGCTTACAAAATTTGCAAGCGATGCCGGCGCGGACGCATGCCTGATAGTTACTTCATATTACAACAAAGCCACACAGAACGGTCTCGTCAAGCTGTTTGAGGAATACGCAAGCGTAAGCGATGTGCCTATCATCGCATACAATGTTCCATCCAGAACGGGTCTTAATATTGAGCCTTCAACATATGCGAAGCTGGCGAAGATAGACAAGGTAGCCGCCATCAAGGAAGCTAACAGCAATATATCAAAAATCGTTGATACATTCGCTCTCGTAGGAGACAGCATGGATATCTATTCGGGCAATGATGACCAGATAGTTCCGTTCCTCTCGATGGGAGGCAAGGGAGTCATCTCTGTACTCTCTAACGTGATCCCTGCTGAGACAAAAGAGATCTGCACCAGATTCTGGAACGGCGATGTTGCCGGTTCGGCGGCACTGCAGTGCAAGTATAACGAACTGGTAAAGGCTCTCTTCTGCGAGGTCAATCCTATTCCTGTAAAAGAGGCACTTGCCATGATGGGATGGTGTGATCCTATTATCAGATCACCTCTGTACCGCATGGAAGAAGCAAACCTCGAGAGACTCAGAAAAGCTATGGAAGATCTCGGGATCATCGGATAATCTGCAGGAAAGGACCACGCGATGTTGAAAGTAGTTATAAACGGAATAGACGGTGCCATGGGTACGATACTGGCGCGCAGCATAGCCGCGGCCGATGATATGGAGGTCGTAGCCGGTATTACTCCTACAGGTGCTGACGGGGCTTATACAAGCCCGTCGGATTTCACGGGAGAGGCTGATGTCCTTATAGACTTTTCACACCATGACGGCACATATGCGCTGATGGAGTACTGCGTCGGACGCGGTCTGCCTGCAGTGGTATGCACGACCGGGCAGACAGAAGAAGAGATGGACTGCATCCGCAGGGCAGCAGAGAGCATACCTGTGTTCAAATCAGCCAACATGTCGGTCGGAGTGGCGATAACCGCTAAAGCGGTCAGGGAGATCGCAACCAAGTTCGGAGGCTGCGAGGTCGAGATCGTGGAGATGCACCATAACCGCAAGGTCGATGCACCGAGCGGTACGGCTCTCATGCTCGCGGACGCGGTGATGGAGGCAAGACCTGAGCTGCATGTAAACAGCGGACGGAGCGGTATGGCAAAGCGCGAACCTGACGAGATCGGCATAAGTGCTGTAAGGATGGGAAATATTGTAGGAACTCACGAAGTGATGTTCGGAACTGCCAACCAGACCATAACGATCACTCATCAGGCGCATGACAGAGCTCTGTTCGCAGACGGAGCGATAGATGCAGCCAGATTCCTCGCAGGAAAACCTGCAGGACTGTATGACATGGATGATCTTCTGGCTGACTGATTGAGAAAGGGAAAGGGAACTATGATAAGAATAGGTATCGCCGGATACGGTAATATAGGCAGAGGTGTTGAGGCTGCAGTGACCAATGCTCCTGATATGGAGATCGCTGCCGTGTTTACGAGAAGGGACCCTTCTTCAGTCACTACAGTGACCGGGGCAAAGGTTTTATCTTACGACACGATCGCTTCCATGACTGATGACATTGATGTGATCATTATCTGCGGAGGCAGTGCCACGGATCTTCCCTGGATGACTCCGGAACTGGCCGCCTCTTTCAATGTGATCGACAGCTTTGACAACCACGCCAATATCCCTGAGCATTTTGCAAATGTTGACAAGGCAGCGAGATCCGGCGGAAATGTCGGCATTATCTCATGCGGATGGGATCCGGGATATTTCTCACTGGCAAGGATATATGCAGAGGCAGCAATACCTGACGGTGCCGCATATACATTCTGGGGACGCGGAGTGAGTCAGGGACATTCGGATGCCATAAGGCGCATTGAAGGCGTTGCAGACGCCAGACAGTATACAGTACCAGTCGAAGCTGCCCTCAACAGGGTAAGGTCAGGCGAGCATCCTGAGTTCACTGCCCGCGACATGCATCTGAGAGAGTGCTATGTTGTAGCTGAGGAGGGTGCAGATAAGGCTGCCATAGAGCAGGCCATAAAAACCATGCCGAATTACTTTGAGCCTTACGATACCACAGTAGAATTCATAAGCGCAGAAGAGATGGCTGAAAAGCACAGCGGCCTTCCGCATGGCGGAAGCGTCATCAGAAGCGGAAATACGGGCCTCAGGGGCGAATTCGGCAACACTGTCGAGTTCTCACTTGACCTTGACTCAAATCCGTATTTTACGGGCAGCATTCTGGCTGCCGCAGCAAGAGCTGCATACAGGCTGAGCTGTGAGGGACAGTCGGGAGCAAAGACTCTCTTTGATGTGCCTCCGGCATATCTCTCTGCAAAGAGCCGTGAGGAACTGCTGGCTCACATGCTGTGACACCGGTGCAAGGAGACCGTTATGCTTCACGATAATCTGAACACAAACGAAAA
>JAEEGL013992411.1_pt1 | contig 10511 bp, 8 predicted proteins | sample 9134231 | NCBI WGS metagenome assembly JAEEGL01 (sample SAMN16246548, study PRJNA631951) | gut metagenome | biome: gut microbiome; feature: rumen; material: fiber-attached | host: Bos | place: Iran: Karaj | collected 2018-10
AAGGATTTGGAATGGAATGATGCCGGTGTGGAAGGCCTTTTGCGCTTTATCCAGCGCATTTACCGCCTCTATGTGGCTCTCGCCGATGGAGTAAAAGAGGTAGCTCCGGCTACTAGCAACGAGGGCCTTAGCGGCGCTTCTCTGGATCTTAGAAAACTCCTCCATCGCACTTTGCAAAAGGTGACCGAAGAGCTCGCCGAGCGCTACCATTTTAATACCGCCATCGCTTCTCTTATGGAGCTAGTAAACGGCATTTATCAGAGCGGCGTTTTGGATGATGCCGAGAAAATAGCAGCCCCGGTGCGCCGCGAAGTTTTGGAAAAAGTGGCCATCATGCTCTCGCCATTTGCGCCCCATGTAGCCGAAACTCTTTGGGAATCACTAGGTAATAGCACCATGGTGAGCTCTGCCCGCTGGCCGGAAGTTGATAAAGCGGCTCTTACCATCGATAGCATCAAAATAGTGGTGCAGGTAAATGGCAAACTTCGGGGTGAAGTGGAAGTAGCCGTGGGGGCTGACCAGGAGACAGTCCTCGCCGCTGCTAAAAATGATGAGCGCGTCGCCCGCCACCTTGAGGGCATGAATATCAAAAAAGTTATTTATGTACCAAAGCGCCTGCTCAATATCGTAGTAGTAAAATAAAAAAACTCTTCATTTGGACGATAACCCACCAGATCGCTTGCGGCAGCCACTTGAACCTCTCCCCCTAACTTATTGTATTTTTATGAAAATCACCACTCCCCCATAGAGGGAGGGGCTCCACAAAATGTCAAGACATAAACAACTTGCTACCGAGCTCTGGCGGGGTGCTGGGGCGGCAGCCCCGGCTAAGCCAGAGGCAGGCTATGCAAACCAAGACATTAAGTGTGGCCTCTGGCTTTTAAGAGAAATAAGAAGAGATTGATTTTGTAACATAGCATAAACAGTGGCATTTTTATTGAATGCCCGGGGTCCGGGGTGTCCCCGGCCGTGCGGCGGAAGAAGGGGCGTGGGGAAGAAACCTGAGCGCTTCGGAAGTAGCGGAGGTTTCTTCCCCACAAAGAAAAAAGAAATAAAATCAAGAGAAAAAATCGAGCAGAAACGGGCATTACAGTTAAGAAAAAAGAGGGCACACCGCTAGTGGAGATTTTTCCAAAGTAAGAAAAAGCACGTGGTTAATTTTTTAAAGGGAAACAAGTAGCGAAAACAGGACTCTTAATTCCCCGCCTTGGCTGTAAGCCAACTCAGCCCAATAGCTGCCGCTGCGCTAGCGTTTAAAGACTCAATAGCAGCAAAATTGCCGTTAATCTGGGTAAGGCGCACATTTTTGCGCACTTCGGCAGAAAGGCCGGTTTCCTCAGCGCCGATAACAAGCGCCAACGGATTATTAAGAGCCTTACCGGCATAAGAGGTAATATCGCCGCTACCGCGCATATCGAGGCCTAAAATGGTATAGCCGCTTTTTTTGAGCATTTTGAGATCGGCAGAGAGATCGGCAGATTCCAAGAGGCTTAGGTGTTCCATAGCTCCTTCGGCCACTCTAAAGGCAGCGGTGCTCCAAAGAAGCGAGGGCGCTTTAGTAGAAACCAAAAGCGCTTTGGCCCCAAAAAAAGCGGCGCTCCGGGCAATAGCGCCGATATTATGCGGATTTTCTATGCCATCCAGCACTGCTATCAAGCGCGGCTCATTGGCCCACTCAGTAGCCAGTTCCGCCGTCATGGTGCCTATTTGCGGGCGGGAGAAAACGGCCACTACCCCTTGATGAGCTGTGGAGCCGCATATAGTCGCGAGTTCCTCCTCGGAAACCAAGCGATATATGCGCTTTTTAGAAGCCAAAAATTTCATAGTACCCGGAAATTCCCGCGCCCGCTCTGCGGTACAAAAAAAGCGCCAAAGTTCATCACGGCGCTTATCCAAAGCAGCGGTCACCGCATGATAACCGCATAAAATCTGTTCATTTTTATTTGTTGGCATATTAGCCTCGGTGAAAGAAAAAAGTGAGACAGGCTATAAGCCGGGTTCTGTAAGCCTTAAAGGCCCGATAATCATTCATCTAGGATAGCCGTTACCGACTACCTCAAGCGACCTACCCGGATCTGCTGCCGGCGGGCCACCGGTTACCGAAGTAGAGATCCCTATTTGGTTTTGCTCCGAATGGGGTTTACCTTGACCGCCAAACGTCACCGCCGGCGCGGTGTGCTCTTACCACACCATTTCACCTTTTCCACTGCCAGCACAAGGCCAAAAGTGGTAGTCTTTTTTCTGTGGCACTTTCCGTCGGGTCGCCCCGCCTGGCTGTTAGCCAGCATTCTGCCCTATGGAGCCCGGACTTTCCTCCCGCAGCCAAACTGCCGGTGATTATCCGCCTGTCTCAAAAGGGAATATTAGCGGAGATCGCGATCTTTAATACGGGCAGCTTTACCGGCCAATTTGCGCAGATAGTACAGTTTAGCACGGCGCACTTTACCATGGCTCACCACATCAATTTTGGCCACAGCCGGAGCATGTAGAGGGAAAATTCTCTCTACGCCCACGCCATAAGAAACTTTGCGCACAGTGATGGTCTCTTGCAAACCGCCGTGATTGCGGGCGATGCAAACGCCTTCAAATTGTTGAATACGCTCTTTTTCGCCTTCCACAACCTTCACGCTGACGCGCACGGTATCGCCGGCTCTAAAAAGCGGAATATCTTTACGAATTTGCTCTTTTTCCAATTCTTTAATCAGGTTCATCTTATCCTCCGCAGCCCTTGGCCACATTTCTTGTGGCGCACTATACTCTTTTAAATAAAAAAGGCAAGCTATTTTTATAGAAAACTCATTGCAGCCAAATTTTACCGAGAGACAAAAAGCCCAGCAACAGCGTTCCCACACCGATAGCGATACGCACCTTAGCGGCACTTAGGCGCTTTACGGTTAAAACCGAAAAAGGCACCGATATGAGGCCGCCTAAAAGCAGTGGCACAACCAGAGAAATATCTATATTCTTGCCCCTAGCCAGATAAACAATAATAGCCACCAGGCAGGTTGCCGCCTCGGCTATGGAAGTAATACCCACAGCCTGTTTGGGTGAAACACCGGAAACCACCTGGCCGCCGGTAATCAGCGGGCCGTAACCGCCGCCGGAAAGTCCTTTATTAAAAGCTGCTATAGCGCCCAGTGTCACTATGTGCCCTACTCTAAAGCGCAGAGTTTGCTTATAAGTTATTAGGATGATCAACCCCATCAGGGTGATAATAATGCCTATTACGGTACCTAAAACCACTTTGGAAATACTCAGCGCCACAAAGACAGCAAGAGTAGCACCTACCACCGAGAGCGCGGCTAAAATAACTGTTGTTCTCCTGGCAACGGCATCGTTAAAGAGGTTTAGATTACCGGCTTTTTGGTGCAACAGGCCGGCAAGTATCCCGCTAAAAAGCTCGCTCACCAAAATTGCCGGCACTACTTGTAAGGGTTCATAACCGGCTAAAAGCAAAATAGGTGTCAAAGTAGTGCCGTAACCCATACCCAAGCCGGAATCAATAAATTCGCAACAAGCGGCGGCAAGCAAGATCAAAATAAAGGTAGCGATAGACATCAGCGCCTCCCAGTAGCGGGAAGCATATAACTAAAAAGCGCGGAGAGCAAAATTATGGTCCGAGGTAAATAGGAAATGAATGATTGGCACAGCTATCATATTTGTCACAAGCGGAACAATAAAGATAACTGGTATTCATAGGAACTGAGAACAAATCCTGACTGGAAGAATCAAAGCTTAATTCCAGAGCATAACTACCAGGGAAGTATTCTTTAAGAGCCTCATCAGCAATAACCTCTGGCTGAACAGGAACAGGGCCAGAGCCATCAGTAGTTGCATCACCATCGTCATTGTCTTCGCTGTCGGTAGCGGTATCACTGACGCCATCGCCGTCGGTAGCGGCATCATCAACAAAAGTGGTTTGTAAAAACAGGCAGGACACTTCAGTAGCACCATCATTTATTTGTTCATTACAAGCAGAAGGCAGTTTTAAATAAGGTATTAACGTTCCGTAAAATTTACAAGACAAATGACTCATTTCATCCTGTTCTGGATCATCAAATTGCAATACGACTGTCAGCTCGCCCTCTTGATTAGCAATTACCGGATAATCTTCATAAGATTTTGGCGGACTATTATCGCTAATATCCACAATATCCACTACAATCGCCGCACTTTCTGCACATATTTGATAATCGCAAACTTTTAGTTTGAAAACCAAAGTTGTTGGATTTTCCGGCGCAATAAAGGAAAGAGTCGGCGCATCGGCAGAGGTTATAAAATCGGCCGGCCCGCCCCATAACTGTTGCCAGGAAAAAGTGAGGGGGTCGCCATCATAATCATAGCTGCTCTGGCCATCAATAGTCACAATTTGCCCGACATGGCCCTTTACTCTAAGAGGCGCCACCGGCAATGGCACATGGTCATTAGCCAGTGGGCTAACATTTATTTTGTACAAATAAGGAGCTGATTCCCACTCGCCGTCAGTTACAGTGACAATAAATGCCAGTTGCTGCACTTCCATAGGCAGCTTAAAACTCATAGAAGTATCGGCGGCTTTAACATCAACCACCGCTCCCCTAAGCTGTTGCCAACGCAAATATTGATAACTGGGTAAATTTTGCGAAAGGACAGCATTTAATACCAGCTCCTGTCCCGGAAGGGCCTGGCTCACGCTTTCAAGAGCTGTAATTTCCGGCAAAGACACGGCATGGTAATAGGTGCTTTCATCAAAGAGAAAAAGATAATCAGGAGCGGAAGAAAGGCCGTTATCGGATCCGGTAAGAGCCCATATTGAAAAGTCACTATCAAAGTCAGTAATTATATCTTCTCCGGCGCCGATTGAGCAATCGGAAACTCGCACCCGCTCAAATCTAGCATTGCCGCTATCCAAAACGATATCATCAGGCCCAGGTCTGGCACCAAATGGTGCTAAGCGGTCGGCACCGGCCAAGACAATAGGCCCAAGGCCATGTTGCTCAATATCATTAGTCACCACTATCCGCACTTCATCGTATGTACAATGGCGACCATCACCGGCCTCCAGAGTGAAAGTAAGAACACACTCCGTAAGCGGCGCTAAGAAGGTAGGGTTAGCACTAAAAGCGCTGGAAAGCATTACTACCGGCTCAGTGCCTTTCAGTACTTGCTGCCAACGCATATTGATCCTGCCACCGCCAGGTTGATAAGTGCCCCGCCCCTCCAAAGTCACCAGAGTAGCCGGCGGAACTGCTTGATCGGCGCCGGCCGAAGCCAAAGGCGGCATAGCGTTATAGGCATCATTTACTTCCCCTCTCCGGGGACTAAAATAATCAGCGTACATGCATCCGCTGAGAAAGCTTATAAGTAGAAAAAGTGCTGCCAGTTTCATCACCACCTCGCAACATCACTATTGCAATTTACATACCAAATATAATTTTAGCAACAATTCAGCTACTTATCGGTTTACTTTCTGGAAAGTGTCATCTTATGGCGTGCCATTTTTGGCAGAAGTACGCATTTTTTGCGTAGTATGACTAGTTATCGAGATCGTGATTTAAAGCCGGATCAGGAACCGGGGCCGCCTCTTTGGGGGAAGAAACTTTTAATTTAAGAATCTTTTCGGCACTTTCCGGGTCAGAAAGTTGCAAATCGGTACCGGCACTGAATTGCTGGACAAAGCTAATTATCTTGCGGGCATCGCTATCGGTCCAGATTCCAAACCAGCTACCGGTACGGGCAGAATCAATACTTGGATAAAGCTGGAATAATTCCAAGCAACGATCATAAGCTTGCTGTCTGGTGGGCACTTTGCCGTTTTCGGCAATCCAGCCCACATACCAAGCTCTATATTCAGCCTGGAAATATTTATAAGTAGCCCGGTTTCTATCGCCATTTACCTGGTGGCTCACTTCGTGCGGAATAGTTGCCAAAACAGCGTGACGGGCCATAGCGCTATTTTTGGGATAAGCGCTGTTACCAGCCGGCACCAGAGCTTCATTTATATAGATGCCCTTTTGCCCATCAATAGCATAGCCATAGGTTATTTTACCCGGGTCATCATCCATTTCCACAAAGGCCAGAGGAATTTCGCCGCTTAGAAGCCGTCCCATGGTGTTATCAAGAAGAATATTTTGGTCGGAACCGGGATTTTTCTGGCTCACTTCGGCCAAATAAGCAATACACTTGGCCGCGCGCTGTTGATCCGGAAGCTCCATTTTGTTAAACCATTTGACATCGCTGAGCTTTGCCAAATGCTTAATAGAATTGGTATTAGTAAAATTCTTACACTGCGACAAAAGAGCCACCTGGGTCTTATCATTAGCGGAAATGAAACCTTTGGCTTTTAACAAAGTAGCAAGTTCGGTAGCCAGTTCGGCCGCCTTAGAAGCATTGGTAACGGTGGAAATAATAAGATTTTGCCCTTCGGAGGAAATTTTATCGGTGTATTTAAAAAGCCCCACCACTTTGTCGAAAGCGGTATCATCCAAACGAACAGCCAATTTTACCATAGCTGTTTGTGCGCCTAAAGAGAGTTTGGCAAAACCGGCATTTTCCGTAAGTACTTTTTGGCGCTCGGCCGGCAGTTTTTTCCACTCTTTGCTTTTGGTTATAGATTTATCAAGTTCAACCGGCGCCTCGGTGGCTTCCGGCAGGATGGTTACTTCATAAAGCTCGGCTGAAAAGCTGGCTTTTTCGGCACTCTTAGCAGATGAAGTGGGTGGTAGCGAAAGTTTGGCCGCTTTTTTGGCCCCGGTAGCCGCCTCTTCGGGCTCCTTTTCCAAAGTATCAGCGGTTGGTAAAGGTAATTTAGCTACCTCACCGGCCTTAACATCAGCCGACGCGCTACCGGCAGGTTCGTAGGAAACGCCATAAACATTAAGCCCACTCTGTCCACCAATTCCGCTAATCATCTTTTGCTCCTTTTTAAGCTTAAATTGTTAATTAAGTTCCATAGCTTCAAGCACAGGGCCATCGGCGCCAAAAATTACCCGGCAAAAATAAAAGAGATTGACCGGCGATGAAAAGCTATAAAATTCCAGCACTTTGCGGCCGTTGTCATCTTTTATAAGCGGCTTGAAATTCTTGGTAGGCGTAGCCAGTTCCGGGTGATCCGCTTCAAGATCGCGCAGCCAGACAGATCCGACAGGGGCCCCAAAATGGCCAAACATCACGCTGAGACGGGCTATAGTAATGGGATCTTCTTTAGCCGGTTCCGCAAAGCAGGCAGCCAATATTTTAGCAAAATTTTCTTTTTTATTAGCGGCTAAAACCTCCCCGCCGATAATAGCATAGCGCCGCGGCGGCATACCGTGAGCTTCCGGCTGCGCTTCCACAATGGGGCACTTTTGGTTATCCCAATTAGCCAGCATATTAAGTGCTATTTTATCTTTCGGGAAATGGGTACGCGTAGCAGTGTCATTAAGAATAACTTCTTGTAATTCTTTGGAAACAGGCAGTTCTTTTGCAGACATTGTACAACCTCCGGCGAGTAAGCTTAGCAAAAAAAGAGCACAGCCACACAGCAATTTATACTTCATAAAGCTCTCTGCCAATCATTTTTATTTCAGTTATAAATATTCGGCATAAGATCGGCATCCGGCAAGGGAGCCGGGGCATTAGGATCTGTAACTGTAAGACGCATAATTTCGAGAGCGGTAGGCCGCTTGGAAGAAGGGGCAAATTGCTGCATAAAATTAATAATTCTATCGGTATGCCCGTTAAGTGCCGTGCGGGCTTTATTGATATTGGGGTAATCCACAAAGAGCAAATTGCAATGTCTATAAGCCTGAATGCGGGTGGGCGGCTCGCCGGTCTCGGCAATGGTGCCCACATACCAAGCGCGATATTCGGCCTGGAAATAGGCGTAAGTGGCCGCGTTTTTATCGCCGTTTACATGATGATTTACTTCATGAGCAATAGTGGCCAGCACCACATGGCGGGATTCGTATTTGTTCACCGGGAAAGGATCATTACCATCCGGCACAAAGCTCTCTTTAATACAAATTAAAGTCTTGGCAAAACCGCTCATACCAGGCAGTGATTCCGTCTTGGTATAGCCATAATTCTGCTTGCCGTCGGCCGGCACAAATTGTAACTGAATCTCGCTGCCAAAGAGCCGCTCAATGGTATTATTGAGCAAGACGTTTTGCTCCGAACCGGGCTTTTTGATGCTCACTTCGGCCATATAAGCTATACATTTGGCTGCCCGCTGCTGATCGGCAAGATCCATTTTTTTAAACCATGAAGCCGAGCCAAGTCTCGAAAGATATTTTATGGAATTGGCATTAGGATAATTCTTGCACTGGCTAAGAATGGCCAGCTGCGTAGCGGCAGAGGCTTTTTTAAAGCCGGCTGAGGCCAAAAGGCTCTTAAAAGCCTGCGACACGCCGGATGTTTCAGCCGATAAAGCGGCTATAATAGCTTCCGGAGTATCAAGCGGGGCCGGCTCTTCGGGGTTAGCTATAACAGTTACGTCAAGAGCTTCCTTGGTGTTTACGGAAGTTATGGTTTGCCCGCCGGTAGCTGTCGGCAGAGTAAGCTGGCTACCTTCTTTGGCGCCGGGAGCTACCGGAGCGGTGCTTTCTTTTTCCAAAGTATCACTGGCGGCAGGTATAGTCTTGGGGCTTTCCGCCGCCGGGGCTGCCACTATGTTTTGCTCTCCTTCGGCGGAGATATTAACGTTATTCCAATTACTTTGACCACCAATTCCGCTTACCATCATTAACTCCTATGACCCCCATAGAGATTTACTCCTTAGGAGGCCAATATTTTATAAACTTTGCCGGTTATTAACAAGCATTTTAATTATCCATATCGGGGTTCAAAGAGGCATCGGGCACCGGCGCCGCCTTATTACCGTTTTTAACGCTTTTTTGCAAAAAATTATTCAGCTGCTTTGCGCTTTGCAAATTAATATCCTTAACACCCAGCATCTGATTCATAAAACTAAGCATTCTGGCGCGCTCTTCCGGAACATCAAAAAGCGCTTCATGGATAGTGGGATAAATATTTATCAGCACCACACAGCGCTCAAAAGCCTCCACGCGTGTGGGTTCTTTACCGTTTTCGGCAAGATAGCCCACATACCAGGCGCGATACTCAGCCTGGAAATATTCATAAGTCGCTTCATTAATATCGTTATTAACCTGATGGCTCACCTCATGGGGAATGGTAGCCAAAATAGCTTCTCTGGAATAGGCGTTGTTCTTGGGATAAGCTTTGTTGCCATCGGGGACAAGTGATTTATTGATATATATCCCGCTGGTTCCCGGCAAAGCATAGCCAAAGGTAATTTTATCCGGATCGTCGGCAATTTCCACAAAAGCGAGCGGTATCTCATCCGACAAAAGGCGAACCAGGGTATTGGCAATAATAGTTTGTTGCGCCGAACCATCTTTAGTTTCGCCGACTTCCGCCAGATAAGCTATAGATTTGGCCGCCCGCTGTTTGTCGGAAAGCGTCATATCCTTAAACCAGGCGGCGGCGGTAAGACGTTGCAAATTTTTGGCTGAAACTGGGTTCGGAAAATTCTTACATTGCGAAAGAATAGCCTCGCGCACCTCTTTGTCGGCTTTTATAATGTTTTTGTCGTTAAGCAGATGGCCCATAGCGGCCGCCATCTCGCTCATCTTGGAGCTCTCTTTTATGGCATTTAAGAGCAATGCGCTTTCATCGGCCGATAGAGAAATGTCTTTATCCCTAAAAATGGCCAAAACGTTATTAAGACCGGCGCTATCTATCAAAGCGCATATAGAGAGCATAGCCTTCTTATTGCTACTATTTAAGGCTTTATATTTACTATCTTGCAAAAGTTCCAAAAGAGCCCCGGCCAGAGCTTCCGGCTCAGCGCTTTTATTAATATTTTTAAGTATTTGTTTGCGATTAGATTTAGAAAGGTCTTTAAATACGGCACTATTTTCGAGCTCTTTTACCGCAGCCGGCGGATTTTCCACCACAACTTCCACATTAGCAAGAAGCGTCGGCATATCCGTAAGAAGCGCTTTTTCGGCGTCCAAAATCTTAGTGATACCGGCTTTAAGAGTTAAAATTTCGCCATCAAGCTGCACATTTTGGCTAGTTTCGGCAAAATTAAGCTTTACATCGCCGGCTAAAATTTGCTCCAAAGCATATTGTAGGCCAAGCTCTTCTTCATAATTATCGGGCCGCGCTATGGCCAGGCCGATATAACTAACCAACGCCAGAGCTTCCCGTTGATAGTCCGCATCAGCAGCTTTAAACCAGGTGGCGCTCAGAAGAGCATTCATATTATCAATGGTGCGCGGCGTAGCTCCCGCTTTAAGGGTGTTAAGTATGGCGGTTTTCTGGTCTTGCGGCAGGGCCTTAAAATCGCTATTTTCCAATAAATCGCCCAGCCTTTTGATGGTGCTTTCCATAGCGCAAACCGCATAAATGGTATCAATATAAGCTAGGCGGGCCGGGCGCTCCAAAGATTTAAAGGCCGCGTTATTTTGCAAAGCGCAAATGGCATTTTTCACATTGATATCCGAGCGATCCCCGGTTTTCATGGCCCG
>JAEEGL014428349.1_pt1 | contig 10511 bp, 10 predicted proteins | sample 9134231 | NCBI WGS metagenome assembly JAEEGL01 (sample SAMN16246548, study PRJNA631951) | gut metagenome | biome: gut microbiome; feature: rumen; material: fiber-attached | host: Bos | place: Iran: Karaj | collected 2018-10
ACGGGGTATTAGCTCATCTGGCTAGAGCGCGACACTGGCAGTGTCGAGGTGAGCGGTTCGAGTCCGCTATACTCCACAAAATAATGACCAAATATTATTAACCACAAACGACCAAAATTATGGCAAGCATTCAAGACATTCACGCGTTGGAAGAACGAATCTACGACGCAGTACAAGAGTACCTCGACAACCCGGACGGGTACGAGAACGCAACACTCCACGTCTATCTCGATGAAGACGAAATGGAGTACCGCGCAGAAATGGAAGACAATCTCCAAGGAACTGAGGATGACGGTATCTATCCGATTGCAGGCCTCATCCGCGACGGAGAACTGGACAATGACAAGGCAAGTGACATCGCCAACAGTTGGATCTTCCTCGACTAATAACAACCGCTAAAATCCATAAAAGACCAATATGAAGCGGAATGAACACATAGGCAACAAATACTATGCAGCGATGGGCATTGGTCTGCCTTTGGACGCTGCATAGCGTTGCCTTTTTTATGATATGGACAAACTGACTCCCGAACAACGACATAAGAACATGGTTGCTGTCAAAGGCAAAGGTACAAAGATTGAAGTACTTTTTGCAAAAGCACTATGGCTGGCTGGTATCCGCTATAGGAAGAATGATAAAACCGTGTTTGGTCACCCTGATTTCTCGCACAAAGGAAAGAAGATAGCAATCTTCTGTGACGGAGAAATGTGGCACGGAAAAGATTGGGAGAAACAACAAGCGGAATTCAAATCCAATCGAGAATTCTGGATTCCGAAGATTGAAAGGAATATCCAAAGAGATAACGAAGTAAACGAATATTTGCAAGCACACGGCTGGAGAGTTTTGAGGTTCTGGGAAACAGACATCAAAAAACATTGTGATGAGTGTGTGGAGAAAGTAAAAGAATTATATGGCTAAAAGCTATAACATAGACAGACTTACCCGCGAGGACATTTTCGGCGGTCGATTGATTGCTCCTATGCGCCAAAGGTTGAAGAAGCAAGGCGTGGATACAAAGCATTATGACTATAATGCGGATATGGCGATTATAACGCACTATCTGCAAAATCAAGGACTACCGGAAGCGGAAATGTACACAGATGCACTGCCTTTAATGGAGCAGTATTACCGTGCAACGCACACGGATCTACTGGAAGATGCTCCTGTAGATCAAAATGCCGTTTTGGATTTGTTTGCCGCTACACAAGAGGGCGCTCCGTGTCAGCGTTTCCGCGACAATAGATCCTTCACATTCATAGATTTATTTGCTGGTATCGGTGGTTTTCGTATCGCCTTGGAGCAATTAGGCGGTCGTTGCGTATACGCTTCCGAATTTGATATATCTGCGCAAAAGAACTATGGTATGAATCATGGTGTCGTGCCGTTCGGTGACATAAAGAAACAGGAAAACAAAAACCGCATACCGGCAGAGATAGATGTACTATGCGCTGGTTTCCCGTGCCAACCTTTTTCTTTGGCAGGTCTACGCAAAGGCTTTTCCGACGAAACGAAAGGTACGCTGTTTTTCGACTTGCGTGAAATTATAGAGACTAAACATCCGCGTGTTATTTTCTTGGAGAATGTTCCAGGACTGTTGTCTATATATAACCGAGACGAAAATGGAAACCGTTTGGAAGAGAAAACAATAGATACCATTTTACGTATACTCCGAGAAGATTTACACTATCATGTACATAAACCGGAAATAGTCAATGCTAAAAATTTCGGTGTGCCGCAAAATCGCGACAGAGTATTTATAGTTGGTTTTAGAGACGAAGACTTAGGCGATTATCAACTGCCTTTGCAAAATGACAATGCAGACACTCATTTCGGCGATATACGTGAATATAATGTAGATGCTGGTTACTTTATGTCGGAACGCTATTGGCAAACACTATTACGACATAAGGAAGAACAGAAAAATAAAGGTCGCGGATATGGTTATCGCATAATAGACAATGATGATTTCGGACACACGCTGATGGTCGGTGGTATGGGATTGGAAAGAAACCTCGTAGTAGATGAGGAACACGTTGACTTTGAACAGCTGAACGACCCGAGAGGAGAATTGAATCACGATAATATACGTGTCTTAACGGAACGCGAGTGCGCGCGCATGCAAGGATTCCCCGAATATTTTGAAATTAAAGTAGGAAAATCTCCTGCTTATAATCAATTCGGAAACTCTGTGGCTGTGCCCGCAATTAAATCTGTTGCGCTCTCTCTGTTGGAACACGCAAATATCAACCATATAGTACTTGAATAAAAGCACGAATATTCACTACATTCTTAAAATATAGTGCAGTTTTTGCAATATATTTGCATAAAATTAAATTTTTTGTCAATAAAATTTGGTAGATTGAAAAATATTTTGTACTTTTGCACCAAAATTTCAAATATCTAAATTTTGTAGTGTATGGCAAAGTCAGAAAAACGTCAGAGATTTGAGAAAGTTGCAGGTAGCCGAGTACAAAAAGTACTCGATACGTTACAATTGCTGAAGAATTGTTCCAACAGGAATAATTATGAGTATTCCGAATCGGACGTAGATCAAATGTTTTCGGAGATTTCGAAAGCGCTGAAAGACTCACGTGCTGCATACGTGAGCGAGTTACACAAAGCGAACAAGCAAGGATTTACCTTTAAATAAAAATACCATGGCCGTAGAACTTGAAAGAAATTGCAAGTGGCATTTCGCTAAGCAACAGGATGTCAGCAGGGACGATGGCCCGAACAATCCTGCAACGGCTCATTTTGATGCCTTTCCTTATCAGTCGTTAATACGTGAATCCATCCAGAACTCATTGGATGCTATTGACGACAAGTCAAAGCCTGTGAAGGTGACGTTTAAGTTTCAGAGGTTGAAAGCCAGCACTTACAAAGAGTTTTTCAAACTCAAAGAACACATACATGGAGTGCTTGAATTGTATGGAGATCAGGCTAAACCGGAATACTCCAATATGTTGAAGATGTTTGAGGAACAATTCAATTTCCAAGATGTTCTTCACTATATACGTGTGTCCGATTTTAATACGAAAGGCATGCCCTTTGAAACGAACAATGTAAAATCGCCATTCTATGCTTTTCTTCGTTCTCTTGGTGTTACTGTTAAAGATGACCAAGCTTCCGGCGGTTCTTTCGGTTTCGGGAAATCGGCATATTTTGTTATGTCCCCTATTAATACCGTTCTGGTCTCCACTATGACGAAAGGCGGACGTACTTACTTTGAGGGAGCATCTTCTCTTTGTACGCACTACTACATAGACGAAGAAGGGAAACGTGTAAAATATCAGGCATACGGATATTACGATAATCAGAATGGACTAGAGCCATCTTGTTCTCAGTTAGACATACCGGATAAATTCTACAGACAGGAACAGGGAACTGATATATGTATAATGGGCGTTAAGGGAAGTGATGAGGAAAAACAAGCAGCTTACAGAAAAATGATAGAAGAAACTCTTCGTCATTTGTGGATGGCTATATATAAAGAGAAGCTTGTGGTTGAAGTTGGCGATACAATAATTGATGCTTCTACTTTGAATGATTTAATGCTGGAGTACTTTCCTGTTTTAGTAGACAAAAAGAACAATGAAGATCTCTATAACCCAAGACCGTATTATGAGTGCATTGTTAAACAAGGAACATCAGAAAACTACTGTTGTGTATCAAAGCAGATACCTTGGATTGGTGATGTAAGATTGTACGTCTGGAAAAATAAAGATGCTCGTGATAGCGTTATTCACATGCGTAAGCAGTTCATGTTTATAAATCGCCAGCGCTATAACTTCGGATACGGTTACTATGCCGTGTTTGCTTGTGAAGACGAACAGGGGAATAGACTACTGAAGGATTTGGAAGATGCATCGCATCGTAAGTGGGTAGCGAAACCGACGGTTGCACATAGTGATGAGATATTAAAGGAATTAAGAACTTTTATAGAGGAGACCATCAAAGAGATCTTTGAATGTGACAAATCGGGTCCATTAACCATATCCGGTCTGGAGAGTTATTTATACATACCCGAAGAATTGTTGACCGCAGAAAACGAAGATACAGAAGATAATCCTTTCTTTGGCGCACCGACTGGAGAAACGCAAGATAAGGGTGTATCTCCTTTATCCGATATAGATGAATCCTCAATTAAATATACCAAGCCTTCTAAAGAGTCTCTTGGAAAACTGGTTGTTACCTCCACACAGGGCGCAGAACGTAGCACGATAAATCCCAAATTAGGCGGTCATGTAAAGGCTAAAGACAAGAAGAAAAGGCAAGGTAAAGGTAACCATCCGAATGAGTTTGGCTATAATCCGAACAATGATGCTCCTAAGGGAAAATTCCTTGAACAAATCCCTGTTCGTTATCGCGTTATGGCAGAGGAAGCAGACGGGAAAGTATTGCATACAATCATTATTAAATCAGATTATGATGTATCAAGCGGCCAAATAGAGGTTATCGTAGGTGGCGAAGACAAGGATGAGGCTGTTAAGATCATCTGGTCAAGCCAAGGCGAACCGGTTGGAAATATAATTAGAAATCTCCAATTAGATAGTCAGCAGAATAATTTTGTTTCTGTACAATTTGAAGATAACATGAAGCACGCTATAAAATTAACTGCATATGAACTTAAATAATGTCACATTCCCATATCCGATATTGGGAAGCTATGATGATTTTATATCGGACATATGTAAAACGGAATATGAAAAGCCGATACGCAAAGATAAAGAGAATTATTACTTTGTCGTTGACTTATCATATCATAATGATGAAATTCGCCAATTGGTAGAGGGTGAAGGAGATCTTGCGGATTATGTTTGCGAGGTTACATGCGATGCAACTAGATATCGTCAATGTTATAAAAAGAAAGAAACGCATTTTGAAATAACCGTTCCGAGACGCGCAGTAGGAGGTGACATCGTATTGACATTTACTGTTGTTGCCAAGAAAGATATCTTGAATTATTCGAATAGTCAGTTTAATCCCGATTATGAAGGACATTCTTTTAATTTACATCCGGGTGATCTACTGGCTATATTTCCTCAAATCAAATGTCCGGCGGATATTAAATATGACAAATTGAAGGCTGTAGGCTCCTATATGGAGATATATCCCACAGAAAAAGATACTCCATATGTCGATTTAGGCTGGGATAAAATTAGATTATATCTGCCGAAACCTCTCTATGACCTGTATCAGCATAATGGAAATATCAATACCAAAGAGGAAATTTTGCATGCCTCGTTGGTAATGAACGCGCTTACATACGCACTATGCAATTTTGACGAGAACAGAGATAGAAAATGGGCTCGTACCGTTCAATATAGAATTGACACAGAAGAAGAGTTTGAAGAATTTAAGGGATTAGAACCGAACGAGTGGCCGCAGGTTGATAAACTTGCTCATATTCTATTGGGGAAGCCATACGAACGATTGTTCTCCTATTTAATTTCTAATCAAGATTAGCCATGAAATATCAAAGACTTCTAAAGCAGACTGTTATTAACAAGCTTCTGGAAAAAGCGGAACTTGGGGAAATAGAGATGTTCCAAAATGATTCTCTACCTTTTAGGGAAGAGGATTTTCTGGTAACTAATCAAGTTGCCCAACCGGATAATCTATGTCAAAGTCTATTAGCAACGGCTGATGATGATTTCCAGTGCGCGAAAGCCCTTTACAATGCGTATCCTACTTTAACACCTTTACAGGCAGTTAGTCAACAATTTTGGGACACGTTAGCCTTTTGTGACTTATTCCCTTATATGCAGAAAAGGTGGAGCTTGAAAAACTGTGAGGATATATATGGCAGGATATCAGACTATTATCACCTGAAAGGAGCCGGTAATGTATTAAGGCATTGGTTGGCTGGCTTATGGTGGTCCGTCTATCTTTCTGTTGATGCCGACAATCCAAACGATCCATATGAGTTGACTAAAATACTATTTAAAAATCAGACGTTACGCACACGTGTATTTGGTTCGAGTAGAATAATTCAACATAGAGAAGCTGCTATTGGGGTATTGAGTTATTTAAGAGACAACGAGCCGTTTATCACCAGTTTTGAAAAAGTCGGTAGAGGTTTGAGTTCCTATTTCAATAAGTTAGGTGCCGTTAAGCAACTAACATATTTAGATAGAGATTTCTTCTATAATGAAACAGCTGCTCATATTGCAGAATTTGAAAACTACGGACTTGAACAAAATGATGCAACTGATAACTAAATCTATACCATGAAACGAGTATTCTTATTTTTATTGCCCGTTATGATATTAGGATTAACGGCATGTGGCAACAAATTAACCACAGAGCAAGCGGAGGCTGCTGTGCTGCAAGGCGAAAGAGATAGACTACCACTATTGTTACAGACTTTGTCTTTTGTTGATGACATCACTATTGATAGTATCCATATGACGATTACAGAGGAACCAATGCAAGGTTATCTGTACACCACATGGAAGAATGGCAAAAAGGAACAATCTATCATTGTGCAAGTTGATAGTGTTCGTCAAGATGCCACACGTAAAGGGTACATTCAATGGCAGAGTTCATGGGACAATGCGGCAAGATCATATCTGATGAAAAGCCTTAGATTCTAACCGCCATGACCCATTGCCCACATAATTCCATAGATTGTCCATGCACTAAAGAAGCCTGTCCCCGTCACGGTTTCTGTTGTGCTTGCGTAGCACATCATAAAGCACACGGAACCAAACTCCCCGCCTGTCTCCGCGGGATTGAATGGGAGAAATGAAAGAGTGAAGGAATGAAAGAGTGAAAGAATTAAAGAATATGGAAACACAAAATATTGAGTACAAAGTAAAGTGGAAAGATGAGTTTCTAAAAGAAATTTGCGCATTTGCCAATACCCAAGGTGGTACGCTTTATGTCGGCATTGACGATAACGGACACATTGAGGGCGTGACTGATGCGAAGAATTTATTAGAAAACCTACCCAACAAAGTGCGGGATACAATGGGTATCTTGGTCAATGTCAAGCACGAACGCAGAGAAGACAAAGATATTGTCTCCGTTTCTGTCGAGCCAAGTAGTGTTCCTATCTCGCTCAATTCGCAGTATTATATTCGTTCAGGTTCTACCAAGCAGGAATTGCGCGGTACTGCTCTGCAAGAGTTTATACTCAAAAAGATGGGCAAGCAATGGGACGATGTGTATCACGATACAGCAACTATAGATTGCATTGATCCCAAGGCTATTGCATATTTCATCAAACGAAGTATTGCTGCCAAACGCCTTACGCCGGAAACAACTGGCGATACGCCGCAAGAAGTATTGGAGAACTTGCGGCTTATCTCTGATGATGGCAAACTCAAATATGCTGCAATTCTGCTTTTCGCCAAAGATCCTTTGCGCTATTTTACAGGAGTACAATTCAAAATAGGTCGTTTCGGAGAGGATGAAGCGGATTTGCGCTCACAAGACATAGTGGAGGGTAACATTCTTCAAATGGCAGACCGCGTTATTGAGGTTCTTAAGAACAAATACCTCCATTCATACATTCGGTATGAGGGTATGCAACGCATTGAGGAATTGGAGATACCTGAAGATGCTTTCCGTGAGATATTGTATAATGCGATAGTTCACAAACAATATACAGGCGCACCTATACAAATGCGTATCTTTGAAGACCATATCGAGTTGTGGAACGAAGGTAATCTGCCGGAGAACTACACAGTGGAAACACTCATGCACAAACATGCGTCCAAACCTCGGAACTTGAATATTGCTAGTGTGTTCTACAAAGCAGGTTTTATTGAGGCATGGGGGCGCGGTTACAAGAAGATTCAGGACGGTTTCAATGAAGCCAAACTGCCGATGCCTGTTTTTGCAACAGCGTTCGGAGGTGTGGAAGTGAATATAACAAGACCAAGAGCCATTGAAAGTGGCGGTCAAAATGGCGGTCAAAATGCAGCGCAATTAACTGAAAGACAGCAGTTAATACTCTCCTCGATAGAGAAACATGGCGGTCATGTTGGCGGACAAAATGGCGGTCAAAAAGCGGGGTTGAATAATGAAGATTTGGCAAAATTGTTGGGTATAAGCTTACGAACCATTGAAAGAGAAGTTGTTGTTTTGAAGAAAAAGAATCTCATCAAGCGTATTGGCTATGGTTTAAAAGGCTATTGGGCAATAATATGACATGAGATCGGTTTTATTGCAATGCAACAACAAAAAGATGGCGCAAGTGGCGTAAGTGGCGCAAGTGCCATACCGCACTTTCCAACGTGATTTGGCTGCTTTGCAGAAACAGGGAATTGTTGTTCGAGAAGGGAATACGAGTGCCAAGAAATGGATAGTTTCTGACAACGTTTCGGACATTCAAACAGATTCGAAATAATTAGTTATGAGTTGTCCACATAATCACATAGATTGCCCTTGTCCGAAAGACTGTCAAAATAACTATCTCCTTAGGAGATCAAATAACCAAATCAAAAACTTGCAAAGTTGTTGATTTGAGAGGAGGAAGTGCGGCAACTTCCTTGAAGAACGAGGTTTTTCAACATGTTGCAAGCCACTTCCGACGAGGAAAGTGCTGCGAGTGTGTTGCACACCATAAAGCACACGGAACAAAACTACCGGCCTGCTTGAGGGGGATTGAATGGGAAAAATAATCCTTTCACACTTTCATACAAACTAATGTGTTGATGTTTGGGGATAATTATTGATTATTTTTGACTCAAAATGCAAAAAAGTTCAATTATTTTTGGCCATATCAATTATTTTTTGTACCTTTGTGGCCAAAAATAAATCAGTTTAATTTATGCAACTCATTGGTAGAGAAAAGGAACAGCGAGAATTAACCCGATTGAAAGAGTCTTCTCAGGCAGAGTTTGTTGTGTTATATGGCAGACGTCGTGTGGGAAAGACTTTTCTTGTGCGCAGTTTCTTCGATGACAAATTCACGTTTTATTGCACTGGCTTAGCCAAAGGCACTCGTAAACAGCAGTTGACCAACTTCGGCAAGATGCTCTCTGAGTATAGTGGTCATACGATTCATCCCAAAGACTGGTTTGAGGCTTTTGATGCTCTTAAGATCATCATCACACGTTCTCGTCAGCGTCGCAAGGTGGTATTCTTGGACGAGGTGCCATGGATGGACACGCAGAAATGCGAGTTCAAGCAGGCATTAGACCTATTTTGGAATAGTTGGGCGATGATGCAATCCAACCTGTTGTTCATTATTTGTGGAAGCGCAGCTTCATGGATGGTAAAGCATGTTATAAACGACAAAGGTGGCTTACACAACCGGTTGACCTGCAAATTGCATCTGATGCCATTCGTGCTAAAGGACACGAAATCCTATTTACAAAACCAAGGTTTCCGATGGACTGATGAGATGATCGCCAACTGCTATATGATTCTCGGTGGTATTCCGTATTATCTGCACTTACTGGACAAGTCGCTAAGTCTGGCGCAGAACGTAGATCGTCTGTTCTTCGATGAGTCTGCCTTGTTGGCCGATGAGTTCGATAATCTGTACTCATCTCTATTCAAAAAAGCAGACGAATATATCAAAATCCTCACACAACTGTGCAAAAAGAAAAGCGGATATACTCGTTCGGAATTGACAGAATTGCTCAAACTGAAAACAGGCGGCGGTTTCACGCGTCGTTTGGAAGAGTTGGAGCAATGCGGTTTTATTCGTAAATATCTGCCTATCAGCGGGCGAACGCATATATACCAATTGATAGATTTCTTTACACTATTCTACTTGCAATTTGGAGGCGAGAAATCTACGTTCGACAGAAATATGTGGATGCATCTTCAGACATCGAATAAGTACAACACGTGGCTCGGACTGAGTTTTGAACGCCTGTGTTTTGCCCATATTCATCAGATTCAGCATGCTCTGGGCATCTCCGGAGTGGGAACCAAAACGTACGCGCTACAAACTTCTTCGGTCCAAATGGATATGGTGATAGATCGCGCTGATGACATTGCTAATCTCTGTGAGATGAAATACACCCGTGATGCTTATGCGCTTTCAAAAACAGAGGCAGAGAAACTCCAAAAACGAAGGAATGAGCTATCTGCCGCTTTGCCAAAGAAAAGCATCATCCCTATCCTTATTACAAACAATTCAGCAAAACACAATGAGTACTATAATCAACTTATTTACAACAATATAACACTAAAAAATCTGTTTTTGTAGCTTATTATTTCTGGCCGTATCGACTATATTTTGACCACCTATGGCCAAAAATAAGAGTAATTTCCATTCTGTATTTATCCGTAAAATTGATTGGCAGAAGCGATTTAGAAAGGTAAAAAGTCAAAAGTATCGATTATCAAAATCATGGATAGACGAACTTATCTCATATCGGTATTTGAAGATACGTTAGCGCATTAAAAAGTACATTAGCATGATAGACTACACAAAGACATCGGATGGGCTATATGCCTATCGTTGGCCGCGAGCAAGTGTGACGGCGGATGCTGTACATGTTTTTGAAATTAATGGATGATTCTCAGATGTACACCATTCAATACAC
>JAEEGL015074970.1_pt1 | contig 10511 bp, 5 predicted proteins | sample 9134231 | NCBI WGS metagenome assembly JAEEGL01 (sample SAMN16246548, study PRJNA631951) | gut metagenome | biome: gut microbiome; feature: rumen; material: fiber-attached | host: Bos | place: Iran: Karaj | collected 2018-10
AGAGAGAAGGGACCCATCTTGAATTCCTCCTGACCGGGGACAGAGGGATCGATACCGATAAAGCCCTGTACCTCATCAGGATATTCGTTAGCCCAGAGAAGTGAATATGCACCTCCCCATGAATGAGCCATGAGATAGTACTCCTCTACACCGAGCTGCTGTACGCCGGTGTGAAGTTCTTCAACGATATTGCTGATGACCCTGTCTGTATCTGCATCGTCAGACAATCCGTATCCGAAGGGCTCAGGGATTATGACCTTGTAGTCCTTGGCAAGTTCCTTCGTGAAGGGTTCGTAATCGATAGCTGAAGATACGCCGCCTAATCCGGGGAGGAATACGATAGCGATATCGTTCTCTTCGCCCAGGACCGTTACCTGCATCTTCTTGCCGTTTACGGTCACGTAGTCTCCGCTGAACCTGTCCTTTGCCTTGGATCTGTCTATCGCACAGAGAATCTGATTCCATGAGGTCATGAGTATCAGGACAGATGCAAGGATGATGAACAGCCACTTGAAGAATGCTTTGATCTTTTTCTTCATTTTCATATCTCCTTTTGGTGTGTGATAGTTCGATGATATCCATCCCGGGATTTGATTAGTATATTCAGTTTCTTGATCTTGGTAAGTCGTGTTTATATAGACAAGTTTCGCTTAATAGATCAAAGAGTTTCTTTGAAACAATTAAAAATGCGCACCTTACAGGCACGTGTTAAGTTCGGGTGTTATAACGTTCGTTAATAGGTTTCTTATGAGCCCAGTTTGCTCGAAGACTCCTTGAGCTTCTCTAAGCGCTCCTTGAGAGCCTGAAGCTCAGTCACGGAATCACCATTAGAAGGTCTTGCCTTGAGATCGGATACTTCGCCTTTGGGCTTATTCAGATTCTCGTCTATAACGCTCGTGACTGCTACGGGAGCAGACTGGCGATTATCCGGTTGAATAAATTCGGAATCAAGATTTCTGGCTATATCTCGAAGGGCCTTGCCGGGAGATACAAAAGATGTGCTCTCTGCTGCCCTCTCGGGTTCCTTCACCGGTTCAGGTTCAGGATCGTCCTGAGCCTCCTCTTCTCCGGTAAGTTCACTCGCCTTATTGATACCGTCACAAAAACCCATTCCGAATTCAATGGACTCAAGACTTGAGATACCGTATGTAAGCGCACATGAGATAGCGGAAGCAAGCTCGTATCTGCTCTTATCGAATCCCTTGGGAGAAGGTTCTAAGTCCTTCCACATATTCCTCTCACCGATGCAGATGACAGCCTTGTTATTAAGCGCTTCTGCCGTGAGGACAACGTGGCATCCGTAGAGATTATGCACCTTCTTGGCGGCACGCATGAAGTCCTGCTCCATAACGCACTCGATGCCGCTAAGAAGCTCAGCTTCGAAGTTGTTGATGATCAGGATCTTGACGTGCGTCATGAGCTGCTCGGTGAATGCGTGATATACGCTCTCCTCTACGAGGATATCTCCTTCTTCGGAGATAAGGCATGGTCTGGATATAACGGGAAGCCTCTTGTAGGAAGCGAGCTTCTCTGCAATATAGCTTATGACATGGTCGTCGGTTAAGTATCCTACGGAAAATACGGCCGGATCACATTCAGCAAAGACACCGTCGATGACTTCCGTGACATCGGTCCTCTCACATGTGCCGTCGGCATCGTAGGAAGCGGATACCATTACGATGGGATCACATCCCAGTTCCTGTATCGTGGCAACGCATCTGCTCGGATCAAAGGCCGAGTTCTCGATAGAATCCGCGATCGCCGCAATAGTCTTCATAAGGCATCCTTTCTTATTTTTATTAGTCTAGTTTGACATAAGGGACTATCCATCTCAAGTTCATCCTTTGCCCATATATACCCCTCTTTTTTGTGCAACATGCACCCTTTGATTTTTTGCCCTTTTTGCATGTTGTCCTAAATACACTAGCATGTCATCTTCAAACGCATGTATCGCAGTACTTTCGAGATACTTGATCTATCCTGTGGCTAGATTGACTTATCACAAGACAAAAGGATCGCCGTTGCCGGCGACCCTTAAAAAGCCTTAAAAACAAAGGAATTTGAGTATTTCTTACACCTTGGGGAGCTGTGCGATACCGCTCTTGATATCCTCGTCGGAAGGTATGAAATTACTCATGGATCCTTCGAGGTAGGACATATATGCGGACATATCGAAGAAGCCTGTTCCCGTAAGGTTGAAAAGGATGGTCTTCTCCTCTCCGGTTTCCTTGCACTTAAGAGCCTCGTCGATAGCTACGCGGATAGCGTGAGATGACTCGGGTGCGGGAAGGATAGTCTCTGTCTTGGCAAAGAGATTAGCTGCCTCAAATACTCTTGTCTGCTCAACAGCTCTTGCCTCGTCGATAAGTCCGTCGTGGTAGAGCTGAGAGATGATCGGGCTCATGCCGTGGTAACGAAGTCCGCCTGCATGTGAAGGTGCGGGGATGAACTCTGAACCGATGGTATACATCTTTGCAAGAGGAGTAACGTGACCTGTATCGCAGAAGTCATAAGCATATGTACCTCTTGTCATGGAAGGACAGGAAGCAGGCTCTACTGCGATGAACTTAGGAGCCTTCTTGCCCTCGAGCTTATCTCTCATGAAGGAAGCCATGATGCCTCCGAGGTTGGATCCGCCGCCTGCGCATCCGATAACGATATCGGGATACTTGTCGATCTTCTCCATCTGAAGCTTAGCTTCCTCACCGATGATTGACTGATGAAGTACAACCTGATTGAGAACGGAACCGAGTACATATCTGCATCCTTCTGTAGATGTAGCTACTTCAACTGCCTCAGAGATAGCGCAGCCAAGGGAACCTGTTGTTCCGGGATGCTTCTTTAAGATCTCGCGGCCGATGTTGGTCGTCTCAGAAGGAGAAGGGATGATGTCGGCACCGAATGTCTCGATGATAGCCTTTCTGTAAGGCTTCTGCTCGTAGGAGCACTTTACCATGTATACGGTAAGAGGCATATCGAAATGCTTACATGCCATGGCAAGAGCCGTACCCCACTGGCCCGCACCCGTCTCTGTAGTAAGGGATGTAAGACCCTGCTTCTTGGCATAGTATACCTGAGCTGCAGCGGAGTTGAGCTTATGTGATCCTGATGTGTTATTACCCTCGAACTTGTAGTAGATCTTAGCGGGTGTTCCGAGCTCCTTCTCGAGCTCGTATGCCCTGATAAGAGGTGAAGGTCTGAAGATCTTGTAGAACTCCTGAACCTCTTCTGGGATATCGATATACTTAGTGTCGTTGTCGAGTTCCTGCTTACACAGCTCTTCGCAGAAGATAGGTGTCATCTGCTCGAGTGTAAGGGGTTCGTGTGTACCGGGATGGATAAGGGGTGCAGGCTTGTTCTTCATGTCTGCACGGACGTTATACCACTTTGTGGGCATCTCCTCCTCGGTAAGGAATATTCTCTTCGGTTCTCTGGCCATTGTAAGGGCCCTCCTTTGATAAATATTGGTGGCAGTGTTGGATCAATTATCGAAGCAACAAAAATGCCCTACATCGATCACTCGATATAGGGCAAGAATATTCCTGCGGTACCACCTATTATTGATCGCTCATCGCGATCCGCTCTCTCACGTTCCAACAAACGCGCCTCACTGATAACGGACAAGGTTCCCGTCGGTCCATTTCCTGACCGCCCGTCATCGGGTCCATTCATCGGGATCTTCACACTGCGATCGCACCATCCGCAGCTCTCTCCAGATCTGATCTTGTCCGATTACTACTCCCGAATCCATCGGTTTGGTTTATCAAACTGATAATAATTCTAAATGTCGTTCCTTAATCTGTCAAGGCACATACATATGCCATCCAGTCGTTCTTCTCGTGCTGCTCTAAGATCTTAAAGCCTGCATCGGCAAGAGCCTTCTCCACCTTGTCCTTCTTGGTATTGATGATGCCGGAGCATACGAACCTGCCGCCCTTGGCAAGTCTTGCCGGAACATCTGCGGCGATCATGGCGATGATGTCGGCGATTATGTTTGCGACGATGATCGTATAGTCATTATTCTTTGCATCCTTGAGCTCACCTGCATAGCAGTCGATGTCCTCACATCCGTTGGTGATGCAGTTCTCTCTTGCTACGTCTACCGCCAAAGGATCGATGTCGATCGCTTCGATACTGCCTGCTCCGAGCTTGTCAGCGATGATGGAGAGGATACCCGAACCGGTTCCCAGGTCGAGGATCTTGTCTTCCTTTGTTACCAGGCTGTCGAGGATCTTCGCACACATAGATGTAGTCTCATGTGTTCCCGTTCCGAATGCGGAACCGGGATCGAGCTTTACCACGATATCGTCAGGGTTGGTATCGGCTTCTTCCCAGGAAGGACAGATGATGACTCGATCGGAGATCCTGAAGGAAGTGTAGTCCTTCTTCCACTCGTTAGCCCAGTCTACATCCTCTACATATCTGTGGGCTGTAAGGCCTTCTCCTACGGGAAGAAACTGCCCCATATCCTTTATCTTGCTGTCGATAAGAGCAAGAGTCTCATTAAGAGGAAGTATCTTATTTACTACATTACCCGTTACCATACCGATGCTGTCGGGTTCCATGGATGCGTCGTTCTTGGGGACTAAGTGTATGCCGTCGTCCTCCTCCGCGAAGTATGCCCTTACGGTGACGTCGGTACCGAGGGAATCTATGAAGCCTTCGTCCGCATATGTAAGGGATGCGGGATCTTCGATTATCCTTGCTATCTCAAATGGATCGCTCACTGCGATGCCGTCGGCACCAAGCTGCGAGAGCATTTCGCTTATAGCTTCAGAAGCTTCTTCGGTAGTTACTATTGTTATCTCAACCCATCTCATAAGGTCACTCTCCTGCATATGACTTTTGCCACTAATTGTATCACATACAGACACGAGAGCGATCTTGTCTATTGTTGGGAGACGGAGGCAGGACTAGCATTAGGGGCGATAAAGATAAAGGGGTGATCTTAATGGTAAAGAATGAATGGAAAAAACTTCTTACAAATCCGCTTCTCATCGTCGTTATAGCGGCGATAATACTTATCCCCTCCATCTATGCGGGACTGTTCCTCGCATCCATGTGGGATCCCTACGGAGAGCTCGATAAGCTCCCGGTAGCCATAGTCAATCTGGATCAGGGTGCGGTATACGAAGGAAAAGAGCTTCAGATAGGCGACGAGCTCGTAGAGAACCTCAGGGAAGACGGTTCCCTGAACTTCAGCGTAACGGACAGAAATGAGGCTCTTACAGGCCTTAAGGAAGGTCGGTACTATATGGTAGTAACGATCCCCGAGGATTTCTCTTCTGATGCAGTCACGGTAACTTCAGAGGATCCCGTGAGGATGGAGCTTCAGTACGAGACTAATCCCGCCACCAACTATGTAGCCATGAAGCTCTCCGAATCAGCAATGACCAAGATAGAGATGAGCCTTCAGCAGAAGATCTCCGATGAATATGCAAAGGTCATCTTCGAGAAGTTCGGAGATATCTCTACAGGCATGCACGATGCTGCGGAAGGCGCGGATCTTCTCCTGGACGGAGAAGCACAGTTAAGTGACGGTGCTGCTGCATTAAACGACGGAGCATCCGCTCTTAACACAGGAGCAGGCGAGCTTCGAAGCGGCACGACTACTCTCTACAACGGTGCCATAGAGTTCAATAACGGACTTCACGCATACCTTGACGGTGCAGGTAGCATCAACGGCGGTCTTCGCACATTGGACGATTCCCTTCTCCTGTTATCCTCGGGAGCATCGGATCTCCATAGCGGCGCCAACTCCCTCGCAGGAGGAACCGCGGCACTTCGTACAGGTGCGGATTCACTTGTATCGGGAACATCTTCTCTGTCGACAGGAGCCTCTTCCCTGGCATCGGGAACAAGCGAGCTTGCAACAGGCGCGGACTCTCTGGCATCAGGTCTTAACGACCTCTCCACAGGACTGGACACATTGAACTCGAGCGCACCCGCACTTACTTCGGGAATAGCTTCTCTTAACAGCGGCGCAGGTGACCTCGCTTCCGGTATCGGAACATATACCGCAGGCGTCTCGAGCGCATATCAGGGAGCATCTTCCCTCAACACGGGCATCAGCACGCTGTCCGACTCCACATCCGCTCTGGCGGCAGGCTCGGCGGATTTCAACTCCAGCCTCACAGCGATAGATCAGTATGCACAGACCATGGCAGCTACAGGCGATCCGTACTGGGTACAGATGGCTGCCTATACTTCAGGTCTTGTCTCAGGCTACGCTCAGATAGACGGAGGCATAAGTGCGCTGAACGGCAATATGCCCGCGCTCTGCAACGGATCGGGACAACTCGTTACAGGCCTTCAGGCACTGGATACGGCAGGCGCCGATCTTAACTCCGGTGCTCAGGCACTCTCCTCCGGAGCAGCTACACTCAATTCAGCAGCTCCTCAGCTGGAGAACGGTATCGCCGCAGCTTCCCAGGGTGCACATACACTTCGTGACGGAGCAGATGCCCTCGCTTCAGGTGCTGATACGGTAGCCGCGGGAGCAGCACAGCTGGCAGGCGGCGCTTCTTCCCTCTCAACAGGCGCTACTACACTCTATAACGGCATAACTACTGTAGATCAGGGCGCTGCTGCTCTTGCAGACGGCGCAGGAAGACTTGATTCAGGCCTCGCACAGGCCAGCACGGGAGCAGATACTCTCTACAACGGATCCAACACTCTCGTAGGCAATAACGATACTCTCCTTGGCGGTTCATCTTCTATCGTCAACGGCGCTCAGGCATTAGACGACGGAGCCGCGGAACTTCTTAACGGAACAGGCGAACTTGCTGACGGTACATCCGAACTCGTATCCTCACTTCCCGAACTGTCTTCGGGAACGATAGAGCTCAGGGACGGTCTTGCAGACGGTGCTTCCCGCATCGACTCCAACTCCCTCGAGGATATCAATGCGGAGATGGTAGCCAACCCCGTCGATACATCCGAGACACGTCTTACAGAGGTCAAGGATAACGGTCATGCGATGGCAGCCTACATGATGTCCGTAGGTCTCTGGGTAGCATCGCTGGCATTCTGCCTCATGTACCCTCTTACAAAGCACGATAAGCTCACATCCGGATTCTCATGGTGGCTGAGCAAGGCAAGCGTCCTCTACCCTATGGCGATCCTCCAGGCAGTGATCCTCGTAGCTATCCTTCACGCTAAGCTGGGATTCACCCCCGTAAGGTTCGCAGGTACAGTGCTCATAGCATGTCTTGCCTCCATGACCTTCATGTCCCTCATGTACTTCTTCAATGTGCTCCTCGGCAAGGTAGGAAGCTTCCTGATGCTGATCTTCATGGTACTGCAGCTGGCAGGATCCGCGGGAACATATCCTCTGGAGATCTCCGGTCCACTGGCACAGGCACTTAACAGGTTCATGCCCTTCACCTATACGGTCACAGCCTTCAGATCCACCATCGGCGGCGGAGAGGAATGCTCACACTGCATAGCTGTACTTATCGCGATACTTGCGGTCTCGTCTCTTCTTACCGTTCTCCTGTTCATGGTAAGAGCCGGGGAAGAACAGGCCGGAAGAAAGAATCTCTATAACATCATGGAGGAAAAGGGATTCGCCTGATAACAGACTTCATTTCCCTAACCCCTTTTAAGGAACTGTCCGATCTTCGGGCAGTTCCTTTTATATTGTGCTACAATCCTCATATGGGTACATCTAAGGACATCATCATCAAGAATACATTCCTGAAGCTCCTCGAAGAGAGGCCTCTGTCACAGATCACCGTCAAGGACATAGTCGCCGAGAGCGGTGTCAACAGGAATACGTTCTATTACCATTTCGAAGACCTCCCTTCCCTTATCGAGAGCATAATCCTCGAGGAGACGGAGAGGCTCATCAGTACCCACCACACCTTCGACAGTATAGAGAGCGCCATAGTGACCGCCCTGGAGTTCACCCTCAATCACAAGAGGGCCATAATGAACCTCTATAACTCCAACAACAGGGATATATTCAATTCCTACTTCATGAGGATAAGCGAGCATGTCATAACGGAATATATAGACAGGCTCTGCGAAGGTATAACGATCGACCCCGGAGACAAGGCACTTCTTATCCACTACCACACCTGTCTGGCATTCGGCCAGGCCGTAGACTGGATCAGCAAGGGTATGACCACGGATATCCTGGAACAGTTCGCAAGGCTCTGTGAGCTCTATAAGGGGATCCCGGAAGAAGTCATCAGAAGAGCTTCCCGCTGATCTATAGACACCCGTCTATATATATTCGGTTTTTACGCAAAATAAAAGATACCGTCATCTCTGACGGTATCAGTAACAAACTCAATCAAACTCATAACTTCTTCAAGGTTACTGTTCTTTATGGTTTAAGTATACCTTTGGAATGTGACGACGTTCGGAAGTTTTGTAAACAAAATATTAACAGAAAGGTCCACTTATTAACTAATTGTGTCCGAAGCCACAAACCCCCGTATTTCAGGGCTTCAGCGCAACACGCGTGACACAACGGTGACACATTACGGTAATCAATTTTGCTTTACACGGCCCCATTTGTTAACAAACCGCTTGGCTGCTTATGAGCGTTGTAAGAATCCAGAGACCGGGGCGACGGTTAACGGTTTCTAAACTTGCACTTTCATCTATATATCAGAACAGGCGGGACACTGCCCGCCTGTTCCAATGACATATCATCGGAGGATCAACCTCGCTCACTCACATAAAGATCCACTCTGTTCTGGATCAGATCCATGACTTCTTCTATGGACTTCTGCCCTGCGAAGTAAGCCTGTATCTCTTCTCTTATTATAATCTCTATCGCCGCATCACTGTGGCGGAATCCTGCGGCATTTCTGATGTATCCGTCCATAACATCCGCAAAGTGATCGGGATCTACTTCTTCAAGCGGCTCCTCAAGATCGTAACGGTCCTGATACGAATGTACATCCACAACACAATTGTAGTAATCATTCATCATATCTGCGAACCATCTGCTTGCCACAGCCTGAGCATTGCAGTTAACCGAGACGCCGTCATACTTTCCGAAGAGCGTCTGAATATCTTCTCCAAGCAGGTGCTTTACGAAGTCCTTACATGCATCGGGAGCACCTGTAGCTGCGCATACGGCAACAGACTGCTTAACGTTCATAAGGAGTCCTCTTGCTTCAGAAGAAGGGAATCCCATGATTATCTTCTCATCCACCAGGTTCATTGTCTGGAATAAAAGCTCCTGAGCAGTTGTGATATTCACATGATCGTTAAAGTCCTTAGATAACCAGGAAAACATTTGAATCTGTTCTGCTACTTCTTCGTCCGAGGGCAGGTTAAGACTTTCAACAAAAGCAGCAGCGGCTGCAAAATCTTCGTTGTTGTAATTGTAGCTGCCGTCATCGTTCCTGAAGGTGTATCCCGCTTCTGCAAGTACGGCGCAGAGATATTCGACTTTTGTCATAAGGCAGGGATCCGTACCCTGACAAGGTCCGGCCAGATATTCTCGATAAGTATCGTAAGTAAAGCCGGGGACACTCGTATCTACTTTGTCACTGTTTACCTGTATACCTTCAAGTTCTACGGCAACAGGCACCTGATAGATCTTATCGTCCGTAGTCGCAAATCCCATGATATTCTCATATACTCCGTCCATGCTCACTGCATCCGAGAGATCCAGCATCATATCAGGATTATTAAGCTGATCGTATTCCATAGTGCCCAGGATGATATCAGGTCCCTCATTAGCCAAAAGATCTATGGATAACAAGTTCATGAAGGCCGCCTTGACCTGAAGGTCATATGTATAATCATCCAACCCGGCATCGAAGATTATATCCTTGGCAACTGTATTGTAGCTGTACTTAGGATCCATGATTATGATCGCTTCTTCGTTATTAAGATTAAATAACCTTATAGCTTCCGCCATGGGATAGGACAACTCGTCGAAGCTTGCCGCGGTAAGGATCTTCTCACCTGCATGAGGATTAGTATCACATCTTTGAAGTACGACGATCTCGGGATCGTAATTAAATACCATCTGAGATGTAGCATTCCTCAATATAGTACCCGCCAACGTAACCTTATCTTCCTGAAGATCTATAAGCTCAAGACTTGCCACATCATATCTGTTGATATCACAATCATCAAAATTAATATAAATCTCCTCTTCGTGAGTCTCAACATTCAAAAGCTTTATACCTTCCTGAGATATAAGTGCATTACCGATACCGTCATAGTACTTATAGTCCCACAATGTCTTGCTGTCATAGAGCCAGGAATATTCATCTGTCGTTCCGGCCTCTTTTACCGTGTCGTTGTTAAGATCGACGATAGCATAGATATCCTTATGTTCTTCACTCTCATATCTGAATGCAAACACCGAATCTCCGAGATAGATAAAGCCCTCATTCACGATTGGAATATAAGGCTCGACCCCGTCGTTGATACAGATATCCTTCTTCTCTCCGTCAGATGTCGTAAACTCTACATGGTATTCTATGTTGTACGAGAGAGCTTTAGATATGCTCTTAACGCGGTATCCGTCTACCACC
>JAEEGL015207634.1_pt1 | contig 10511 bp, 7 predicted proteins | sample 9134231 | NCBI WGS metagenome assembly JAEEGL01 (sample SAMN16246548, study PRJNA631951) | gut metagenome | biome: gut microbiome; feature: rumen; material: fiber-attached | host: Bos | place: Iran: Karaj | collected 2018-10
TGTCCGGAAGCTCCGGGAGGAGAAGGCATAAGAAGATGATCCGCCGTAAGGAAGGCGGAGGAAGCGAATGCGGGAAAGAAATAGCTGAGACTAAAGTCTCAGCTATTTTCTTTCCAGTGAAGCCGGTGCAGCTCCCCGTCCGGTACAAGACCGGGGAAACCGTTCTGCCGCAGTGCTTCGTAGAGAACGATCGCGACGGAGTTGGCGAGATTTAAGGAGCGGATCCCTGCGCCCATGGGGATGCGGATGCAGGTCTCCTCATTGTCCACAAGGATTTCCTCCGGGATTCCCGCGCTCTCCTTTCCGAACATGATGTAGTCGCCGGGACCGAAATCCGCCTCGGTGTAGAGGCGGTGCGCCTTGGTGGTGGCGTACCAGATGCGGGGGGCGCGGATGGCCGCTGCGCCCGGATCGGGCACCCCGGCGTCCGGAAGACCCGTGCCGCCGTAAAGCTCCGGCGCGGAAGGCATCTTCTCCGCGCGTTCCCGCACATAAGCGAGGAAGGCTTCGTAGTTCACGTGCCGGGTGAGGTCAAGCTCCGCCCAGTAATCCATGCCCGCGCGCCGGATCTCCCGCTCCGTCAGGTGGAAGCCCAGGGGCTCGATGAGGTGGAGCGAGCTGCCGGCTGCGGTGCAGGTGCGGCCGATATTGCCGGTATTGCTGGGAATTTCCGGCTGGTGCAGGACTATGTTCATAGGAGATCCTCCAGCTCGTCGTTGATCCGGGACCTGGGCAGGGAGAAGGTGAACTCCGTCCCTACGCCTTCGGTGCTGACCACGTTGATGTTCTCCCCGTGGGCCCGCACGATCTCCCGGACGATGGAGAGGCCGAGGCCGGTGCCGGTCTTATCCCGGCCGCGGGAGAGGTCGCTCTTGTAGAAGCGGTCAAAAATCTGCCCGATATCCTTCTTGGGGATCCCGATGCCGTTGTCCTTGACGGAGACAAAAACCTTCTTGTGCCGCTCGGAGGACTCGATCCGCACGACGCCGGTGCCGGCCGGGGTGAACTTGATCGCGTTGTCCGTGAGGTTGTAGAGCACCTGCTCTATTCTCTCCTCGTCGCCGTTGGCGTAGAGCTCCTCACCGAGGAGGACGAGCTCAAGCGTCACGCGCTTCTTCGCGCAGGTCTGCTCGAAGGAGGCCGCCACCCGCCGGATCATGTCATTGATATTGAAGTCGGTGCGGTTTAACAGCATGCCGGAGGTGTTGAGGTTGTTGAGCGCGAGGAGGCCGTTGGTCAGTTTTGTCAGGCGCGAGGTCTCGTTCTGGACGATGCGGAGGTATTTCCCGTGGCTCTCCGGAGGGATTGTTCCGTCCAGCATGGCCTCGAGGAAACCGCCGATGGAGGTCAAAGGGGAGCGGAAGTCGTGGGAGATGTTGGCGATGAACTTCTTCTGGTCGTCCTCGCTCCGGGCGATCTGGTGGGCCATGTAGTTTAAGGAGGCGGCGAGGTAGCCCATCTCGTCCTCGCTGTCGACGCTGAGCTCGTAGTGCATGTTGCCCGAGGCGTACTGCTCCGTCGCGGTGGTGATCCTTCGCAGCGGCCGGTACACGATCTCCGTGAAGAAGATGAGGATAATGACGGAGAGCAGGATGAGCACCAGGAGCTCGAGATAAGCGATGTTGACGTTGCTGTTGATCTCCCGCTCGATGTCGGCATAGCTCTTCGTGATGCAGACATAGCCCTTGATGCGGTAACCGCCGATGATGGGCGCGAGCACGGAGAGGCGAGGGCTCTCATACTGGTCGAAGAAGCGGCCGACGAAATAGAATCCGGTACCGGTGACCCCGGGGTCAAAACTGGTGATGACCGTCTCGTTGTCCGGTTCGGGCACGGAGAAGGAATTGACCACAAGGCGCCCGGAAGGGTTGATGATCCAGATGTCGGCGTCCATGTAGGCCGAGAGCGCGGAGATCTGCCTGTACACGGTGTCCAGGGAGGTTGTGGTGCTGTAGAGCTCGGCGGCGTAGGTGTTGGCGATGACCGTCGCCTCGCGGTAGAGGTCGTCGGCGTTCCTTCGGACGCAGCGGTCCGTGATCATGGACGTGACAAAGGTGGCGACCCCGATGAAGCCGAAGACGCCGAAGAGCAGATAGGCAAGGATGAATTTGAGATACAGGGTTTTGCGCATAAAAGGATTAAGCCGGAATCCGGCCGGCGCAGGAAGGAAACCAGATCCGCCCGGCGCCGGAGGAGTCACTGCTCAAAGGTCTCGAATTTGTAGCCGATTCCCCAGATCGTGGAGATCTTCCAGCGGGGATGGTCCTTCACCTTCTCACGGATTCTCTTGATGTGGACGTCCACAGTGCGGGTATCGCCCAGGTACTCGTAGCCCCAGATCTGGTCGAGGAGCTGCTCCCTGGTGAACACGCGGTTCGGGGACGCCGCGAGGAAGTAAAGGAGCTCCAGTTCCTTGGGGGGCATGTCGATGTTGTGCCCCATGTAGTTCACGGAGTAGTTGGTCAGGTTGATGGTGAGGTCCGGCAGGGTGACCAGCTTCTCGTCCAGCGCGTCCTGAACCTGTCCGGCGGGGCGGCTCCTGCGGAGCACCGCCTTTACCCTCGCCACCAGTTCCTTGGAGTCAAAGGGCTTCTCCATGTAGTCGTCCGCGCCGAGCTCCAGGCCGAGAACCTTGTCAAAAATCTCGCCCTTGGCGGACAGCATGATAATCGGCACCTGGCTCTTCATCCGGAGCTCGCGGCAGACCTGGTAGCCGTCGATGCCCGGAAGCATCAGATCCAGGAGGATGAGGGAGGGCTGCCAGGTGCGGAAGGCCTCCAGCGCGGACTCCCCGTCGCCCACAATCATGGTGTCATAGCACTCCTTCGTGAGATAGAGTGAGATAAGCTCAGCGATATTCGCGTCGTCGTCGACAATCAGGATCTTCTGTTTAGCTGCGCTCATAAGCAGAGGAACACCTTTCCCTTTTATTACAGCTTGACTATGGTCACCCCGGCGTCGCCCTCGCCGAAGTCTCCGGAGCGGTAGCTCTTTACCCACTTCTGCCGCTTCAGGTAGTTGTGCACGGCCTGGCGGAGGGCCCCGGTGCCCTTGCCGTGGACGATGCGCACCGTATCCAGATGGGACATTCTGGCGTCGTCCAGATATTTGTCCAGCTGCATGATGGCGTCATCCGTGGTGAGTCCCAGGAGATTGAGCTCGGCGGAAATCCCGGCTGCCCGGGAGAAATCCATGTCTCCGCCCTTAGGCGCTGCCGCCCCGCCCGAGAAGGCGCGGCGGATCGCACTGCCCTTCTTCGGTCCGGCGACGACGTTGCCCGCGGTGTCCTCCTCCACCAGGGCGAGGTCCGTGACCTCCACCTGGGAGCGGATGATTCCGCACTGGACGAAAAGCCGTCCCCTGCGGTCGGGCAGGGTGGAGACGGTGCCGGTAAGCCCCATGGAGATGACCTTCACACGGTCGCCGATCATGAGTTTTGACGGATCCAGCTTCTTCCCGGTGCTGTCCTCCTTCGGCTGGTACTTGAGCTTGCTGTTCCTGCTGTTGACCTTGTCCCTTAAGGCGGATCTTGTGCGCTCCATCGCCTGCATGTCCGCGGAGCCGTAGCCCTTCCCGCTCTTCAGGAGGTCGGAGATGGCCTCGTCGGCCTCTTTCTTGGCCTCGGCCAGGATATCCCTCGCCTCCTCGTTGGCCGCGCGGAGGATCTCCTCGCGGCGGTTTGTCATCTGGCGCTCGCGCTCCGCGAGGGCTTTCTCGCGCTTCTCGAGATCGCGGAGAATCTTCTCCGCGTCGCTTCTCTCCTTCTCCGCCGCCCTGCGCTCGTCTTCCAGTCCCGCGATGAGGTCCTCGAAGTTCTGCGTATCGCGGTCGATCTGCTCCCTCGCGGTCTCGATGATGTAATTCGGCAGGCCGAGCCGCTTCGAGATGGCAAAGGCGTTGGATTTGCCCGCCATGCCCATGAGCAGGTGGTAGGTGGGCATGAGGGATTCCACGTCGAATTCACAGCTTGCGTTGATAATTCCCGGCGTGCGCATCGCGTAGACCTTGAGCTCGCTGTAGTGGGTGGTTGCCAGTGTCCGTATCCCGCGGACATGCATGAAGTTCAGGATGGAGATCGCGAGGGCTGCGCCTTCGGTGGGATCCGTTCCGGCGCCAAGTTCGTCGAAGAGACACAGGCAGTCCCTGTCCACCCGCCTTAAGATGTCCACGATGGTGGTCATGTGGGCGGAGAAGGTGGAGAGGTTCTGCTCGATGGACTGCTCGTCGCCGATGTCGGCAAAAACTTCCCTGAACACGGACAGCTCGCTCCTGTCGGCCGCGGGGATGTGGAGACCTGCCATGGCCATGACGGACAGCAGGCCGACGGTCTTTAAGGTGACGGTTTTGCCGCCCGTGTTGGGGCCGGTGATCACGAGCATTGTGGTGGTCACCGGGGTGCCGGGGGAGGCGCCGTCCCGGGTTTCCCCGGGTTCCCGGCCGGAATCGGCGGCGGGGTCGATGCCTCCGATGGAGATATCGATGGGGACGACCTTTTTCCTGTCGATCAGGGGATGGCGGGCTTTGCGGAGATTGATATAGCGGGTCTCGTTCATCACCGGCCTCGTCGCGTTCATCTCCAGCGCGAGCTGGGCCCTGGCGAAGATGAAATCAAGGGCGGTCATGTTGGCGGCGTCGTCCTTAAGCTCGGTGAGGTGTGTTCCGGCCTCTGCGGAGAGGGCCGCGAGAATGCGCTCGATCTCCTTCTTCTCCTCGATCTCCAGGGCGCGGATCTGGTTGTTGAGCTCGACGACGGCGGCAGGCTCGATGAAGAGGGTCGACCCGGAGGAGGACTGGTCGTGGACGATGCCGGGAACCTGGGACTTGAACTCCGCCCGGATGGGCAGGCAGTACCGGTCGTCCCGCATGGTGATAACGCTGTCCTGGAGGTAGCCCGCGTGGGAACCGGACAGCATCTTGCTCAGCTGCGAGTGGATCTTTTCCCCTGTGAGGAGCATCTGCCGCCTTATGCGCTTAAGCTCGGCACTCGCGTCGTCGGCGATCTCCTCCTCGGAGAGGATTGCCCTGCGGATGTCCTGGACAAGGCGGGGGATGGGATAGAGGCAGTCGAAGAGGTCGTAGAGGGAATCCCTGGGGTTCTCATCCTCATTGCTGTCGTTATGCCCGTATGCCCTCACCCTTGCGACGTTCTCCAGGAAGGAGGCAAGGTGCAGCAGCTCCGGCGGGGTAAGGGAAGCCTCGATGGCGAGCCCTCGGAATGCGTCGGTGAAATCCCTCGTGGAGCCGAAGTTCACGGAGCCCTTGCGGAAGATAAACGCGACGGCGTCCGCCGTCTGGGTCTGCAGGCGCTCGATCTCCTCGATGTCGTCCAGGGGAAGAAGCGCGCGGCAGAGCTTCCTCCCGGGCTCGGAAGTGGCCCTGGCGGTGAGCATGTCGATGATTTTATGGTATTCGGTAATACGTAAAACCCGTTCGTTCATAAACTATTCCCGATGGCCCGCAGGGAATGCCCCGCATCGGCGGAACGCTCCGTACGGCCTGTTCCTCAACAGTTGAATTCAACCTATTTTATCATAGGAAGTGCCGTCGTGCGGGGTTAAGGCGCCGGCCGGGATGTGCCGTATGATATAATCTTATAGTTACATGCATTGGATAAACGATGGGACAGCCTGAATGTCGGACGGGAGAGCAGAAATTGGCAGACGGCGGCAGAGACAGCATCACACGGAGCGGAGAGAACCCCCAGGATTACTCCGGTTTCGTGAAGGAAGAGATCAAGAAACGGCCGGTGAACCGCAGGCGTCTTGTCCGGCGCCTTTTTACCACTTCGCTTCTGGCAGCGGTCTTCGGAGCTGTAGCCTGTGCGGCCTTCTTTCTCCTGCAGCCGGTGATCAGCAACCTGCTCTACCCGGAGACGCCCCCGCAGAAGGTGACCTTCCCCGAGGAGACCCGGGCGGAGGAAATGTCGCCGAGTGAAATGCTGGCAAGCGACGAGGCCGGTGAACCGGAGAGCTACAGCAGCGATGTCGTGGGAGAACTCGGCATTTCCGCGATGGAGGCGGCGTCCTCTCTTGCGACGGTGTCGGGACCGGATACCGACGGTGCGGACAATGCGGAGGAGATCACGGAGGACGCTGCGGCAGAGAACCCGCCTGCTCCTGACGGAGAGGAGGCTCCACAGGAGGTTTCTTCGGAGGAATCCGGGGAGAAGCCCGCTTCCGGAAAACTGTACAATGCGCTGCAGAGAGAGGAAAACGTCGCGGACTACGCCGCGATCAATTCCTCGCTCCGGACCGTCGTCCGCAGGGTGAATGCTTCACTGACGCGGATTTCCGCCGTGAGTGCGGCGAGAGACTGGCTTTCGGATCCCTATGAGACCTCCGGCCAGCTGCCCGGGATCATTATTGCGGACAACGGGGAGGAGCTGCTGATCCTCACCAGGTTCGCGGAACTGCGCAGGGCGATCCGGATCAGCGTGACCTTTGCCGACGGAACGGAGGCGGAGGGTTCGCTCAAGGCAGGCGACAGGGTATCGGATCTCTGCGTTGTTGCGGTGGACAAGCACCCGCTTTCCAGGGATACGATGGACTCGGTGAAGGTGGCGGGACTCGGAAGCTCGAACGCGGCGGACCTCCTCGGGATGCCGGTGATCGCCCTCGGCGCGCCGGCCGGCAGCATAGGCTCCGTCATCTACGGCAATGTCACCGGATCGGTGTCCTCCCTGGATATCATGGATGCCCACTATCGCCTCATCACTACGGATATCTACTGCAGTGCGGGCGCCCAGGGCGTCCTGGTGAACCTGAGCGGCCAGGTCGTCGGAATCACGGATATGCGTTTCAACACCGAGGACATGCCCTGCGCGCTGTCCGCGATGGGAATAACCGAACTCAAAGGGCTGATCGAGAAGCTCTCCAATGGGGAAATGAGGGCAAGTCTCGGGATCCACGGCGTCGATGTCCCGGAAGCAATGGTGCGGGACGGAAGCCTCCCCGCAGGGGCCTTCGTGGTCCGGACGGGGATGGACTCCCCGGCGATGGAAGCCGGAATCATGAGCGGCGATATCATCACGGGAATTACCACTGCCGGCGGGGAAGAGGTCTCTGTTGCCAGCCTCAGAGACTATGTCGGCACACTCCTCTCCTGCGCACCGGGGGATGAGATCGGCATAACCCTGCGCAGGGCAGGTGCTTCCGGCGAATATGCGGAGCTCACCGTCACGGCCGTTCTTGCGGCCGGGGATGAGTTTTTGGAATAAGGACAGAGAACAGCGGGCGGGCTTTGGATGCCCGGAATGGAGTAAGGAATGCGGTTTATTGCAGATATGCGCGAGGGAGACAGCGTCGGCGACATCTATCTGGTGAAGCAGAAGCGCTCTCTCACCACCAAGAACGGAAAAGCTTATGAGAGCCTGATCCTGCAGGACAGGACGGGAACCATAGATGCCAAAATCTGGGATCCCGGAAGCCCGGGCATCGGGGAATTCGACGCGCTGGATTACGTGGATATCGTCGGTGACGTCACAAGTTTTCAGGGGAACCGCCAGCTCAATGTGAAGCGCGCGCGGCGCTGCCGCGACGGCGAGTACGATCCCGCCAACTATGTGCCTTCGACGGAGAAGGACGCGAAGGAGCTCTACGCGCAGCTCATCCGTTATGTGAATGACGTGGTGAAGGAGCCTCATCTCCAGCGGCTGCTGCAGCTGTTCTTCGTCGAGGACCAGGATTTCATCCGCGCGTTCCGGATTTCCTCCGCGGCCAAGGCGATCCACCACGGATTCGTGGGAGGGCTTCTGGAACACACGGTGAGCGTGACGAACCTCTGCTACTACTACTGCAAGGCCTACCCCCTTCTTAACAGGGATCTCCTTATCACTGCTGCCCTGCTCCATGACATCGGCAAGGTGAGGGAGCTCTCCGCCTTCCCCGCCAACGACTACACGGAGGAGGGCCAGTTCATCGGGCATATCATCATCGGCGTGGAGATGATTGACGAGAAGATGAGGGAGATTCCGGATTTTCCCGCCCTTCTTGCGCTTGAGCTCCGCCACTGCATCCTGGCGCACCACGGGGAGCTGGAGTTCGGCTCGCCGAAGAAGCCCGCGATCATGGAAGCGGCCGCGCTGCACTACGCGGACAACACGGACGCGCATATGGAGACCTTCAAGGAGCTCCTGACGAACGGGCAGTCCGCGGGATGGCTCGGGTACCAGAACACACTGGGGTCAAATATCCGGAAGACGGAGTAAGGCCGCCGGCGCCGTTTCCGCGCGGGACAGCGCTGACCGGCGTCATGCGGCGGGAATAAAGCGATGAGAAAAAACGAAGAAGTTGTTGTTGAGATCACGGATATCGGGATCAACGGCGAGGGCGTCGGCCATTTTGATGGCTGCGCCCTTTTTGTACGGGACGCCGTCGTCGGCGATACCGTCCGCTGCGCGCTTACCAAGGTGGCCAAAACTTACGCCTATGCCAGGCTGGTCCAGGTCATCACCCCCTCGCCTTACCGCACAAGGCCGCGGTGCCCTGTCGCCGCGCGCTGCGGGGGCTGCCAGCTGCAGTACTACACGTATGAAGCCCAGCTGGACTTAAAACGGCGCAAGGTCCGGGAGGACCTGGTGCGCATAGGGCATTTCCCCCCGGATTTCGTTGACAGCGTGATGAAGCCCATCGTCGGAATGGACGATCCTTGGCGGTACCGGAACAAGGAACAGGTACCAGTGGGAACGGCAAGGACGGGCGGTCCGGAAGCCGGTCGCCGCAGGGCGGAGAACGGCAGCGGGGCGGATGTTGTGATCGGCTTCTACGCCGTGCACAGCCACAGCATCGTACCCATGACCGACTGCCTGATCGGCAGGGCGGAGAACGCGGAGATACTGAAGACCATTCTCGCGTGGATGAGGAAATACCGCGTCCCCGCATATGATGAAAGCACAGGGAAGGGGCTTCTGCGCCATATCCTGATCCGGAACGGCCGTATCTCTGGGGAGGTCATGGTCTGCCTTGCGGCCAACGGGAACTCCCTGCCCCACGCTTCCGCGCTGATCGATGCCCTGAAGGTTCTGCCGGGAATGACCTCCGTGGCGTTAAACGAGAATACCGCAAGGACCAATGTTATCCTAGGCAGCAGGACATTCACCCTTTGGGGGGAGCCGGTAATCTCCGATTCGCTCAGGATTCTGGACGCGGAGCTGAAGCCCGCCGAAGGCTCCGGAGAGGGTACGGAGGGCAGATGGGTATTTCGTGAGACCGGCAGGGAGGTCAGCTTTACAATCTCCGCCAGGTCTTTCTATCAGGTAAACCCCGTGCAGACGGAGAAGCTTTACAGCCTGGTCAGGATGCTGGGAGGTTTTAACGGAGCCGGGCGGGTACTGGACCTGTACTGCGGGGTCGGAACGATCTCTCTCTTTATCGCGGACGCGGTGGATAAGGTGACGGGAATCGAGGTGATTCCTGAAGCGGTGGAGGATGCCAGGAAAAACGCGGAGAACAACGGGATAAGCGGCGCGGAATTCATTGCCGGAAGGGCGGAGGAGGTTCTGCCCGGCATGGAAGGGAGTTTTGACTGCATCATTGTGGATCCGCCGAGAAAAGGCCTGGACGAGGTATGCATCAATACCATTCTCGGCCTGATGCCGCCAAAGGTAATCTATGTCTCCTGTGATCCGGCAACGCTCGCCAGGGATCTGGCAAAACTAAACGCGGGCGGATATGAGATCAAAACCGTTGTTCCTGTAGACCAGTTCGCACATACAGTGCATGTCGAGACTGTCTGTCTACTAACACATTCTTAAGCTAAGAGGCCTGGAAATGCCTGATTTACTGGGGTTTCCGTCACTGGGAGCAGATCGTGCTCGATGTGATGGGAGCCCTCTTTTGTGTTCGCGGGAACTGGTCAAGAGGCAAGGTTGTGGCTGCGATTTTACTATTTCAGAAAACGAGTCAACGATTTTACTATTTTGGGCAAAACGAGAAAACAGTTTTTCTATTTGGGGTAGATCGAGGAAATGATTTTACTGATTGTTTCAAATCAGATCATGAGGCAGAATGAGCTTGGACTAATAATCATTTCAAAGGAAAGTTGTTCTATGTAGAGTGGTCTTTTGAAGGGGGATATATGCAGGAAAACACGAAGGTAAAACTGATTCCTGCCCACAAGAAGGAAACTCATCTTATAGATGCGGGCATCTATGTGCGGGTCAGTACTGCACGGGCTAAACAACTGAGAAGCCTCAGTTCTCAGGTTTCCGCAATGACCAGATATGTTTATTCTCGGGAGAACTGGATCTTAAAGGACATCTACCTGGAAGTGGGTTCTGCAAAGAAAGGTTCATCACGAAGAGAGTTTACCCGTCTTCTGGATGATTGTAAAAGCCAGCAGATTGAAGTCGTGGTGGTAAAAAGTCTGTCACGATTTGGACGTGATAATGTTGAGGTAATTGAATCAATAAGAGCCCTTGTTAGCGCCGGTGTCACCATATACTTTATGGAAGAGGACATAGATGTCGATGCGAGTTATCCGGAATGGGAATTAAGCCTGCGCTCCGCTGTTAA
>JAEEGL016439872.1_pt1 | contig 10511 bp, 9 predicted proteins | sample 9134231 | NCBI WGS metagenome assembly JAEEGL01 (sample SAMN16246548, study PRJNA631951) | gut metagenome | biome: gut microbiome; feature: rumen; material: fiber-attached | host: Bos | place: Iran: Karaj | collected 2018-10
ACTGTATTGCCTTCCCGAAGAACAACTCAGGCCGTGATGTGATGCTTGATGCCCCAGGTGAACTCGATCCAAAACAATTGGAAGAATTACAATTAAAAGTTGACCTGAGTCAAGAATAGTTAACATTTTACAAGAAATTTCGGTTGTTCGGTTAGTTTTCTTAACGAAAAGGCGTAATTTTGTTGCCGAATTGATAAAATCAAATTCGATAGACTTAATTTTATAACTATTATGGCAGAAAAGAAAGCTACTACAAAGAAGGCTGCTGAAACAAAGGAAGCAAAGGCTCCCGCAGCTAAGAAGGCAACCGCAACAAAGAAGACCGCTGTAAAGGCTGAGGCTACGGTTGTTGTTAACGCTGAGAACATTGGTTTCAAGGCAGGAGATGTTTATCAGGCTCTGGCAGCAGCAGAGAAGGCACTCAACGTGAAGGAGATTGCTAAGGCTGCAAAGATTTCAGAAGAAGAGACTCTGCTCGGTCTCGGTTGGTTGTTCAAGGAGGGTAAGCTCCTGAGCACAGAGGACAACAAGATTGTTCTGGCCTAAGAGACGGCAAGCGAAACAATAAGAAAAGGTCGGTAAGCACTGTATTACCGACCTTTTTTAGTGAAATGACATACGAACAGCAGATATTGCATATATTATCAGAAGTAGGTGAGCGCGGCATTAGTGTGTCAGTGCTGTCAAAACATGTGTATAACCTTAACTGCACCTTGTTTTCTCAACCCGACCTTCAGGAGGTAAAACAGTTTGTGCAGCAATATCTGTTGAAGAATTCTAAATCTTCCCTCTCGCTAATAGAAAGTACTGGTCGTCGAGGCTATTATCGACTGAACACCCAAAATAATGCCGATGCCCGTCAGTTGATGCTCGAGTTTCGTGAGGAAGAGATCAGGTTGAAGGAAGTTGAGGAAGAGAAGCCGCAACAGGATCTCTCACTTAGTCTGTTTGACTAAGACTAGTCGTTTTCTGAATTTATTTTCTTGATGATTCTTGCGGGAACGCCGCCTACGACGGTGTTCTCAGGAACATCTGTCGTCACTACAGCACCAGCTGCGACTACAGCGTGTCGTCCAATCGTGACACCTGGCAGGATAACGGCATTGGCCCCAATCCATACGTCATCTTCTATTGTCACAGGATTTGTTGAGACACCTTGCTCGTCGATACGTTTCGTTGTGTCGCTGAAATTATGGTTCAGTGCAGTTACAGTAATGCCTTGTGCCAGGTTTACATGACTGCCTATGCTCACGGGACCAATAATCGTGTTGTGGATACCTATGCGGGTGTGGTCGCCAATGATCACATCACCTACGGCATTATTGATGCAGGAATATGACTCAACCACGCTGTCATGACCCAATGAAAACAACCTGTAGGGTGGGGTGTCCATGCGTACAGACCTGTATATCTTCGAACCGCGTCCACGCTTTTGATAGAGTGGAGCCAACAGACGGATATACCATCGTGGGCGTGCATCACGCTGGTTCATAATCAGATAGTCAATCCATCGTTTCAGTCGCGGATTGGCTTTCAGGTTCTGTCGTATATTCTCTGTATTCTTTGTCGCCATAGGATGATTTGATGCAAAAATACGTAGAATATTCGAGAATCCCAAATTTTTTTTCTAATTTTGCAGAAAATATCGAAAATGAATATTCAGGAACTACAAAAACTATACGCCAATCATCCTCAGGTGGTAGCCTTATCGAAAGCCATAGGAAAATCTTCGTTAAAGACGATATCCGTTGATGGGCTCTTGGCTTCATCTGCTCCTTTGGCCTTTAGTGCACTGTCGCTGAAGACATCACCTCGCCTGCTTTTCATCATGCAGGATGCTGAGGAGGCTGGTTATTTTTATCACGACCTCTGTCAGGTGATGGGCGACAAGCAGGTGCTCTTCTTTCCTTCCAGTTATAAGCGTGCCATCAAGTATGGCCAGAAAGATCCTGCCAGTGAGATTCTTCGCACGGAGGTGCTTTCTCAAGCCACACATCATGACTTGCTATATATCGTGACCTATCCTGAGGCGCTTGCCGAGATGGTGGTGACGCGAAAACAATTGGATGCTCGCCGATTGACCCTTGAACAGGATCAGACAATTAGTGTGGATGTTATCTGTAAGACCTTGCGTGAGTTCGGTTTCCGTGAGGTTGACTATGTCTATGAGCCAGGTCAGTTTGCTTTACGAGGCTCTATCCTTGACGTTTATTCGTATAGTCATGAGTTCCCCTTCCGTATAGACTTCTTTGGCGATGATATTGACTCTATCCGTACTTTCGAAGTTGAAAACCAGTTGTCGAAAGAGCGGTGTGATCATGTGGATATCGTACCGGAGTTGACAGCAGAAGAAGAGAAAGAGTCTATTTTGAAATTTCTGTCAGAAGATACGTTGCTAGTGACGAAAGACCTGCAGTTCGTTCGCGAGTCAATAGAGCGCACTTATCAGGAAGGCTTCTCGCAACAGGCTCTGCAGGAACGGTTGTCCGAGGCTACAGAGATGGAACAGCGTCAGATTGAAAAAGAGATGCGACGCGACAGTCAGATTATCACCGGCTCTCAGTTCGCTCTGGATGCCGAACCGTTCCGGAAGATTCTGCTGAAAGATGAGAAAGCCTCTGCCGTTATGCGTTTTAACGTTAAGCCACAACCGCTTTTCCATAAGAACTTTGAACTGTTGACACAGACGTTGGAGGACTATCTGTTGCAAGGGTTTAAACTTTATATCTTAGCTGACAGTGCCAAACAGCAGGAACGCTTGAAGGATATCTTTGCTGAGATGAAACAAGGCGTTGAGTTTATCCCTGTGGACAAGACTCTTCACGAGGGTTTTATAGATGTTGACGGACGTCTGTGCTTGTTCACCGACCACCAGATATTCGACCGTTTCCACAAGTACAACCTCAAGAGTGATAAGGCCCGTAGTGGTAAGGTGGCACTCACGCTGAAAGAGATCCAGCAGTTCGATATTGGCGACTATGTGGTACATGTGGATCACGGTATCGGAAAATTCGGTGGATTGGTCAGGATGCCTTTGCAGGATGGTGGCTTTCAGGAGATGATAAAAATCATTTACCAACGTGGCGATGCTATCTATGTGAGTATCCATTCCTTGTATAAGGTATCGAAATACAAATCGCAGGAAGATGGTCAACAGCCCCGCATGTCGACGTTGGGTACAGGACAATGGGAACGCCTCAAGGAACGTACCAAGAAACATATCAAGGATATAGCGCGCGACCTTATCAAACTCTATGCAGCCCGTCGTCATCAGAAGGGATTTGCCTTCAGTCACGATACCTATTTGCAGCATGAACTTGAGGCCTCGTTCCTCTATGAGGATACCCCCGATCAACTCAAGGCAACACAGGATGTAAAAGCCGATATGGAGATGCAGAAACCGATGGACCGACTGGTTTGTGGTGATGTGGGATTTGGCAAGACCGAGGTGGCTGTGCGTGCTGCTTTCAAGGCTGCCGTCGATGGAAAACAGGTGGCTGTGATGGTACCCACCACGGTGTTGGCCTATCAGCATTACCGCACCTTCCAGGGCCGTCTGAAGGATATGCCTGTCCGAGTGGATTACCTGACCCGTGCCCGTACCACGAAGCAGACCACCGCTCTGCTGAAAGACCTTGCAGAGGGTAAGGTGGATATCCTTATTGGTACGCATAAACTTATTAGTAAAAGTGTGAAGTTTAAGGATTTGGGATTGTTGATTATCGATGAGGAACAGAAATTCGGCGTATCTACAAAGGAGAAACTGCGCCAGATGAAGACAAATGTCGATACGCTCACAATGAGTGCTACGCCTATCCCGCGTACTTTGCAGTTCTCGTTGGTGGGTGCACGCGACCTCAGCGTGATCCAGACGCCGCCCCCAAACCGTTATCCTATTCAGACAGAGATACATACGTTCTCGGCTGAGATTATCACCGATGCCATCAATTTCGAGATGAGTCGCAACGGACAGGTTTATTTTGTGAACAACCGTATCAGTGACCTGACACATATTGAGGAGATGATTCATAAGTATATCCCCGATTGTCGTGTGGCTATCGGTCATGGACAGATGAAACCCGAGGAACTTGAGAAAATCATCCTTGATTTCTCAAATTATGACTATGACGTGCTGCTCTCTACAACCATTGTGGAGAATGGTATCGATATCCCCAATGCCAATACCATTATTATCAATAGTGCCCACTACTTTGGTCTTTCAGACCTCCATCAGATGCGTGGTCGTGTGGGGCGTGGAAATCGGAAGGCGTTTTGCTATTTGCTGGCACCGCCCTTATCGGCTCTGCCTGTAGATAGTCGTCGCCGACTGGAGGCTTTGGAGAATTTCTCAGACTTAGGCAGTGGCATCAATATCGCTATGCAGGACCTTGATATTCGTGGTGCCGGTAATCTGCTGGGAGCCGAACAGAGTGGTTTTATCTCCGACCTAGGTTATGAGACTTACCAGAAGATTCTGAATGAGGCAATGGCGGAGTTGAGAAATGAAAGCCCCACCCCCGACCCCTCTCTCGGTGGAGAGGGGAGTGGTCAGACTCAAAAGCAGGCATCTATGTCCATCACTCACGGGGAGGGGACGGGGGAGAGTCTGTTGGGAGATGGGCCTTTTGTCTCCGACTGTAACCTCGAGTCTGATCTTGAGATGTATTTTCCCGACCAGTATGTGCCTTCTGACTCTGAACGTATGCTGCTCTATCGCGAGCTGGATAATACCCGTAATGATGAGGAGGTTGAGGCTTATCGCAAACGCCTCATAGACCGTTTCGGTCCTCTGCCCCCACAGGCTGAGGAACTGTTGCAGGTGGTGTCCTTGCGTCGCTATGGTAAGGCTCTGGGATGCGAGAAGATTATGCTCAAGCAAGGACGTATGTTCCTCTATTTTGTGAGCAATGCACGTAGTCCGTTCTATCAGAGTGAGGCTTTCGGACGTATCATTACCTATGCTACCACGAATGTGCGTCGTTGTAATCTGCGTGAGCAAAACGGCAAGCGCTCTATGGTGATTACCGATGTTCCTACTGTTGGTGAGGCTGTAAAAGTGTTGAAACTTATTTGAGTGTACCTATGAACTATCGATTATTTCTTGCGTTGACAAGTGCAGTTGCGGCTACTGAGGCTGAGGCACAGAAAGCAACTCCCGAGCGTCCGAACGTAATTTTTATCCTAGCCGACGATATGGGCTATGGCGATTTGTCGTGCTTTGGTTCCAAACATGTGAAGACGCCTAATATAGACCGACTTTCAGAGACTGGAACTACCTTTACCCAGTGTTATGCCGGTAGTGGTATCTCAAGTCCCTCGCGCTGTTCGCTGATGACAGGTAAGCATACCGGTAATACCCGTATTCGTGATAATCAGTGTCCTGTGGGTGGTATTCAGGGGGTGAAGATCAATGCCAATGGTGATACTACTTATATTCGTCGCACCAATCTGATGCCATCTGATACAACCATTGCCACTGTCCTTGGTACGGCTGGCTATCGCACTTGCTTGGTGAATAAGTGGCATCTTGACGGTTACGACCCTACGGCTTCGCCCAATCATCGAGGCTTTGATGAGTTCTATGGCTGGACCATATCTACAGTCCACTCAAACTCGCCATATTATTATCCCTACTATCGTTTCGTGGGAGACTCGCTCACAACCATCGAGGAGAATGCTCATGATGCTCATGTGCGTCATAATACTGATATCTCCACTGATGATGCTATAGCTTTCATAGGACGAAACAAGGAGCGCCCGTTCTTCCTCTATCTGGCTTATGATGCGCCTCACGAGCCCTATATCATCGATGAGACCTCATGGTATGACGGACAGCAGGATTGGTCTATGAATACCAAACGCTATGCCTCGCTGATTACCCACATGGACCGTGCCATCGGCCGTCTGTTGGCTTATCTCGATCGGGAGGGCTTGCGTGAGAATACGCTTGTCATTTTTGCCTCTGACAATGGTGCTGCAGTACAGGCTCCTATTGCTGAGCTTAATTGTAATGCAGGCTTTCATGGTCGCAAGGGACAGCTCTATGAGGGTGGTATCCGTGTACCTATGATTGTGAACCAGCCTGGTCGTGTGCCTGTACAAAAACTGCAGAACCTCATCTATTTTCCTGATGTGATGCCAACGTTGGCTGCCCTCACGGGCTCAGAAAATAGCTTGCCTCAGGGTATCAACGGTATCAATATCTTGCCGCTTTTCTATGGAAAACCCGTAGATACCGACCATCGCATGCTCTATTGGGAGTTCACTGGTAAACAGCGTGCTGCTCGCTTAGGCGATTGGAAGTGTGTTACCATCAAGAAAAATGCACCGTTGGAACTCTATAACCTGAAGGATGATCCCGAGGAACGGCATAATTTGGCTGATAAATACCCTGAGATGGTGCAGCTTTTTGATGAGGCTATGCGTCGAATGCATCAGCCTTCCGAGTGTTGGCCGTTGGATGGAGAATAAGTGATATGACATTTTGTCTGCTTTATGTGTCATTTTGACTTAACTTTTTGTGTTGGCATTGATGTTGCCTTATGGTAATCGAGCAAGATGCTCAAAAACACTAGAAATAACATTGTAAAACCAATAAAAAAACATTAGGAGGACAAAATTATGACACCAATGATGAGAACAAACAATTGGATTCCAACAGTATTCAATGATTTCTTTGACACCGACTTTATGCCGCGTGCAAACTGCACAGCCCCGGCCATTAACGTAAAAGAGACCGACAAGGCTTATGTCGTAGAACTGGCTGCTCCGGGCATGAAGAAAGAGGACTTCAACGTGCATATCAATGATGAGGGCAACCTGATCATTAAGATGGAAAAGAAGAACGAAAATAAGGAGGAGGACAAGAGTGCCCGCTATCTGCGCCGCGAGTTTTCATATTCTAAGTTCGAACAGACGCTGTTGTTGCCAGACGATGTGAAACGAGAGGATATCAGAGCTCATGTAGAGCATGGCGTGCTGACGGTGGAGTTGCCTAAACAGGTAGAGGAAAAGGTGAAGCTGAGTCGTCAGATTGAAATCGGATAAGCGGACACATGCTTGTCTAAATGATGGTTGATAGGCAGTTGCTCATAAAAGCAGCTGCCTTTTTGTGTTTTTTCAGCTTTTTTTCTCGTTTTTCTTGGTTGTAAGGAAATTTATTCTTATATTTGCAAAAGAAACTTGATGACTTAAAATTTAAAAGGATGGAAAACAAAAGATTTTTTGCCATATTCCTAATCCTATTTTTGGGATGTATGAGTCTGTTTGCTGAGAAGAGTGAACTGCATCAGCGAGCAGAGGCAGAAGATGCCAAGCATCATGTTGGCAGTGCCCGTTCTTTGTATATCCGCGCTTTTGAGGGTTATGCGGCTAAAGGTCAGATGGAAGATGGTGTGTCGTGTGGCGTGAAAGCTGCAACCCTTTATTATAAAGAGAATTTGTGGAAAGAAGCTTTTGACCTGTTGCGTAGCATTGATCAATCGATAGCAAGAAGTAAAGGTGTAGCCAGTAGTAAGGCTGCCCTGCGCTATCAGACCTCAAAGGAGCGCATGCAGATGTATATGAAGATGCGCAAGAGCGATCGTGTGAAGGATCAGTTGGCTGCTATGGAGGCTTACGTGAACCAGGCTAATGATGAGCATCTGAAGAACGATCTGCTTTATCATAAGGCTATCTATTATTACACCTTAGGACAGACGACACAGGGAAATGCGGTGTTCAAGGAGATGGCAGCGAAACTGACTGCCGAGGGCGACTATGACAAGGTGGATAAAGTCTATCAGACATTGTTGGCCAATGGTCGTCAGAGCAACAACGCCGGTATGCTGAATCAGGCATATAGTAGTTACATGGTTTGGAAAGACTCTGTGACAGCTCTAAAAACGGCTGCAGAGCGTGACAGTCTGAATCAGGTGATTGCCAACAACGAGCAAATCATAGCTGATAAGGATGATACTCTGTCGTCACGTCAGTTGACAATATCAGGACTTATTGTGCTGGTTGTGATATTGGCAGTGGTGCTGGTATTGGGAGCTATGGTGCTGATCCGCTATATGGTAATCACTCGTAAGCAGAAGAAGACAATCGAACTGGCCAACGAAAGCAATGCACTGAAGGCAAAGTTTATCAGTAATATCTCGTCACAGTTGGAACCTACACTGAAGAAAATGGACGCTTCGAAACCTGAGGTGAAAGCTTTATTGAGCTTCTCGGAGCATATCCAGACACTGTCGGATGTAGAGAATAAGCCTGCTGAGAATGATGATTTCGAAGATATCCAGGTGCAGCCTCTATGTGAGAGTTTGATAGAGGAGATAAAACCAAAGGTGAAGGACAACGTGTCGCTGACTATGACCGTGCCCAAGATGGAGGTGAAATTCCACAAGGAGTATATCACTTATATCGTACGTCATCTGTTGGAAGATGCTGCCGCATATACTCCAGCCGAAGGAAAAATAACTTTGGATTTCAAAAAACGCAGTCCGCATACCTATCAGTTCCTAATTACGAATACGGGCTCTGTGATACCTCAGGAGAAACGTGAGGATGTGTTCAAACCTTTCTTGGAGATTAAAGACCTGACTGAGGGCGACGGATTAGGGTTGCCTATCTGTAAACAGATGGCTCTGAAGATGAATGCTGAACTGGATATTGATCCCACATTTACCAAGGGGACGCGTTTTGTACTGAATCTGCACGTGTAAGACAATAATGATATGACTTTAACCCTAAGAAATGATATTCAAGATGTGCCACTGTTGGCTGCATTCATAGACGAAGTCTGCGAAGCAGCAGGTTTTAATGCCTCGGTTGCCATGCAGATGAATCTGGCTATGGAAGAGGCGGTGGTCAACGTGATGAACTATGCCTATCCTGTGGGCGTAAAGGGCGATATTGTCATAGAAGCAGAGGATAGGGGCGACAGTGTACAATTTGTTATTATCGATGGCGGTACGCCGTTTGATCCAACAGCAAAAGCTGATGCTGACACAACGTTATCGGTTGAGGAGCGCCCGATAGGTGGCCTGGGTATCTTCTTGGTTCGTCAGTTGATGGATACGGTCAGTTATGAGTATAAAGGAGGAAAGAACAGGCTGACACTTGTGAAGAATAAATAGAATCTAAATAATAATCATAAAAAAGACTTGAAGTTATGAAAACTACAATTTTGGAGAAGGATGGCGAGTTAGTCGCTGTGATGGAGGGACGTTTGGATACTGCTGCTGCAATCGAAACTGAGCAGGCACTGAAACCTCTGTATGACTGCACTGGCCACAATATCGTGTTCGATTGTAATAAACTTGAGTATATCTCTTCAAGTGGCTTACGTTTGCTGCTTGGTGTACTGAAAAATGCTAAGCCCAAAGGTAGTCGTGTGTTTATCACAGGTATCAATGATGATCTGCGCACGGTATTTGCCATGACTGGCTTTACCAATCTGTTTGAGTTTAAATGATGCCCAAACTGAATCCGCATGGAGAGGCGCTCCTGCAACAATACAGGGAGCAGGTGCTTGCCTTGGAACAGTTGTCTAAGATTGTCTATGACCAACTGCGACAGGTGTTGCATGAGCAGTCTGTGGAGTTGAGTGCCATCGAGTACCGTGTGAAGACGGAACATTCGTTGGCTGGTAAACTGGAACGTAAGGGTGATAAATATGCTTCTTTGGAGGATATCACTGATCTGGTTGGACTGCGTATCATCACATTCTATACGGACGATGTGGATAAGGTGGCTGCAATTGTGCAGCAGTTGTATGATGTGGATTGGACCAACTCTATCGATAAGCGTAAGGCACATGAGTTGACCAGTTTTGGCTATAATTCTTTGCACTATATCTGCCGTCTGAAGGGGGGTAGTGCTCCTTTCGAGATACAGATGCGTACGGCCCTGCAGCATGTATGGTCGGCTATAGAACACGACATTGGTTACAAGGGAGCGGTGAAGCTGCCACCGGAATACCGTCGGCAATTCAGTCGGTTGGCTGGCATGTTGGAACTGGCTGATGATGAGTTTAGTAGGTTGCGTACCACGATGACAGACTACCGCCGGCAGGTTCAGACCTTGGTGAAATCTGGTCAGTTGGATGAGGTATTGCTGAGTACTGATTCATTTAGTAGTTATCTGCAGTTGCATCCTTTCAATAGGTTAAATCAGCGTATAGCTGCCGTCAATCAGGCCGAGATATTTCCTGCATCTATGTTGCCTTTCTTGCCGATATTAGAGGGTTTTGGGTTAGAGACTTTAGGTGATCTTCAGCGTTTTATAGACAGTAATAGCGAAGAGGCCTATCAGATGGCTGTATCGCAACTGGCCATTACTGATTTGGATATTTTGTCGGAAACTATAGGGTTGCAGAATCTGTGTATAGCCTATATATTGAAGACCGGAGGTGGACGGGTAGGCTTGAAGTGGTTCTATGATACTATCTATGGGGTTCAAAACAGCAATGAGATGCTTGCCGACATGATGTGTGAACAAGCATCTGCATTACCTTTTGTAAAGAAATA
>JAEEGL010138168.1_pt1 | contig 10510 bp, 7 predicted proteins | sample 9134231 | NCBI WGS metagenome assembly JAEEGL01 (sample SAMN16246548, study PRJNA631951) | gut metagenome | biome: gut microbiome; feature: rumen; material: fiber-attached | host: Bos | place: Iran: Karaj | collected 2018-10
ACTCTCATCGCCACTTTCTAGATTTGTATCTTGACTACCAGTCTGCTCACTAGTAGGATCCACTACGCCGTCATGGTCGCCATCGCCCGTACCTGGTTCTGGAGTTGGATTACCAAATGTTCGCTCATCTGGATTATAGTCATCTTGTTGTTGTGGACGTTCCGTATCACCAGTGTGCTCACCCGGAGTAAGATCATTGTCTGACTCAGAATCGTCAACATCCATATTCTCCCTAATTTTTTCCGGATCCTTCGGGTCAACATGTGGTTCCTCGGTTGGCTGTGGAGTCTCAGTTGGGCCTGGAGTCTCAGTTGGCTCTTCAGTCGGCTCCTCAGTTGGTTCCTCGGTTGGCTCCTCAGTTGGTTCCTCGGTTGGTTCCTCGGTTGGCTCCTCAGTCGGCTCCTCAGTTGGTTCCTCGGTCGGCTCCTCAGTCGGCTCCTCAGTTGGTTCCTCGGTCGGCTCCTCTGTTGGCTGTGGAGTTGGAACTGGAGTTGGTTCTGGATCTTCCGGATCTTCGATTTCATCCATATGGATATATACTGGCGAACCATGCCTACGTACAACCTGCATACAACCTTTCTTACCAATCCTAGTATTCGCATTTGCTTTCACAATGAAGTCACCAACGACATTTCCTTCTTTATCCCTAATGATAATTCTCTTGGCATGCGTGCCTTTTTCGGTTGTCGTACAGCGCACAAGTTCCATATTCTCGTGGACAACTGGACCATCAGAGTCATCAAGGCGCATATAGGCATTATCATAACGGCCATTAAGAACTATGTCTTCTACGGTTGCCATATCCATAATATTCTCAAAGGTATCCAGCGCGTCATCATAATCTTCGTCAGACATTGACTCGATTGCTTTTTCCATGTCGAGAATATTTGTAATACCACGCAAACCTTCTGGACGCATCTCATCCGGAATACTTGTGTAGTAATCGGCGAGAGACTCTGACTGATTTCGTCCTGTGTATTTAACCATCTCACGTGCATCATCCGTCTCAATCGCTTCAGCGACTGCTTCCGCATCGCCATAATTATATGGTCCAGTCTTAGTATCGCATAGCCACATACCCTCTTCGCCGTAGCCATCAATGATGCCTTGGCTTTCCATTTGCTCTATTGCGGCTGCCGGGTCAGTTGTACCCGGTGCGAACTCATCGCGATTAGCGCGGTTCACATTTGCACCTATCATTAGGAAGGCTGCAACTGCGGATATACCCGCTAACAACCTACGATGACGACTCAAGAATCCCATCAAACCACGACCGCGTTTACGATCAGGATCATCTTCGCTAGTTTCGCCACCTTCATGCGCATCAGATGAAGCTTCATTGCCGTCATCAGTTGGAGTCTCAATGTTTGGTGCAGCCGGCGAGACTTCCGTATTTGCCCCTGCTACAACTGGCGGCAATGAGTCACTGCCCGTTTCGCCTTCTGGCTCTGTTTCTTCCGCTGCTGGCGCAGCCGGCGTCTCTACTGCAGGCGTTTCTGTTGCAACTGGCGCTGCCGCCGCTGCTTCACGCCTACGATTTAATTCATCTAGAATTCGCTGCGTTTCATCATTTGATAATTCTTCGCGAATTGTGGTCAAATTGTCGCGGACGTCTACGCCTACTGCTTCAGCAGCCGCAAAAATGTCCGGACCATAAAAATCGAAAACAGCATGCACTAATCGTTCATGCTCTGCCGCTTCGGCAGCTTCTGCGTCATTATTATCAGCCTCAGGCTGTGTTGGCTCCGCTTCTGGCGCAGCTGGCGCATCTTCTTTGTTGCCTTCTGGGGCGACTGGCGTCTCTTCCTTGTCATCTTCTGGGGCGGCTGGCGCATCTTCTCCGCCTTCGGCCGCAACTGCTGATTCGTCAGATGTATCCGCCGCACTTTCCGGCGCACTAACACCACCACTTAAGCGATTGTACTCTTCAACAATGGCGTCAATCTTATCTGGATTCCTCTTGAGATAGCCAGTCAAATGCGCCCAGTCAAGTGGATAGCCATTCTTATCTACATGCGTACGCATACTATGATCATATGTATAATCAGGGTTATTTTTCACGCCCTTTAGGAGATCATAGCCACGCAGCTTTACTACCTCTGCTACTAATTGATTTATTTCGTTTGGATGAGCCCGGTAATATTCCGCGTTACGCACCTCTTCGGTGTGCGGCTCCATATCACCCCATGCTGCGGCAGCTGGGTTTTCGGTTTCATCTCTTCTTGGAGGATTTTCGCCTGCCATTCTCTTGTTTCCTTTTTATGTTTTTATTTTTGACCTATTTGGAGCCATTTTAGCATTAGCTTATTCAAAATGTCAAGAGCGGCCACGGTGCCAACCAAAAAATGGATCAATCTGCGTCTGATTAATCCATTTTTCTGAGCACCTAACTACTCTATTTGTATCTTATATTTTTCTCCTTTTTTGTTTTTATTTTTACGAGCTTTTTCTTATAGGCGTTCTCCTTTTTGTTATTGGTTTTTATTTTCTACCGGGAAAATAGGCTAAAATGTTTGAAGGCTTGTGCACCGAGAACTCGTTTTCTTTTGGCTATCGCAAGATCTTTTTCGCTGCTTTCTTTATGTTCTACGAATTCCATATCTTCGTAATCACCTATATGCAATTCGTCTTGGCTCTCGTTTGCCTTTCTTATCTCTTCACTTAGTGAGATTTCGTTGGCTTCTTGCATTTTTTGGAAAGCTTCTTCGTTATCTACTATTCCGTCAGCTTCCTTTGGTATTTGCATGCTTTCGAATTTATTCATTTTATTCATATTTTCCTTTCTTTTTGTTTCGATTTTCTCCTTCCTGATACCCTTTTGGAATTTGATTTTCGTTTTTGTGTTGGTCTTTTTCGTTCCAACTGTCTTCATGCTATCACACTTATGCTTTTTTGTCAAGCATGCTTATGCTTTATTTTTGCAAAATTGTCAAATTTAACAGGGGTAAAAATGCTCTTGAAAATTCTTAAAAATATTTTCACTTTCCACCAAAATACCCGCCTAGTTATATCACCAGACGGGTATATATATTATATATTAGGCTTTTTCGAGCGAAATCGTGACGTTCCGCCCTTCCACCTTGACTACTTCGTCGTAAGCATAGTTACCGTCAGTAGTAAATTCAGTGGCCAAAACCTCATTCTTTAATGTCGTTAAATGCTTTGCTGGCACTTCAACAGATACCGAAAGCTTAATGCGATCATCCACATTCAGTCCTGCTTTTTTGCGTGCGGCCTGCACAAAACGAATTAATTCACGAACAAATCCTTCTTCGCGTAGTTCGTCGGTCAGCTTCTTATCGAGCACAAGTTTTTTACCGTGCACAACTTTTTTGACATTCACCTCTTCAGCGATAATGCTTTCATAGAAATCATCAAGCTTTTCACCTGCATAAGTTAATGATGCGAGCGGCTGACGAACTTTAATTTGGCCAAATTCGTCATCGCGCACCATGCGTAGCGCTAGACCTTCCGTAATAATCTCGCGGCAATCTGCCATCTTAGCAATCACAGCCTCGTCAATCTTACCAGCCTTTGGCCAATCCTGAAGATGCACACTCTCGCCGCCCATCATATTCTGCCATAACTCTTCCGCGAGGAATGGCACAAATGGCGCCAAGATCAGCGCTAGATAACTCAAGACAAAATGCAATGTTGCATAGGCTTCATTCTTGTCGGATGTCGATTCAGATTTCCAGAAACGACGACGACTACGACGCACAAACCAGTTCGAAAGATCATCCACGAACGGCAATACGCCCGCGAGCGCAGCTGGAATATTATAAGCTTCCATATTCTCCGTAATTTCGTTGCGGAGTTGATACACGCGGCTCACAATCCACTTATCTAGCTCATTCTCTAGATTCTTTGGTTCTGCAAGCTTATCGTCGCTTTCCCAACCATCCACGCTGGCATACATCGTAAAGAAGTCGTAAACGTTCCAAATCATCGTTAACTTGCGCGCTGTATCAGAAACATCCTTATCGATTAAGGCAAAATCTTCACCGGCGAGCACTGGGCAAGATAACAACTGGAAACGCAATGCATCCGCCGAATACTTATCCATGAGCTCATTTGGGTCAGTGTAGTTACCGAGCGACTTACTCATCTTGCGGCCGTCATTACCAGCTAGTGTACCTGTTGTAATTACATTCTTGTAAGCTTTGTCGCCAAAGAGCGCCGTGTTCACGGCATGCACATAATAGAACCATGCACGTACCTGGCCAATGTATTCCACAATGAAATCTGCCGGATAATTCTTCTCGAATTTCTCTTTATTCTCAAATGGATAATGCAGCTGCGCGAACGGCATTGAGCCAGATTCGAACCAGCAGTCAAGCACCTTCTCGATACGCTTAAAATGCTCGCCATCTATATCGAATTCAATATTATCCACCCATGGGCGATGATAATCCTCTAGGCGCACGCCAGAAAGCTTATATAGCTCATCATAAGAACCAACCACTTTCACCGATCCTTTATCGCCCTTCCAGACCGGCATCGCTGTTGCCCAGAAGCGATCACGCGAAAGGTTCCAATCTGGTGCCTGCTCAATATTCTTTGCGAAGCGACCGTGCTTCAAATGCTCTGGGAACCAGTTAATATCCTCGTTCTTCTCTAGCATCAATGGTTTGCTGCCCTCGATGTCGAAGAACCAGCTCGGAATTGCGCGGTACATAATGCGCTGTTTACTGCGCGGATTAAACGGATACTCGTGCTTAATATATTCAATCTTCCAGATTACGCCCTTCTCTTCTAGGCATTTAGCGATGAACTTATTGCCAGCCCAGACCTCGATACCATTTTCGTCAGTATCGCGTACGCCAATTTCGTGTAACTTTTCTGCCCATTCTGGGAAGTAATAACCGTTATCATCAATCGTATGACGTACCGGCACACCATCGCGTTTTCCGAGCATAAAGTCGTCTTCACCATAAGCAGGTGCGATGTGCACAATACCAGTACCATCTTCGGCGCTCACAAAATCCGCCACATGCACCTTATGCGCATTTGGGTTCTTGCCAATCTCATCGTTCATCACAAAGAGCGGCTCATACTTTAGGCCATCCAGGTCTTTGCCAGAATACTTTTTAATGAGCTTCACGCCTTCACCAAAGAGTTTTTCCGCCAAAACCGTAGCGACAATCAACTTTTCGCCATTAACGTCGTAGAGGCCATATTTTAGCTTCTCGCTTACGGCAAGCGCCATATTCGCTGGCAAAGTCCAAGGCGTCGTCGTCCATGCGAGCATATATTCATCGCGGTCAACTAGTTTAAACTTCGTAAATGCGCTCGGATCGGTCACTACCTGATAGGCGTCATTATCCATTGTAACCTCAGCTTTACTGACCGGAGTGGCAAACTTAGTATCATACATCAATACCTTTTCGCCTTCGTAAATTTTGCCCTTATCATAAAGCTGCCTAAAGGCCCACCAAACCGATTCCATGAAATCCTTATCCATCGTTCGATAAGCACCCTTAAAATTCACCCAACGACCAATGCGCTCAATCGTCGACTCCCAAGTCTCAGAATTAGCCACCATCGACTCACGCGCTTTAATAATATAGTCTTCAAGCGAAATCTTCGTGCCAATATCGCGCCTATCCGTAATGCCAAGCTGTTTCTCGACGAAATTTTCTGCTGGAAGTCCATGACAATCCCAACCCCAACGGCGCTCTACGCGTTTACCATTCATCGTCCAGTAGCGAGGTACAGCATCCTTGACGATCGAAGACAGCAAAGTGCCGTGATGTGGCTTGCCCGTAATAAATGGAGGCCCGTCGTAAAACACATACGAATCATGCGCTGGTCGCATTTCGACCGACTTTTCGAACGTCTGGTTTTTCTTCCATTGTTCAACGAGTGCTTTTTCGTATTCACTCGCCCGGCGTCGTTCACCATATTTATATTTCATGCTCAGTTTCCTTTCTTCATGAATAAAAAAATTCCAATTTTCATTGGAACTCTACTGAGCGGTACCATCCAACTTCTAGACTAGCTAGCTCTTAATTAATCTTTTACGCAGACTCACGGATGGTTCTACTGGACTTGTCTCCTCGCAATGGACACGTCGTTCTTCCACCGGCTCGCAGTTGATAGCTGCTCAAACGCTTTATGCTTTCATTATACCATAATTTATTCAAAAACAAAAAATGTCCTGTTCCCTCACCAAGACATTTTCTAATTATTTGTTCTAATGTTCCATTAAATAGTACGACACATCACCAATACGTGGCATTTCTGGGCCTCGCCACATTTGCAATAAACTGCCATCATTATCCAATGCCACAATTGTTGGATATTCAACAATGTCGTATGCGCGACACAAGCTCTCGCCTTCCGGCTCGTCCGGACTCAGGCTTTCCGGAACCTTACCCGTACGATGTTCAAAATCGCGCAACCAATCAATTATTGTTCGTGCATAATCCGTATCGTCACGCCAAATAATTACCACCCTCACTTTTCTACTCCTTTTTCTCTTTACGTTGGCGCATCCGTTCGCGCTGCTCTGCAATACTTCGCTCTAGATCGTCCAATGTTTTAAATTCCTTGAAAACGCTTGCAAAGCGCACATATGCCATCTCGTTTGTATCAGAAAGTACTTCTAGAATCGTTTCGCCAATCAAGCTAGATGGCACCTCATCCTTGCCCTGGTCATAAATCAACTCTTCTACCTTATCAACAATATTCTGAACCTCTAAATCACTGTCAAAATACTTACCTACAGAGTTGCGGACGGCTTTCATTAACTTTTCGCGATCAAATGCCTCGCGCGAACCGCTCCGCTTGCGCACCATCATACCTGGACGCTCAATACGTTCATAAGTCGTGAAACGATGCTTTCCATCCAACGAAACACGACGACGACGAATCATGGTCCCATCCTGGGACTCACGACTCTCAATCACTTTACTTTCACCAATTTTTAGGTGGCTCATCTCGAGACCTCCTAATCTTTATTCTTCTTGCGACGACGCAAAATAGCTGGAATCTCGCTGTCGTTATCCTCACCATCATCCGTACGGATGCTATCCCACATATTTACAGTCGAAGCATCAGTAAAATCTGAAGCTGCTTTTGCTGCTTCCGTCTTCTCTTCCGCGGCAACCCGTTCTGCAGCTGCTACTGGATCAGCCATTGCCTGATTTGGCTCAGTTACTGGCGCCGTAGCTACAGGCTGGTTTACCTGAGAATTCACATCATTGCCGTAATAATCAGCATCATAGGTCGCACTTGCCGCTTGGGCGCGTGGATCGTCACGATAATACTCAGAATCGAATCCCGTTGCCACGACCGTAACAATGATCTCATCTTCAAGCTCTGGACGTACGGAAGCACCCCAAATGATATTTGCATCTGGGCTAACATTAGCCGTAATAAGATCGGCAGCTTCCTGCATCTCGGTCATCGTAACATCATAACCACCAGCAATCGAGAACAAGACACCGCGAGCGCCATCGATGGACACCTCAATGAGCGGTGATTCAATAGCCTGCTGCGCAGCAATCGTTGCGCGATTCTCGCCAGATGCACGACCAATACCCATAAGGGCTGAACCTGCGTCCTTCATAATGGCCTTCACATCGGCGAAGTCCAAGTTAATCAAAGAGTGCTCAGTAATGAGCTCAGAAATACCCTGCACACCCTGGCGCAAAACTTCGTCTGCAATCTTGAAAGTCTCAAGAATTGGCGTACGTGGATCAATAGTTTGAAGTAAACGATCGTTTGGAATAGTGATTAATGCATCAACGTTACGTGCAAGATGCTGAATTGCCCAATCAGCATTTGCTTTGCGCTTGGCGCCCTCAAATGAAAATGGCTTCGTGACTACGCCTACGGCAAGAATATCCTGCTTGCGAGCCTCTTCTGCCACGATGTAACCAGCACCAGAACCGGTACCACCACCAGCACCGAAAGTGATAAAGGCCATATCTGCACCAGAAAGAGCGTTTTTAATTTCTTCACGGCTTTCATCGGCTGCACGCTCACCTACTGTTGGATCTGCACCTGCACCGAGACCATTCGTCGTCTCATTACCAAGGTGAACTTTTACGTCGGCCTTGGAATTATGTAATGCCTGCGCATCGGTATTCATCGCAATAAATTCGACACCAGACAAACCGGCTTCGCGCATGCGGTTGATGGCAGAACCACCAGCACCACCGACGCCGATAACTTTAATACTAGCTGTGCTTTCCACCTCGCTTGGCTTAATTTCAGGCATGTATTAACTCCTCACTATTCAATTCTTTTCTTATAATAACATCTTTACTTGAAAATCTTCAAGATACGCTTTATGATTCCTTCTCCTGAAGCCTTGTCTTTTTTCGTCTTTCCGGGCTTTGCCTTTGAGTCTTCTTTCTTTGGTGCTGCACTACCTTCCATATAATCTAGAATCATCAAGCCAATTGCAGCTGAATATTCTGGCTTCATTACTTCTTCGCTTACACCTTTAATACCTTCTGGCTTACCTAAACGCACAGCGAGCTCTACCTGATCACGCGCATAAACTTCGATGTCGCGCATCTTCGAGCCACCACCAACTAGCACTAAACCTTCCGGTAAACGCCTATCGTATCCGGCCACCTTCAGCATCTTGCGTACGCCTTCAAAAATCTCTTCCAAACGCGCTTCGACGACTTCATCCACTTCCTTGCGAGCAAACTTATACTCGTCGCGTCCGCGCTTGATTACGATGTCTTTGTCGCTTTCACCAAACTTACCAGAAGCAAAGCGCACCTTTATCTCTTCAGCTATCTCTGGCACAGTCTTTAATACCGTAGCCAAATCGTTCGTAACATCATTACTACCAATCGGTAATACCCCTACAAACTGAAGTTCACCTTCGTCATAAATCGCAAGGCCCGTAGTTGAGCCACCCATGTCAACAATGCCAACACCATTCTCCAACTGACGATTCGTCAGTACTGCTCGCGCCGCCGCTGTCACAGTTGGCTCCAAGAAATGCACCCCCACGCCGGCCGTATCGTTTTCAAAAATCTTACGCATGTTTTCACAATCTGGCGACAAGGCTGAAATTACATTCGCCTTAATCTCTAGGCGTGACCCATGCATTCCTAATGGCTCTCTAATGCCACCCTGACCATCTAAGATGTATTCGTATGGAACCAACGCTAAAGTCTCGCGGTTAGCTGGGACCTTTCCAGTAATCGCCGTATCTTCAAGTCTGCGCAAATCTGTCTCATCAACCTCGTGATCAGCCACACCTACCGCAATCATGCCATCCACTTTCGTACTGGCGATATGCGAACCATTAATCCCTACAGCTGCACCAGAAACCTTAATGCCACTCATCGACTCAACTGGCCTCAAGCATGCATCAATCGCACTTGGTGGCATAGATAAATCTTTTACTCGCCCACGCCTTATCCCCTCTGAGGCCGATTCTCCATATCCAACCACGGATATCGAACCGTCTTTATCGATCTTGCCCATTACGGCTCGAACGGTGTTAGTACCAACATCAATCCCCACTGCGTAGCGTGCGTTTTCTTCCATAAGCTTATTGTAGCATATCCCCTTATAACTGGGTTAAAATTTCGTATCCGTCCTCTGTAACGAGAATTGTATGCTCAAAGTGTGCGCCAATCGAACCGTCTTTTAGACAGACCGTCCAACCGTCATCATCCTCAACAACGATATTGTCCGGCTTGCCAAGACTCGACATTGGCTCAATGCAAAGCGTATCGCCAGGCTTTAGCTCATATCCATGTCCACGCTTCCCATAATTTGGCACTTCCGGCTCTAAATGCATCTTATTGCCAATAAAATGTCCCACATAATTCTGAATTACGCCCAATTTACCTTTTTCGAGCTGTTTCTGCACTGCATAACCAATGTCGCCCAACTTTGCGCCCGGACGTACCTGCTCAATCCCCTCATAAAGAGCCGACTCCGTAAAGCTCAAAAGATGTTTTTGTGCCGCCGATGGCTTACCGACAATCATCGTAAAGGCCGAATCAACATAATAGCCATCGTACTTAATCACCAAATCGTAACTTACCTTATCACCCTCTTCGAGTGGGATGTCTTTCGGGATGCCATGAATTAATTCATTGTTCACTGAAATACAAATTGAACCCGGAAAATCTACTTCCGGCTCATAATATGCAATTCCGCAGCCATAATCAGTAATTTTTTTCGCCACCCATGCATCAATTTCTTTTCCAGTCATGCCCGCCTGGGTATATTCGCGCAATTCGGCAAAAATCTTTGCCATAATCTTGCCGCCCGTGCGCATTGCACTAATTTTTTTCTGATCCATCAGCTAATTATATCCCACTGAGATAAAACTTTATCTATTCTATCGGTAATGTCATCAATTTCACCCTCGCCATCCACTTCAGCAATTTTGACTCCATTTTCTTTGAGTAACTTTGTCATGTTCTCAACCGTTCTCTCAAACAAAGCCCAGCGCTTTTTAATCGATTCCGTCGTATCATCGCTACGACCACGTTCTGTTAGACGCTTAAGGCGCTCCTCTTCA
>JAEEGL010692735.1_pt1 | contig 10510 bp, 9 predicted proteins | sample 9134231 | NCBI WGS metagenome assembly JAEEGL01 (sample SAMN16246548, study PRJNA631951) | gut metagenome | biome: gut microbiome; feature: rumen; material: fiber-attached | host: Bos | place: Iran: Karaj | collected 2018-10
CGGCGCAGCACCGCGTCCTCACCGATGATATGCTTCTGGCGAATGTAGTCGTCAAGCGTCGTGGGTCGTAGGCGTTCCGCTAATGGAATGGTCGATTCCATGAAAAATATTTTTCTGCAAAAATAACAAAAATAATCTTACTCTTGCCCCAAAAGAAAACAACATCATGAAAATCAAACATCTTTTACTCATTGCCCTTCTCGCCGCTTTCAATACGGCAGAGGCCTGCACCAACTTCCTGATTACCAAAGGCGCCAGCGTCGACGGCTCCAACTTCATTAGCTACTGTGCCGACTCGCACATCCGCTATGGCGAGCTCTACTTCACCCCTGCCGCCGACTGGCCAGTAGGCAGCATGCGTGTGTGCTACGACCGTGGCACCAACGCCCCACGCGGCAGCGTGCCGCAGCCGCCTCACACCTATCAGGTGGTGGGCTATATCAACGAGAACCAAGTGGCCCTCGGCGAGACCACCTTCGGCGGCCGTGAGGAACTGATGGACCCGACAGGCATCATCGACTACGGCAGCCTGATGTTCATCGCCCTGGAGCGTAGCACGTCGGCACGCGAGGCCATCAAGATCATGGCCGACCTTGTGGAAGAATACGGCTATGGCTCCGACGGCGAGTCGTTCAGCATCAGCGACGCCAACGAGGTGTGGTATATGGAGATCATGCCCAAGGGTTACACGCCCATAGTGACCAGCACCGGTGACACCATCAACGCCGACCGTGGGGCTGTGTGGGTGGCCATCCGCATCCCCGACGGCTACGTGAGCGGCCATGCCAACGCCGCGCGCATCACCACCTTCCCCTTGCGCAACGGCAAGACCTCCATCACCGACAAGGACTGGAAGAAACTCTATAACAAAGATGTTGAGGTCATCTATTCGCACGACATCATCGACGTGGCCCGTCGCCACGGCTATTTCAGCGGCAAGGACAAGGACTTCGACTTCAGCGCCGCCTACGCCCCCGTCGACTTCAGCGCGGCCCGCATCTGCGACTTTCGCGTGTGGACCATGTTCAACAAAGTGTGCGATGGCATGGACGAATACTGGGACTACGTCACCGGCAAAGACCTCACCCACCGCATGCCTTTGTACGTCAAACCCAAGGATAAAGTCAGCCTCAGCGACATGATGAGTTTCCAGCGCGACCACTTCCAAGGCACCGAGCTCGACAAGACCCTCGACCCGGGCGCAGGCCCTTTCGGCTCGCCTTTCCGCTTCAACCCGCTCTATTGGGAATACGACGGCAAGCCCTATTTCAACGAGCGCAGCATCGAGGTGGTACAGACAGGCTTCTCTTTCATCGCGCAGAGCCGCAACTGGCTGCCCAACCCCATCGGCGGCATCATCTGGTTCGGCGTCGACGACACCAACTCGACCGTCTACACGCCCTTCTACTGTTCTATCAGCGAGGTGCCCATCGAATACCGTTCGGGCAACGGCGACATGCTGACCTACAGCGACAACGCCGCCTTCTGGGTCTTCAACAGATTGGCACATTTCAAGTATCTGTACTACAACCGCGTCATCGGCGACATCCAAGCCGTGCAGAACGAGCTGGAGAGCGGCTATCAAGAGCAAGTCAACTATGCCGACAACCAAGCCTTGAGCCTCTATGCCAACGACCCGAAGCAGGCCATCGCCTACCTCACGGACTTCTCAAGCCAAGCGGGGCACAACACCGTGGCCACCTGGAAAGAGCTGGACAACTACCTGTTGGTGAAGTACTTGGACAGCAATATCAAACAAGAAGAGAACGGCGAGTTCAAGCGCAACGGCTACGGTTATCCTGCCCGGCCTATGCAGCCCGGCTATCCGGATTCTTGGAAAAAGGCTGTGATTGAAGAGACAGGAGACCGATTCAGGAGGCCATAAACGCCTTGATCTCCGCCTCGTCCATATTGCGGAACCCATATTCATGCACCACCGATCCGTTGTCCATGAAGACTACGACGGGCAGGTTCCCGTTGACGGCCTTCAGCAGGAGCGATACCTCGGGATAGAGTACATCGCGATAACGCGCCGACTCCGACTGCTCGTAGAACTTTGCGATGCCTTCTTCATTGCCTATGAAGAGATAGGTGATGTCTTCGGCAGGAAAGCCATAGTACTGCTGCATCAGCGAGAGCTTTTGCGCCGCCATCTGGCAGTACTCGCAACCTGTCGAAAAGAAGCAAACCACCTGTTTGCCTTCGCGCAGATGCAGCGTGTCCAAAGGAGCCGTGTCGAGCATCCCATCAAAAAACTCCGCTTGCAGGTTTTGTTCAGGATTGGAATATGAAGTCAAGTTATCGGGCGGCGAGGCCACGAAAACACCGATGGCAGAGGCCATGACAGCAACGCATAGTATCAACCAGCGGAATGGTGTCGTCCAGCTTTTCATCTTGAATATCAACAGGAGAAGCAGCATCAGCACCCCGTTTTTGATGAGGCTCTGCTTGGGGTCGAGCTGGAGGAAGTCGCCGAAACAGTGACAACTGTCGGTGCGACCGATGACAAGCGCATATATTAATAATAATGTATAGCCCGCCAGCATGGCCATACTCCCCCACCAATACAACTTATGCAAGGTGTGGCTGATTAATCCGAGGCCAAGGACCATCTCCAGGATGATGGCCAAACGGGCTACGATGAAAGAGAAGTTAAGACTGAAGAAATGGTAGCTGTAGACGTAGATCTCAAAACGGTCGATGCCGATAATCTTCAGGACAGCCGACGCGATGAACACAAGGCCCAGCAGGACCTTCAAGGCCGATTTGCCGAACGAGCGTGACGACTCCAACGGTTACGGATTGTTGTTATTGTTGTTGATACCAAACAGTTCCTCCCACCAGCTGGGATTCTCGCCCGTCACCTCGTATTCCGACACTTCCATGCAGATGACCTGCGACCAGCCGGCGAATTCCCTCGACTTGTCGGCACAGGAGGCACCATCCTCGATGGTGTAATAATCCTCACCAAGATTCACCACCTCTTCGTTCTCGATAGAGGTGCACCTACAATAGCGGGTCTTCTTGCATGATGGAAGAACGAGTATTATCAGCGCTACGACAATCAACAAACACTTTTTCATTCGTATGGGTTTTATTGGTGCAAAAATAGTAAAAATAAGAACATCATCAGATAAACGACGAAAATTTCCAATTATTACAGTTAGCATCATAACCCTATAACTTTCTCTATACAATAGAAAGAGATTCCCCTTCGCCCTGCTCGGGGAATGGAGTAAACGCAATGAATTATTATGCGACGGCTGGTAGAGTCTCTTTCGTATCGAAGCTTTATATGCCGCCGCCTTTATAATGACTTATTCTTACTCCATTCCCGCAGGGAATCTCATGAAAATTCGGGGTGCAGCTGCGCGAACTTCCTGTCGAATTGCCTGATACGGCTCAGCGAACGACGCGTCCAAACAAGTCGCAGGGCGTCACGTTCCTCCTCGGTGAGGCGCCAGTCGATGTCAGCGGAGGCATGGAGACGGTTGGTGAGTTCATACATCAACAATGCCGCCGACACGCTGATGTTGTAGCTCTCCGTGAAGCCGTACATCGGGATGCGGACATGCATGTCGGCATGCTCGACGGCATAGTCAGAAAGGCCGAGCTTCTCGGTGCCGAAGACCAAGGCGACAGGCTGGTCCAAAGGCAACGTGTCAGGTGTGAAATCATCGCGATGCGGACAGGTGGCCACGATCTTGTATCCTTTATCATGCAGCTGCTCGTAGGCTGCCGGCGTATTGAACTCCTGCCCTTCGTAGTAGTACAGGTTGAGCCACTTAGTGCTGCCCAACACCACGTCGGGATTCACGTCATAATGGTTGGTGTTTTCGACGATGTGGATGTCCTGTATGCCGCGCAAGTCGCAGCTGCGAAGCACCGCGCTGGCATTATGTGGTTGGAAGATGTCCTCCAAAACGACGGTGATGTGCCGTGTTCGGTAGTCGAGCACCTCCTCAAAACGCTGCCGGCGTTCGTCGGTGATGAAGGGCGTCAGGAACTCAAGCATGGCCTTGTCACGTTCCGCATCATGCTGTAATTCAAGGCTATGCATCTCTCTTCCGTCGTACACAATGGATTTCTTCATTGGGGCAAAAGTATGATAAAGGAATGCAAAAATACGAAAAAAGAAAAAATTGCAAAAAAATGGTCGAAGGTATGCCGAAAAAGCGTACTTTTGCACGCAAAATTTTGAACTGATATGGCAAAGCAAAACAAACAACAACAAGGAGACGAAAGGCTTGAAAACGTTGAATCAGCCTTAAGCAAGACCGAACTTTGGATTGAAAACCACCAGAAGATCCTGTGGATTATTCTCATCGCCCTCTTGGCCATTGGCGTGGGCATCTTCTTCATCAACAAATACCAGAAGGAGCGCAACGAGAAGGCCAAGGACCAAAGTTTCCCGCAAGAAATCGCCTTTGAAGAGCAAGCCGCCCAAGCCGTTGACTACGCCTCATATTACATGGAGAATGAAAACTACAACGTTGCCCTGAACGGCGACGGAGAGAAAGCCGGCTTCGTCGACATCGTCAACAACTACGGTTCGACAAAGGCTGGCAAGATGGCCGCCTACTACGCAGGCATCTGCTATCTGAAGCAAGGCGACTACAACAACGCCATCGAGTACCTGAAGAAATACAGCAACAACGACAAAGTGTTTGCCCCGTTGGCTTTGGGCCTCATCGGTGACTGCTATCTCCAACTTGGCGACAAGCAGAACGCCGTCGAATACTACAAGAAGGCTTCCACTAAGAACCCTAACGACTTCTCCACCCCGATGTTCCTCATTAAATTGGGCATGACCTACGAAATCATGGATGAAAACGCCAAGGCCTTGGAGACTTACGAGACCTTGAAGAAAGACTACCCGAACAGCACTGAGGCTGCCGAGGCCACCAAGAACATCGCTTACCTCAAGGCAAAGATGAAATAAGACACCTTAACATCACCATAACATCCTGGCTCTTCGGAGTCAGGATTTTTTTTGACAGCTCATGGATAAAAACATCAGAATCGCCTATTTCGGCACGCCCGAGTTCGCCGCCTCGCAGCTGGAAGCCATCCTCAACGCAGGTTACGAAGTGGCCGTTGTCGTCACCATGCCCGACAAACCCGCCGGGCGCGGACGACAGATACGGTACTCTGACGTCAAGGAGACGGCGCTGCGGCACGGTCTGCCCCTACTCCAGCCCGAGAAACTCAAAGACCCTGCTTTTATAGAGCAGCTGGCCGCTTACCAGGCCAACCTCTTCGTGGTGGTGGCGTTCAGGATGCTGCCCGCCGTGGTATGGCAGATGCCCGAGCTCGGCACCTTTAACCTGCATGCCTCGTTGCTCCCGCAATACCGTGGCGCTGCCCCCATCAACTTCGCCATCATCAACGGCGAGAGCGAGACGGGCCTCACCACCTTCTTCCTCAACGAGGAAATCGACAAAGGCGCCGTCATCATGCGCGAGAAAGTCGACATCCGTCCCGACGAGACCGCCGGAGAGCTGCACGACACGCTGATGCTTTTAGGTAACAAAGTGGTGGTGGAGACCATCCAGAAGATCGAACAAGGCGCCGTAGAAGCCCTGCCACAAGAGGCGCTGGCCGAAGGCCAAACGCTGAAAGCCGCCCCCAAGATCACTAAGGAGTTCTGCAACATCGACTGGCATCAGGACTGCGTGACCGTCTACAACCACATCCGCGGCCTCTCGCCCTATCCAGCAGCCCACACACAACTCGTCGCCGACAGCGGCGCGAGCATCGACTTGAAAGTCTTCTCCGCCGAGATGGAAGATTGCCGACCTGACGTCAACGTGGGTGATGTCGTCACCGACAATAAAAAATATTTGAAAATCGCCCTACGCGACGGTTTCATCCATCTGACCCATGTGCAACAAGCTGGAAAGAAAGCCATGCCTATTGCCGATTTCCTGAGAGGTACGCCGTTGTTTGGCACGTGGAAAACGGCCACGGAATGAGCTTAATAGGCGTTTTTTGTCCTAATAGTCCATTTTTTTACTAAAAATCACGCTTTTTTTTCAAAAAATGCTTGCATTATTCAAAAATACATTATTTTTGTCGGGTAAAAGTTTAACCACTAATTAAAACTTACTATGAATAAAGTTGAATTAATCGCTGCCGTGGCCGAAAAGGCTGGCATGACCAAGGTCGACGCAAGAAAGGCTGTCGATGCCTTGATGGAAGTTTCAAAGAAAGAACTCAAGAAGGGTGGTAAGATTGCCCTCGTTGGTTTTGGCACCATGGGCGTTGTCAATCGTCCCGCCAGACAAGGCCGTAACCCCAGAACGGGCAAGACCATTAAGATTGCCGCGAAGAAGGTCGTCAGATTCAAACCCGCTGCAAACATTCTGAAATAATACAACTCATTTCAGGAACTAAAAAAGAGCCGTCTTACCGACGGCTTTTTTTGTTGCGTTTCACCATGCCATCACCCCCCACTTGCAACACGCCGTTGTCGACGAGGAGCCTGATAGCATCCAGCACATTATCCTCTTCGAATTCGCTGCACCGCGAGAGTACCTCCTTCATCGGCAGTCCCTCCTCTCCCATCATGCTTTGTAGTTTTTCCTCGATGCTGTCGTACGGCACCATAGCCTGACGTTGGCACACGTCACAGCGGCCACAAGCCTTACGCGTCTTCTCGTTAAAATAACGCAACAGTTGTACGCTACGGCATTCTTTGTCGTTGTTGACAAAACCGATGACGGCTTTCACTCGCTCCTCTGCATCCTTCTTGCGGTCGTAATAGTTCTCCTTGGACAGGCCGAAATGCTTGGTGTCGACAAACTCGGAGAGGAAAAGGATTTGCGGCTTGTCGTCACGCTGTGCGTAGGAAAGGAAATGGTACGACTCCAGCTTTTTCAGTTGTTCCTGAACCTGTTCTGTCGTCAAGTCTGTTTTCTTGGCAATAGCCTCCTCGTCGATTCTCACGAAATCGGTCATCACGCCAGGCAACCCACGCAGCATGCATTTGATCAGATCTCCGTATTTCGGGTTGTTAACCTGGAAGCCATAGATTTCATCGCGCGAGACCTTGATCATCACCTTGGAAGGCTCGTCGAAACTGTCGGAGAGCACGAGGAAGCCTTCTCTTTCAAGGAGCTTCAAGGTGTGGAACACCTCGATGATAGAGAATCCGTAGCGGTTGGCGAAATCACCGATGACGAAAGGATACGACACGTTCTGCCCTGCCCCGACGGGGATATTGAAATAATTCCCCAGCGCATTATATATCAACTTAATGCGTTCCAATTCCGGATAGGATTGCGTTAAGTTGTCTTGCAGTTTCTGGATGTCAGCTTGCGAGACCAGCAGGAACGCCTCTGAGGGTTTCAGGTCGCGGCCAGCGCGACCCGCCTCCTGGAAGTAGGCCTCGATGCTGTCGGGCAGGTCCATGTGAATGACAAGGCGCACGTCGGGTTTGTCGATGCCCATACCGAAGGCATTGGTGGCGGCGATGACTTTCACCTTGCCTTGCATCCAGAGATTCTGTCGATCATCACGGGTCTTGGCATCCAAGCCAGCATGATAGAAGGTCGCGCTGATGCCCACAGAGTTGAGCCAGTCGGCGATGACCTGGGTGCGTTTGCGGTTGCGCACATACACGATGGCGCTGCCCTCTTTCATGGCTTCCAGCTTACGGCGCAACACGCCGTATTTGTCGGCTTCGTGCACCACGTTGTAGGTCACGTTCTTGCGCTCGAAGCTGCTTTGAAAGACATTCTTCTCCTTGAAGCCCAGTCGCAGCTGAATGTCATCCACCACCTTGGCCGTCGCGGTGGCGGTAAGGGCCAACACGGGAGCCTTGGGCATATAGGGCCTGATGTCAGCGATCTTCAGATAGGGCGGGCGGAAATCGTAGCCCCACTGCGAGATGCAGTGCGACTCGTCGACGGCCAGCAGGCAGACCTTCATCCGCTTCACGGCCTCGACGAAGGTGTCGGTTTGCAGACGCTCGGGCGAGACATAGAGGAACTTCAACCTGCCAAAGACCGCCTGGTTATAAGCCAGCTCCAGTTCATCGGGGTGCATTCCTGAATAGATGGCAGCGGCCGGAATGCCTTTCTCCACAAGATGTGCCACCTGGTCTTTCATCAGCGCGATGAGCGGCGTGATGACGAGACAGAGCCCTTCCATCGCCATGGCCGGCACCTGGAAGCAGATGCTCTTGCCTCCGCCCGTAGGCAGCAACGCGAGCGTGTCCTTCCCCGCCATCACCGCGTCAACAATGTCTTCCTGAAGGGGACGGAAGGAGGGATAGCCCCAGTATTTCTGCAATATGGAACGGGTTTGGTCGGACATGGTTATTACAGCTTCTCAATCTCAATTTGCAACTGAAGCATCTGGTCCCTATACTGCGCTGCAGCCAAGAAATCCATCTCCTTGACGGCCTTCTCCATGTTTTTCTTCGCCTGCTGGATGGCGCGCTGCAGCTGCTCCTTCGACATGTTGGCATGGCTTTCTGCAGCAATCGTCGCAGTATCACCTGTCTGCTTATAAGACACCGGTGCGGGCTGGCCCTTCAAAGTGCCCAAGGCGTTGTCGATAGCCTTGATGATGGTCTTGGGGACGATGCCGTGCGCCTCGTTGTAGGCCATCTGCTTGGCGCGACGACGTGCCGTCTCATCGATGGTCTTACGCATCGAGTCGGTGATAGTGTCAGCATACATGATGACCTTGCTCTCCGCATTACGTGCTGCACGACCTGCCGTCTGTACCAACGAACGCTCCGAACGGAGGAAGCCCTCCTTGTCGGCATCGAGGATGGCCACGAGGCTCACCTCGGGCAGGTCCAGGCCCTCACGCAATAGGTTGACACCGACCAGCACGTCGAAGTCACCCATACGCAAGCCCTGCAGGATCTCCACACGCTCCATGGTCTCCACATCGGAGTGGATGTAACGCGTCTTAATCTTCAAACCATTGAGATAGGTGTTCAGCTCCTCAGCCATGCGTTTCGTCAAGGTGGTGACCAGCACGCGCTGGTTCTTCTCCACCACCTTGTGGATCTCGTCAATGAGGTCGTCGACTTGGTTCAAACTGGGACGCACCTCAATCACGGGGTCAAGCAGCCCCGTAGGACGGATGAGCTGCTCCACATACACGCCCTCGCTCTGCTGCAACTCGAAGTCGGCAGGTGTGGCACTGACGTAGATGGTCTGTCCCGTGAGCGACTCAAACTCGTCAAACTGCAAGGGTCTGTTATCCATAGCCGACGGCAGGCGGAAACCGTATTCCACCAAGGTCTGCTTGCGCGAACGGTCGCCACCATGCATGCCTCGAATCTGTGGGATGGTGACATGGCTCTCGTCGATGATGGTGATGAAGTCGTCAGGGAAATAATCGAGCAAACAGAACGGCCTCGTTCCCGGACTGCGACCGTCGAAATAGCGCGAATAGTTCTCTATGCCCGAGCAATAGCCCAATTCCTTCATCATCTCGATGTCGTAGTTGACGCGGTCCTCCAAGCGTTTGGCTTCAAGGTTTTTCCCAATCTCACGGAAATACTCAGCCTGCTTGAACATGTCGTCCTGAATCTCAGCGACAGCAGAATTGAGTTTGGTTTGCGAGGTCACGAAGATGTTGGCGGGAAAGAGGGTCAGCTCCGACAGCTCCTCCATCTTACGTCCCGTCACGGGGTTGAGCATCTCCAGGCTGTCGATCTCATCGTCCCAGAACACGATGCGGTAGGCATAGTCGGCGTAAGCGGGAAACACGTCCATCGTCTCCCCTTTCACCCTGAACTTGCCCTGCGTGAATTCAATCTCATTGCGCACATACAAGGCGCCGACCAGGGCCTTGGCCACCTCGTCGCGGCTGATCTTCATGCCCCGTTCCAGATAGATGACATTCTTGCCGAAGTCGTCGGGGTTGCCGATGCCGTAAAGGCACGACACCGAAGACACCACGATGATATCACGTCTCCCCGACAGCAGCGCAGAAGTCGTCGCCAAGCGCATCTTGTCGATGTCGGAGTTGATGGCGAGGTCCTTTTCTATATAGGTGTTGGTGGCAGGGATGAACGCCTCAGGCTGGTAGTAGTCGTAATATGAGACGAAATACTCCACCGCGTTCTCGGGGAAGAACTGCTTGAACTCGCCGTAGAGCTGTGCCGCGAGGGTCTTGTTGTGGCTCAGCACCAAGGCAGGCCGGTTCACCTGTGCCAGCACGTTGGCGATGGTGAAGGTCTTGCCTGATCCCGTCACGCCGAGCAGCGTCTGGGCGCGGTCGCCACGGTTGAGGCCGTCCACCAGTTGTTGGATGGCTTCGGGCTGGTCACCAGTGGGCTGGAATTCGGAAACGAGTTTGAAGTTCATAGTGTCTGCAAAGATACGAAAAAAAGTCCCAACCACAAGGGCTGGGACTTCGTTGTTATCGTAACAATAACGCGATTTACTTCACCTGGTCGACGATGGCCTTGAAGGCTTGAGGATCGTTGAGGGCGAGGTCGGCGAGGACCTTGCGGTTGATCTCGATGCCCGACTTGGTGAGC
>JAEEGL010722404.1_pt1 | contig 10510 bp, 12 predicted proteins | sample 9134231 | NCBI WGS metagenome assembly JAEEGL01 (sample SAMN16246548, study PRJNA631951) | gut metagenome | biome: gut microbiome; feature: rumen; material: fiber-attached | host: Bos | place: Iran: Karaj | collected 2018-10
AAGCGATAGAAGAAACGTGAATTATGGGCGTCAAAATAGACGGGCACAATATCGCGTTGATAATTGATGGCTTGAACGATAGCCGCCTTCTGCCACGGCAGGTCGGTAATGGCGCCGTCGGCCTGCATGCGTGAACACAAGCCGGCCGGGAACGTGATGAACTGGTTGTCACTCTGCAGGGCCTGCTCGATTTGCAGGGCTGCATCGCGCGACTGGCTGCCGTACTTATTGACGGGCAAAAAGACCTCTCGCAGAGGTTTGACGGCCATGAGCAGGTCGTTGACCAGGAATTTAATCTGGTGGTTATAGTGGTTGCCCAGCAACGAGATGAGCGCCAACCCGTCAAGTCCACCCAGGGGGTGGTTGGATACAAACATGTATCGTCCCACAGGCAGGTTTTCCAGCCCTGTGGCCTTGACGGTAATATCCATTTCATCGAGCGCTACGGTCGCCGCATCGACGCTGTTGTGGCCGTGCATCTTCTCCAGGATGGTGTTGAGACGGTCCTGGCAGATGGTGCGCTCAAGCCACCGCACAACCCAGTGCGGGATATGCTTGTAATGCTTGGGGAGGCGTTCCCTAAGCACTTTATCCACATCTATTTTAACCAGTTCGTTACTCATACATCGGAGGCTAAATATACATTAAACTCACAAAGTTAGTTATTTTATGTAGAAAAAGAAAAGCATGAAGGAAAAAATTTGCCTATCATGGCGAAATGTTATATTTTTGCAGTCCTAGAATAAGATAAAACAGACCATAGAACAGCTATTGTTTTCAAGCACATGAAGAGCCGTTTGACAATGCCTAGACTGATGTTGCTGCTAGCCGAGATCATCGCGTTTGCGATACTCGCTCTGGTGGCAAGCAGCCACTTTGGCTTGTCTGAGGGCTTAAAAATCACTCTCAGTTACCTGGTTGCCTATGTGGTGCCTCGCATTGTGCTTGAGCGTTCATACGGAAACTCGACGACGGCCAATGTCATTCTGTTCCTGCTGATGTCATTATTGATGTTCATCGGCGTGAGCAACTTGTTGGAATGGACCAGTGTGGAAGGCTACTCGCTGGAGATGCCCAACTTAAAAGCCGATGCCCGAGGTTATTATAAGTGGGCACTGCATAATTACGATGGCCGCGTTCCTGCAAACGAAGTGGCATTTCCTGGTTTCCCGTTCATGATGATTGGCATTTGGCGATTACTCGGGGTGTCGGTGGTATGGCCACTTGCCATGAACACCATGTTCACGCTGCTGTCGGTGGTGTTGACAGGTCTGACAACCCGCAGGCTGCTGTTACATCGCACATCCTTCTCATCGACCACGCTCGTGTCGTCAGGCATGCTGCTCACGTGCCTGTTGTGCTTCTATCTCATCATGGGCATCAGCATCCTTAAAGAAGCGTCGGTGTTCTTGTCTGTTGCGCTGGTGGGATATGCGTTGTCCTCGATGTCAACGATTGACGAGGAGCGGCATTACCTGTGGCGGGACATCGCCTTGTTTGTCCTGGCTTGCCTGTTGCTGGCCATGGTGCGCACAACCTATCTGTATATCATCTTGATTGGCGTTATCGTCATGGCCATTCCTCACTGGCGGCGTGACTGGGGCGTGGCGCTGGCCATGGTCGCTATCATTGTCGTGTCCTTATTTGTGGGAGACCATTATGCGGCCTATTCGTTTGACCGTCATGCCGAGATCGTTGGTGGCGGGTGGAATATGCAACGCTTCTTCCTCAAACGTGGCACTCAGCAGCCCTATCAGGACGTGATGGACTTCTATTTCCTGTATTCCCCCTTCCACAAGTTCCTCATGTTGCCGCTGACCATGTCGTTGCAATTCATCCTCCCCCTGCCATGGATGATGCCAGGTGATGACTCCACGATTGCCAACCACGTGTGCAGGATAACCTATGGTTGGTATCTCATCGGCGGTATTGCGTTGTTTTATTATCTTTTCATGAGTTGGCGGCGTTCCGAGAACATGGGTGCCTGGGCGTGGTGGCCGGGACTGGTCTTCATCGCTATGGCCTATGTCATTGCAGGAACGGCCAATCGATACCTGTTGCCTGTAGAGCCGTTATTTGTCCCCGTTGTCCTGTTTGTGCTCGACCGCCTGCGTGAGGGCCGTTGGCGCAAGACCTTTAAGCGCTGGGTAATTTTCTTTGTCATCCTCACGGTTGTAGCCCTCCTTGTTGGCCTGGAAGTTGACCGTGAAGTCTTTTCTAAAGCTTTTCATTTTCCGTCATTGAGGGATTACCTGCATAGGTGATTTGTCAGGCTGGTGCCGTTTGTCGGTTGATTTTTGAGGTTTGTCGGTTGATGAAGCCGACTCATCGTTTTTGGGCAGTATAGGGGTTAAACCTTGAAAACACGTTGTGGTCTAAGAGTCAAGAAATAACAATTAAACTTGACAATTATGAAAAGGACTTTACTTCTAGGCCTGCTGTGTATGATTCTCGCTCTGCCGGCAATGGCGCAACCCGGATACCGTTATGGCTATAATCCCCGCGTTCAAACAGTGGGACGCCACGGAAACGAATATGTCGCATGGCACCGCTATTACTTTGGCCTGCGCTTGGGTGTCAATGCTTCCCACGTTAACAGCGAGAGTCCACAGCTCGACGGCAGTGGTTTCAAGAGCGGCTTGAATATCGGCGCTGCAGCCGGCGTCCAACTCACCTACAGGGCTCCGTTGTTCTTTGAGACAGGTTTGTATTACTCCCAAAAGGGTGGCAAGAGCGACACTGGCACCGGCAAGTTCACCTACGATCTGAACTACTTGGAGATTCCTCTGCTCATCAAGTACAAGCACTTTGTCGGCAACCAGACAAGCATCCAGCCCTACGCTGGCGGATATGTGGCAGTGGGAACTGACGGCAGCATCAAGAATTATGATAACCGCACAGCGTTCAGCTCCTTTGACAATGGTTATTTCCAGCGTTGTGACGGCGGACTCAAAATCGGTTGCGGAGTGGGCTTCAACATGCTCTACTTGGATGCCAGCTATGACATCGGCCTGGCCAATATCGGCCAAGACAACTTTGCAGATACGCATAATGGTTGCTTTACTCTAAATATAGGTGTGAATTTTTGAGGTTAGAACGTAGATTTCTGGGTGGCGCATGCCGCTCTATCACACCGGTGGCATGCGCTTTTTATCAGAAAGCATCAAGAAATCGTCAAGAATCATTAAGGATTGACAAAATATAATTATATTTGCACAAATTATCAACAATTAAAACTCATTTGCGCTATGAAAAAGATATACTACATGCTGCTTCTTGCAGTGATCGCAGTGACAGTGGTTTCGTGTGATGGTTGGGATCCCCCTTATAGCTGGGATAATCGTAGTCTCGTCGGCAGTTGGGAGTCCTATTACGGTTGCGAGGGTAACTATGTATATGACATCGTGGGGTATGATCAGGTGCGCTATGATTTTTATGCAAACCGCACTGGCCGTTGGACTTGCTTTGACAGGTATTACAGGCTGACATACGTGGACTTTGACTGGGATGCATATGGTAGCAACCTGATCATCAGGTACTATGATGGCGATACAGATTACTTGTACTATGATTTTGATCGCAATGGCGACTTGCTTCTTTCGCTCGACAGAGATTTCTATCACTACACCGCCTATCGTCCCTCGGGCTTCTGGGCTCCTGCAACCGAGATGTCCAAAGTGTCGAACAATGCTGCCAAGGAGAGCAGTAAGAGCTCAGTGACCTCTCGCGCCGTGAAAAGCAAGGACGAGTTGACTGAAACCAAGGAGAAATAACCGAATTTTAAACGGTACGATCATCAAGAGACCAGGGCACATCGTTTGCTCTGGTCTTTTTTTTGCATTAGTGTTGCAGGAGGGTGGATGCGTTGCTAGCGACGATTGACTCTACTTCCTGTGGGGAGATGCCTAGCACATCGGCAACCAGGGATGCTACCTCGCTGATGGGGGTGGAACTATCGTCGCTCTCGATGAACAGGCGGTGGGTTGGGGTCGCTTGAAGCGCTGCAGGGTTGAAGCGGGGGCCAAACGACAGATAGCAACCTGCTTTCAACAGGGTTTGAGCGACATGTTCATTGCCCCGGAAGCCGTGAATGACCATGGGCACAGCGGTGAGCCCCGCCTTGTGGCGAACGTCAAGAATGTTTTGGGCTGTTCTCACGCAGTGGATGATGGCGGGCTTGTTGAGATCGGCGGCCAGTCGCAAGTGGCGTTCCGTGACTTGTGCCTGGATGTCGAGTCCGCAGCCACGCAGGGCGTCCATGCCCGTCTCGCCAATAGCGAGCACCTGAGCGTGACGGGCGCAACTGTCGAGCAAGTCAAAATCGTCCTCGGTTAGTGAGGCCACATCCTGCCATGGGTGATAGCCCACCGAGTACCATTTGCCAGGCAGTGGGTCAAACTCTCGAGGGTCAACCGAGATCAGGGCTCGTGAGGCCTCGTGGTTGTGGGTGTGGAAGTCGATGATGTCCATCAGGGAACGGGGTCATAGCCACTACCACCCCAGGGATTGCATCGCAGGATGCGCCACACTGCCAGGTACAGCCCCTTGAACGGTCCATGCTTGCGGATGGCTTCAATGGCATACTGGCTGCATGTGGGCGTGAAGCGGCAAGTGGGAGGGGTGAGCGGCGAAATGCATTTCCTGTAAAAGCGGATGGGCAGGATGAGCAACCAGCCGATGAAATGGAGCACCGTGTGCCAAAATTGCTTGATTATGTCGATGAAACCGTTCATTTGACATCGGATTGAGGGGGAGGTAACTGCTCTGTGGCGGCCCGTGCTATGCGTGACAGCAGGTTGGTCATTCTCTCGTTGATGACCTCGTAGGGGGCGGGTGTGGTATCGAGATATACAAAGGCGATATCTACCCCGATGCCATGCTCCAGCAGGGCATCAGTCAGTAGTTCACGCCTGTTGAGGCGATAGGCTTCGCGGGTGCGGCGTCGCAACAGTACGCGGGTGACCGCCTTGCGGATACGCTTCTTGGGAATGGAGATGAGAAACTTTGCCGGCGCGTCGCCTGGCTCGCGCAGGTAAAAGGCGGCACGCAGGGGGAATGCCATCAACGACTTTCCCTCACCAAAGAGGCGCTCGATTGCCGTGCGGCTCGTCAGTTTCTCGGTTTTATTGAGTTTATAGTCCATTCAGGATGCGAAATTACAAAAAAATGGAGGATTGGCAAACTCCATCCTCCATCAAAAACATCGTTCAGAGTGATGATGCGATGTTATTCCTTTTTGGCGACTTCCTCGGGGTGCGTCTTCAGGTAATGCTCAATGGCGCTTGCCATCGAGGGCGTCTCGGGCTTGATGGTGATATCCACATTCAAGCCAGCCTGATCGGCAGCCTCAAGGGTTGTGTGACCCATGGCGGCGATAACCACCTTGCGGTCCTTGTAGTCGGGGAAGTTGGTGGTGTAGGACTTGATTCCGGCGGGGCTGAAGAACACCAGCATGTCGTAGTCAAACGGCTCGTCGGGCGTGAAGTCGTTGCTCACGGTGCGATACATCACCGCCTTGACATACTTCACCTTGTTGTTGTCAAGTACTACAGCCTTGTCGTTGTGAACGTCGCTCACGGGCATGAGGTAAGTCTCCTTGTTGTGCTTGGCAATGATGGGAATCAGGTCTTCCATCAGTCCTGACTCGCTATAGAAAATCTTGCGCTTGCGGTAAATGACGTACTTTTGCAGATAATGCGCAATCGTCTCGCTGACACAGAAGTACTTCAATGTATCGGGCACATTGTAACGCAATTCCTTGCACAGACGGAAGAAGTGGTCAATGGCGGTTCTTGCCGTCAAAATGATGGCAGTGTAGTCGGGCACATTAATTTTGGACTGTCTAAATTCTTTAGAAGTGAGTCCCTCCACCTTGATAAAAGGTCGGAAAACTATTTCAACCCCATATTTCTTCTCCAAGTTAAAATAAGGAGATTTCTCAGACGTCGGTCTTGGTTGTGAAACCAGAATCTTCTTAATGCTCATGTAGTCGTTTTTATAGTGTAAATATCACTAATCCAGTAGGTTAGCCCCGTCATAATGACAATAGGCACAATTTCAACGGCGCAAAGGTACAAAATAAAATAGACAATTGATGTCATATTGCCATAAAAAATTCTAAAGCCCTTATAAATAAATATTAAGCGGGCTACGATATAAAGCGTTGCAGCAATGACTAATAGCAATTTGCCATGAGTGGGATAGAGCATGAGAAGCACGAGCACGGGCAGTAGCAGCAGGCCCAATAGCGACTGGGAAGCCTTGAAGCCGTCTAGCCACAGTTTGGATCCCACTTTGTCGGTAAAGGTGTAGCCTATCAATTTATACACCATCCACTGGACGATGTAGAATCCAGCCGCCAACCCGCAATAGGTAGCGATGTGCGGGAATACGCTGGCCTGGAGCGAAGCGGCCAGCGCTGGTCGCAGTAATTGCACGGCCAGGAAGATGATGAAGCCCTCGATGATGCAAGTGTTGGCAATAAGGGCCGCCAGGATGCTTGTCTCGTTGACGGTGTGGTCTTCAAACAGATTCTCGCGGCGGCGCGTCGAGAACATGTAGTGGAAGAAGTTCTCGATATACTTGTAGCCCGTGTGGTAGCACAGGGCAACCGCGAGCAGGCCCGTCAGCAGTAGCGCCATCGACGGGGTGTCGTGCAGTGGCGAGTGGGCAAACGTCTGTGCTGCTTTCCCATCAGGCAGTTCCATCACTGGCCGGGTGTTGATGGATTCCAGCGACGTGTCGGCAGGGGCGGCTTCGGGGAAGCCGTCGAGATACTGCGGCGCATAGTAGGCGTTAGCAGTATCGGCCTGTGAAGACGCTAAGTTTTGCGACTCTACAGGCTGGACGGTGTCGGCTGGATGGCTGTTGACGGGCATGATGAGTACGGTTTAGTACTTGGATTCAAATGTTACCGGGCTGTTGTTTTCCAGTAATGAGATGGCCTCGGCGGGCGTGGTGGCTACCTGCCACAATTGGCCATGGGAAGGTTTCATGAACCCCTCGTCGATAGAATGACGAAGCATGTCGAGCAACGCGTCATAGTAGCCCAGAGTGTTCAGGATGATGACAGGCACTTGTACCAGTCCCAACTGCCGCCAGGTGAGCGTCTCGAGCAATTCCTCGAGCGTCCCGACTCCGCCAGGCAGGGCGATAATGGCGTCAGCCATGTCGCTCATCATCTGTTTGCGCTGGTGCATGTCGGCAGTGACAATGACATCCTCCAGACGGTCATAGCACCACCCGTTATCGACCATGAACTTGGGAATGACGCCAGTCACCTCGCCGCCAGCGTCGAGGGTGCCATCGGTCACGGCCCCCATCACTCCCACGGCTCCGCCGCCGTTAATACAGCGCCAGCCGCCGTGCGCCAGCCGTTGTCCCAGCTCGCGAGCGTCGTCAAGATATCTTGTGTCGATGTTGGCACTTGAAGCGCCAAATACACAAACGTTGCCTTTTATCTCTTGTTCCATGATTGCAATATTCTGTATTGACCTCTACTGGCCATAGTTGTTGGCCTTGCGGTAATGGTTGGGCGAAAGACCCAGGTGCTTTCTCACATATTTGCCGAAGAAAGAAAGGTTGTCAAACCCCATCTCGCTGGCAATCTCCTTGATGCTCAGGTCGCTGTAAAGCAGCAATTGCTTGATGCGGCTCACGACCGACGTGGCTATGATCTCGCTGGCCGTCAATTGGCTATGCTTGCGGCACACACTGGTCAGGTACTTGGGAGAGACGCATAACTCGTCGGCATAGGACTTGACACTGCGGTTGACGCTTGTGTTGTCGGCCAGTAGAAGCATGAAGCGGCGGTAGATGCGGTCGCCCTGGCGCAACATGTCGTCACCGTCCTGGTGGAGGTGCTTGTTGATGTTGGATAGCAAGTCGTAGGCAATGCAGCGGATGATGTCGCGCACCGTCTCGCGGCCAAAGTTCATCTCGGGGTGGTCCATCTTGAACACCAGCAGTTCATAGTACTTGAGCAGCAAGTCCACCTCGTTCTGGCCCATCTCGATGACGGGGTTGGCGAGGATGTGCATGATCGACTGCATCAGGCTCTTGTTGATGAACGAGAAGCCGACATCGGTGCTGATGACACATATCAGACAGCGGAAATTCTCGCTGTGCTGGACGTTGTTGATGACCATTTTGCGGTCGACGATGAGCGAGCAGTTCTTCTTCAACTGATACGGTACTGCATTCAGCTCCAGCGACAGCGAACCGTCAAGTACCATGACATAGGCGATGAAATTGACCTGAAACTGCTTCATCAGTCCAGGTATCGACGTGATATTGTCGGCAAAGTAGATTTCGCCGTCATTGTACTTAAGGTTGTGATAGACCTCGGGCACATCGTTTAAGTCCAGTTGTGTGATTCTATCCTGTTGCATAGATAACATAATAAGGATTTGTACCGTTTTTGTCCCGACAAATGTTTGAAAAATGGGGCAACTCGTTGTCGTTCAACTTGTTGCCCCTGCTAGAGTCGGGGTGAGAAGACTCGAACTTCCGGCCTCCACGTCCCGAACGTGGCGCGCTAACCAACTGTGCTACACCCCGAATCTCGTTTTTAGCGGTGCAAAAGTACTGCTATTTTTTCAATTTGAACAACTTTTCCCCAGAAAATATTTTTAATTTTGTGCTTTCAATTCATATTCTAACGATGACAGTACAAAGCCGTAATTCAAATATTGAACTGCTGAGGATCATAATTATGTTTATGGTTCTGTTGCTTCATGCCAATTTTTATGCCTTTGATGTTCCTGAAGATTATTCATTCAAGTCTTTTTTAAGATGTTTGGCCGAGGCTTTTACACTGACTCCAGTCAATATATTTGTATTGATTACGGGTTTCTTTGGCACACGTTTCACGATTAGAAAAACAATGAACTTGATTTTTCAAGTTTTATTCTGCGTAATCCCCATTTCATTGGTACTGGCAGCGTGTGGCATTATTGATTTTGATGGTTATTTCTTCGCTGTTCACAAGTATTGGTTCATCAATGTCTTTATAGCACTTCTTGTGATAACACCGCTTCTAAATGCTGCCGTTGAGAAATTTACCCAAAAGGAATTCAGAACATTCATGATATCCTTTTATATACTCCTGTTCATCGGCTCTTTTCAATGGCTGGACAGGATTGAGGTAGCACACGGGTACTCTATCATCTGGTTTATATTTCTATATCTGCTGGGGCGGTATGTCAGACTTAATCCACCTACGTTGTCAAAAAAACAACTGATTGCAATCATACTCATTACGTGTTTGTGCAAGTCGATTCTGATTTTCGCATTTCAACGTTTTGATTACGTTGAGCCCTTTATTGTTATCCAATCGGTTTGCACCTTATTGTTGTTCACAAAGTTTGAAATCAAGAGCAATGCAATTAACACGATAGCCACTTCGGCTACAATGGTTTACTTGATAAATCTACACCCTGCTGTGTGGGCATTCATGAATAAAATGCTATGGACTTTCTATCGGGACTATAGCACTATGGTATTTCTTCTTTTCACCCTGCTATTATGCGTAGGGGTATTTGTTTTTGCGATAGTTTACGATAGAATACGCCAATTCGTGTGGAAAAAGATTGAATTGGCTTTCCCTCAAAAACAAATCAAATGACCCGTTACGGCCATTTGATTCATTAAGTTCCTATAAGAAAACCCCTTTAATGGGCGTCGAGCCAGTTGGTGGCGGCACCATGGCTGGCAGTGAGGCGCACATCGCCCTGATAGACGCCCTCCATCTCCTCAATAACAATGTGTTGCACTTGGTCGAGTTCGTTGGGAAGGACATCAAAGTTGAGTTCGTCGTGCACTTGCAGGATCATCTTGGACTGGATTCCCTCGGCCTGGAAGCGGCGGTAGATGCGCACCATGGCGAGCTTGATGACGTCGGCTGCGGTGCCCTGGATGGGAGCGTTGATGGCATTGCGCTCACTGAAGCCCCTCACCACGGCATTCCTCGAGTTGATGTCGGGCAGCATGCGACGACGGCCGTAGAGGGTGGTCACATAGCCTTTTTCGCGTGCCTGGGCAATGGAGCGGTCGATGTAGTCACGCACTTGGGGGAAGGTCGTGTAATAGCCGTCGATAAGCATCTTGGCTTCCTCGCGCGGGATATTCAGGCGCTGTGCCAGACCAAAAGCGCTGATGCCGTACAGGATGCCGAAATTGGCCGTTTTGGCCTTGCGTCGCTCGTCACTGGTGACCTGTTCCAGGGGTTTGTGGTAGATGCGTGCAGCGGTGATGGCGTGGATGTCATGGTCGTGGGCAAAGGCGTCAAGCATCGTTTTGTCGTGGCTCAGGTCAGCGACCAGTCGCAACTCGATTTGGGAGTAGTCCGCACTGAAGAACACGTTGCCGTCGGCGGGAATGAAGGCGCGGCGGATTTACTTGCCCTCGTCAATACACACGGGGATATTCTGCAGGTAGGGATTGAGCGATGATAGTCGACCCGTGACGAAGACGTTTTTGTGTAAGCTCGTTTCTATACGACCTGTGTCGG
>JAEEGL011087210.1_pt1 | contig 10510 bp, 11 predicted proteins | sample 9134231 | NCBI WGS metagenome assembly JAEEGL01 (sample SAMN16246548, study PRJNA631951) | gut metagenome | biome: gut microbiome; feature: rumen; material: fiber-attached | host: Bos | place: Iran: Karaj | collected 2018-10
AGGATATGATTTTAAAAGTCCAATTGAATTTACTTTAAATCCTGGAGAAAGTAAAAAAGTACCAACAGGAATTAAAGCAAGTATGAATGAAGATGAATTCTTAGCTATCTTAGTAAGAAGTTCTATGGGATTTAAATATAATATAAGACTATGTAATCAAGTAGGTATAGTAGATTCTGATTATTATAATAATCCAGATAATGAAGGACATATATTTATTAAGATTCAAAATGAAGGAACTGAATCTATAACTATTAATAAAGGAGATAGATTCGCTCAAGGAATATTTATGAATTTCTTAATAACAGATGATGATATGTCTTTTGGAGATAGAACTGGTGGTTTTGGATCAACAGGAAAAGGAGAATAATATTCTCTTTTTTTATGGTATAATTTAGATGGTGAAGAAAAATGATAGATACTCATTGTCATGTTTTAAAAGAAGAAATGGATAATTATCTAGATATAATTGAGGAATGTAATTCTAAAGATATATCTATGATTATTAATGGTTATGATAATAAATCTAATAAAGAAGTAATTGAACTTGCTAATAAATATAGTAATGTTTATACAGCAATTGGTTTAAATTATGATGGGATTGACAACTTTACTGATAAAGATCTAGAAGATTTTGAAGAATTACTTAAATCTAATAAAGTAAATGCAATTGGAGAAATAGGACTAGATTATTATTGGACTAAAGATAATAGTGAAAAGCAAGTATATTTCTTTAAAAAACAATTAGAATTAGCTAAGAAATATGATTTACCAGTAATAGTACATTCTAGAAAAGCATCACAAGAAGTATTTGATATTATTAAAGAATCTGGTGTTAGAAAAGGATCTATGCATTGCTATTCAGGAAGTGTTGAAATGGCAAAAGAATTTATTAAATTAGGATTTTTAATAGGATTAGATGGACCAATAACTTATAGTAATAATGTTAAAGGTATTGAATTAGTTAAGGAAATACCACTTGAATATTTATTACTTGAAACTGATAGTCCTTATTTATCTCCAGAACCAAATAGAGGTAAACAAAATAGTCCTTTAAATCTTATATATATAGCTAATAAGGTAGCAGATATTAAAGGAATATCTACTGATGAAGTAATAGATAAAACTACTAATAATGCTAAGGAGTTATTTAAATTATGAATCAAGAATTAGTAAAAGATTTTAAATTTAAGAAAAAATTTGGGCAAAATTTCTTAAAAGATGAGAATATTTTAAGAAATATTGTGGAAAAGTCTGAAATAGATAAAGATACTTTAGTACTTGAAATAGGAGTAGGAGCAGCATATTTAACTTATCATGTATCAGAAAAAGCAAAAAATGTTATTGGTTATGAAATAGATGAATCATTAAAAGATATAATTAATGATCAATTAAAAGATAGAGATAATGTAGAAATAGTATTTGGAGATTTTCTTGAAGCTAATGTAAAAGATAAATTAAAAGAATATGATTATAAAAAGTTATATGTAGTAGCTAATATTCCTTATTATATAACTACCCCAATTATTACTAAGATAATAAATGATAAATTAGGAGTAGATAAAATTGTTATAATGGTTCAAAAAGAAGTCGAAGAAAGATTTAATGCTAAACCTAATTCGAAAGAATATAATTCTTTAATAGTAATCTTAAATTATTATTTTGATATTAAAAAACTAATGGATGTTTCTAGAAACTGTTTTACACCTAAACCTAATGTTGATAGCGTAATAATCGAATTTAAATCAAGAAAAAAGTATGATGTTAAAAATGAAGAATTATTTTTTAAATTAGTTAGAGATTCATTTAAATATAAAAGAAAGAATCTAAGAAATAATTTAAAAGGATATGATTTAGAAAAAATAAATGATGTACTAAGTACGATTAATAAAGATTTAACTGTACGCGCAGAGAGTCTATCAATCAAAGATTTTGTACTAATTAGTAATTCTTTATGATATAATAAAATAGGAAGGAGTAATTGAGATGTATTATAATAGTTATAATCCAGATTTATATAATTTAACAAGTAGTGAATTAGGAACAGGTTTAGGAGCTTTTCTTACATTTTTATTTGCATTTATCTTCATATATGCATTCTTTATTTTTATTATTGTTTCTTTTGAAATATTTGCTAACTGGATGTATTTTAGAAAATGTGGTGAAGGAGGATGGAAAGCATTAATTCCTGTATATAATCAATTAACTATGTTAAAGACTGCTGGAATGCACTGGGCATGGATATTCGTTCTAGTTGGGGCACCAGTATTAGTATACATTGTTAGCTATATTTTTGGCTTTATAGAAGGTTTATATAGCTATGATTATAGTTATTCTTCAGCTGGAGTATCATTATTATTTGGATTATTTGCACTTTTCATTTATTTAATAGCTGTAGCTGCATGCTTAATAGTTAAAATAGGAATGGCTATAAATATTTCAAAGAAATTTGGTAAATCTGGTGGATTTGCTACATTAATAGTATTCTTTGAACCAATAATGTTATTAATATTAGGTGTTTCAAGAAATGCAGTATATAATCCTAAAGTAAAAGTTTCACAACACGGAATTTTTGGAAGAAAGTAAGGTAGTAACCTTACTTTTTTTATTTTCATAAAATATATTGGTGATTTTATGTTTAATATTGGAGATTATGTCTCTAGAAACAAGTATAATAATGATTGTTTATTTAAAATAATAGATATAAAAGATAATATTTATTATTTATCTGGAGTAAATATTAGATTATTAGTAACTTCAGATATATCTGATTTAAAAAAAGAAGATGAAATTAGGGAACAAGATGATTCATGTATAGAAAAAAAAGAATACAAGGATGATTTTTTTTATATAACACCTACTATTTTACATATTGATTCATCACATGATTATTTAAAAAGGTGTTTAAAATTATATAAAAAGAATAGATTAAATGCTTATGGTATAGTATGCTTAGAGAATGAAATACCTAATAATATTGAAAAATATTTAAAAGATATAAAACCAGATATAGTAGTCATAACTGGACATGATTATTACAATAAGAAGGATGATAGTTATCAAAATAGTGATAATTATATAAAATCAGTTAAAATTGCACGAAATTATGAAAAATCTAATGAAAAATTAAAAATAATAGCAGGAGCATGCCAATCTAATTTTGAAGGTCTTATAAAATCAGGGGCAAATTTTGCTTCTAGCCCTAAAAGAATAAATATACATGCCTTAGATCCAGCTATAATTGCTACAGGATTAGCATTGACTGAAAGTACCAAAAAAATAGATCTAATAGGGTTGTTAAATGATACAAAATGTGGTCCAAAAGGTATTGGAGGAATTGAGTGCAATGGAAGTATGTTTGTTGGCTATCCAAAATAAATTTTGAAGTGTTTTAGAAAATTTGACATTTATTGGCTGTTGTGTTAGAATATGGAACATTCTTTTAAAAAGAAGGGGGATTTTTTATGAGTAATTTAGATGCTAATAATGAAAAAATTAGTTTTAATGTACTTACTAAAAAAGAAATTGCTGAATTAGAAAAAAAACAAATAGCAGATTTAGAAAAAGCAAATTCTATTATGGATAAACCTATACTTGAAAAAAAGCTTAAAGAATTTGATATTGCTATAAAAAAAGGTGATTCTAGTAATTTTTCTGATTTTGAGACTTACTTTGAAGAAGTTCTTAGATGTTTAGGAACTGCTTCTAAAAAAGATATAGAAATAGACAAAAATGAATCTAAAACAGCTATTAAAGAATCAGGTGTAACTGCTCTTAATTTAGCTGAATATAAAAATGCAAATGCAAAATTAGAAATATATGATTATAAAGAAAGAATAAAGGAGGCTATTAAAATGATAAAAGAAAATCCAAATTTTAAAGAAAATACTGATGTAAAAGATGAAAGAAAATTTAAAAAAAGAGATGGTTTATTACTTGGTAGTGTATTTGGTTTAGTTGCACTAATTGCTGGTACATCTCTTGGTGTACAAGGTTGTAATAATAAGAATAAGGATAATGCAACTACAAATACTACATCATCTATTACTGATATAAATTCAGATGAATCTACTACAACTTTAGTAGTTACAACAAGTACAGGTGATTATACTGTTGAGACAGTAGATCCAAATTATTCATCACCTACAAGAGAAACAACAAACGCTGACTCAAATAGTAATTCAAATAATAATAATAATAACAATAATGGTAATAGTGGAGTGGAACCAGATGCTACAACATCTCATATTAGAAATACTACACCAAATGGTCACGAATCTGTAATATCTGAACCTACAAGTCCAACTACAAAACCAGTATCAAACGAAACAACTACAGTTCAAACTGATGTTAATGGTACACAACCAGGACATACTGAACCTGAAGTAAAACCTACAGGAAATGATAGTCTTCCAGTTGAACCAACTAGAGTTACTGTTGACCGTTCTGCAGACCCAACACCAACACCAAAGCCAACAGAAAAACCAACTGAAGCTACAACAACTACAGAAGGAACTACTAAGGCAGATCCAACACCAACACCTAAGCCTGCGACTCCAACACCAAAGCCAGTTCCAGTAGAAACAGTAGATCCTAACAATCCTGATAATGTTAAAGAAAAAGAAAAAACTAAGAAATTAGCATTAAAATTATCGTAATATAAGAGGTGAATAGATATGGAAAAGACTAATAATATAGAATTAAGAAAAAAAATAGCTGCATTAGTTGCTGCTGGAACAATTTTATCTTCAATCGCTGGTTGTAATGCTAAAACTACTACTGAATCATCATCTGAATTAACTACAGCACCTACAACAATAGAAACTACTTTAGAACCAACTTCTACAACAGTTGAAGTTACTAAAGATATGGCTTCTGAAGATTATATGGTTCATGCTAAGGCTGTTGCTAAAGCTATGTATGAAAATAATAAAGATTATTTTGATGAAAAACAATATACAATCGAAGATTTAGAAAATGTTTATTATATATTAAATGGTAAATATTATAATTCTGAACATGATTTATTAATGGATCAAACAGCTGTTGATAGATCATTTGAAATAATTAGAGAATTAGTTATGCCTCAAAGAATAAACGAAATGTTACAAAAATATAGAGATTTAGAACATGGAAATATTACTGAAAAAGATTACTTTGATGAAGTAAATGCTTCTAAATTTTATGATTATAGAGTAAGTTTAACTAACTTTATTGATGTTAATGAAGATAATAAAGATGTAAGAGATTTCATTAGTGACTTCTCAGTAGAAATGGTTAAAGTAACTGAAAATGTTAAAAACGGTGTTTCTCCTGAAGATCATATGATTGAATTCTTTGCTAAAATACGTGCTGCTCAAACAGGTGATATTACTGATTATGAAGGTATAAATAATTATTTAACTGAAACTACTACTAAACCAGGATATAGTTTTATAGTAGCAGGAAGTTATAAGTCAATTGCAGACTTATTAAATACAGTTGTTGATGGACACTATGTTACTGTACCTACAAAAGATAGAGGAAATGAAGATGTAAGAGTTGGTTTCACACATGATGAACAACTTTTAGTTAATGCTTTCCTTGAAGGTAACTTAGTTGAAACAGATGCTATAATAAAAGCAAAACATTTATTAACTGAATTATTCCAAACTCATCAAAATGATGTAATGTGCTATGCATATGAAGAAACAATGAGATTAGTTTATGGAATTGATAATGAGTATGTAAAAGGAAATTCAAAAACTTATACAAAATAATTTTTAATAAAAAGGGGTAAAAGAAAAGAATATATTTAATATTCTTTTTTTTTATGCTACAATTGTCTTAGAAAAACATATAATAAATTATGATGGAGGTAACTATGCATAAGATAATAATCAACGGTGGAAAAAAACTAGAAGGAGAAATTACTATAAGTGGTGCAAAGAATAGTGCAGTTGCTTTAATACCAGGTGCAATTCTTTGTGATGAAAAAATAACTTTAGCTAATGTTCCAGATATTTCAGATGTTGATGCACTTGAAGATATATTAGTACATTTAAATGCAAAAATTAAAAGAAAAAAGAATGGAGAATTACATATATCCTCTGATACTATAAAAAATAAAAAAATTGATAAGAAATTAGCAAAAAAACTAAGAGCATCTTATTATTTCATGGGAGCTTTATTAGGTAAATATAAAAAATGTGAAATGTGTTTCCCTGGTGGTTGTTCTATAGGAACTAGACCAATAGATTTACATTTAAAAGGATTTGAAGCATTAGGAGCTACTATAAAAGAAAATGGTGACATGTATACAATAGAAGCAGAAGAATTAAAAGGAGCAAAAATATATTTAGATTTTGCTTCAGTTGGAGCTACTATAAATTTAATGTTTGCTGCAGTTCGTGCTGAAGGAACAACAGTAATAAGTAATGCTGCTAAAGAACCTGAAATAGTAAATGTTGCTACATATTTAAATAATATGGGAGCTAAAATTACTGGAGCTGGAACAAAGAGAATAAAAATAGAGGGTGTTAAACACTTACATTCTTGTTTCCATGAAGTAATACCTGATAGAATTGAAGCTGGAACTTATGAAATTATTGGTGCAGCTTGTTCAAATAATTTAAAAATTAATAATATAATACCTGAACACTTGGAGTCGTTAAATAATAAACTTAGAGAAATGAGGGTAAATTTATCAGTTAATGATGATAGTGTATATATTGGAGAAAATACTAAAGATTTTAGACCTGTTTCAGTTACTACCGCAGTATATCCAGGTTTTCCAACAGATTTACAACAAGTATTAGCAACTCTTATGACTCAAGCAAATGGTGAATCTGAGATTCATGAAACTATATGGGAAAATAGATTCCAAAATTTATATGAATTGAAGAAAATGGGTGCAAAAGTAAAAATTGATGGAGAAAGAGCTATCATTAAAGGTAAAACTCAATTAAAAGGAACTGAGGTATATGCTACTGATTTAAGAGCAGGTGCTGGTTTAGTTGTTGCAGCATTACTTGCAGAAGGAACTACTATAATAGATAATGCGGATCTTATTTTAAGAGGATACGAAGGAATAGTAGAAAAATTAAGATCAGTTGGCGCTGATATTACACTTAAATAAAAAAATATATTGCATTATTTCATTAGTATGTTATAATATAATGGATTTCAAAAAAATTCTATAACATTAATTGTTATGGCGAAGGGAGAATAATTATGGCAAAGGAAAAATTAAACATATATAAAGATTGTAAAGTTATATGTGCTTGTGGTGCTACTTTTGATACTAAATCTACTAAAGATGAAATCCACGTAGAAGTATGTTCAGAATGTCATCCATTCTACACTGGAAAACAAGTTAGAACTAGTAAAAAAGGTAACGTAGAAAAATTCAATGCAAAATATGGATTAAACAAAGAAGAAAAATAATTAGACTTATGTCTAATTTTTTTGTATAATAAAATTGGTGATAATATGAAATTAGCTATAGCAAATGATCATAGAGGATATAATTTAAAAAAATATATAATTAAACATATGAAAGATATTGAATTTGTTGATTTAGGTGCAAATTCTGATATTTCGTGTGATTATGTTGATTATGGTATTAAATTAGCAGAATATTGTAAAAAAAATAATATTAAAGGTATTGCAATATGTGGTAGTGGTATAGGTATGAGTATTATTTGTAATAAAGTAAAAGGAATAAGATGTGCTAGAGTTACAAGTATTAAAGATACAATAGTTACTAGAAATGATAATGATGCTAATATTATTAGTTTTTCTGGTGATTTAAATGAGAAAAGAAGCATTAGAATTATAGAAACATTTATTAATACACCACATTCTAGTGAAGAAAAACATCATAGAAGAGTAAATAAAATTAATGAATATGAATCAAAGTAGCCACATATAATTTAGTGGTGATGATAAATGAGAAAATTACTTGTTTTTGTATTATTTGTAGTTAGTATCCCAATAGTGGTTATTAACTTTTTTTATTCTTATAAAGATTTTGATGTTGAAACCGGTTTTATTACTAATGAAAAGGATAATGAGATATTTATAAGAGTAAGAAGAGGCGATGGAAATGTTGAAACTATTAATCTTGAAGATTACTTAATTGGAGTAGTTCCATCAGAATCACCATTATACTTTGAAGATGAAGCATTAAAGGCTCAAACAGTTGCAGCAAGAACATATGCATTAAAACAAATGCAAAATAATTATCAAAATGCATATGATGTTACTGATGATACAAACAGTCAAGTGTATTCTGATTTAGATACTTTAAAAAATAGATGGGGAGAATATTTTGATGAAAATTACAATAGAATAAAAAATATTGTAGATTCTACTAAAGGACAGTATGTTGCATATAATGGTGATGTAATATATGCATTCTTTTTCTCTACTAGTAATGGGTTTACTGAGGATAATAAAGATGTTTTTGGTGCAGATCTTCCATATTTAAAGGTAGTCGATAGTTCTTTTGATGAAGAAGAAACTGATGGATTTAAAGTAACTACTTCGTTTTCAAAAGAAGATTTTTATAACGATTTAGGTTTACCATTTAGTGATAATTTAGTAATTACTGATGTAGTAAGAACTTCTTCAAATAGAGTAGCTAGTTTATATATAAATGGTAATTACTTTAATGGAATATCTTTTCAATATAAACTTGGTTTAAGATCAAATGATTTTGAGATTATAGATAATGGTAATATAGAAATAACTACAAAAGGATTTGGACATGGAGTAGGCCTTAGTCAATATGGTGCTAATGCTCTTGCTAAGAGAAATAAGAATTATGAAGAAATATTAAAATACTATTATCAAGGAACAGAATTAAAAAAAATATAGTATATTTTTAAATTATTTGCCAAATATATTTATAGAGGTGAATAAATTGAAAAGAAAGTTAAGAGGATTTGTAGTACCAATAATAAGTGGACTTATATTAGGATTATTATTAATAACCTTTTTAGCATCAAAAGAAAAAAATATTACTCCAATACCAGATGATTATAATTATGTATCAAAAGGCATAATTAATAATTCCATGCCTGTTTTAAGTTATGATGATGTTCTTATTAGACCTTATCAAACAGATAAAATTAATGTTATTAAGAGGTTCTATGATGAAGATAATAAAGAAATAGGAATTATTTATTTTAATGACACATATATTCAAAGTACTGGAATATTATATAGTTCAGATAATGAATATAATGTAGTATCTATATTAGATGGTGATATTATAAATATAAGAAAAGATGATTTACTAGGTAATACAGTGGAAATAAAACATTCAGATAACTTAATAAGTTCATATCAAGGATTACAAAATGTATATGTAAAAAAAGGTGATCATATTAATCAAAATACTATTATTGGTAAGGCTGGTACAATAAAATTAAATGAAACTTATAATAATGCATTATTGTTTGAATTAATAAAGGATGGACATTTCGTAAATCCTGATAAATATTTTGATAAAAAAATTAAAGAATTATAAAAAGAATAATTCTTTTTTTGTGGTATAATTATTTTAGGTGAAGTAAATGAATAATATATTAATTGATAATTTGAAAATAGTTTTATTTGTATTTTTAGTTGTAGTATTAATTATTCCAATAATAATTAAAATTGCTCATCATGTTAATGCATTAGACATACCTAATGAAAGAAAAGTACATAAATTTCCAATGCCAAGAATGGGTGGACTTGCTATCTTTTTAGGTTTCTTAGTTGGATATATGGTTTTTTGTAAACCTACTATTCAAATGAATTCAATACTAATAGGTAGTTTCTTTATAATACTACTTGGTGTTTTTGATGATATAAAACCATTAACCCCTTTAATTAAATTTGGAGGTCAATTATTAGCTGCTATTATAGTAGTATTTTATGGAAATATAGTTATGCAAGATATATCTGCATTTGGTTTATATATTAATTTTGGTTTGTTAGCTAAACCAATAACTATTTTATTCATAGTTTCTGTTATTAATTGTATGAATTTTATAGATGGACTTGATGGTCTTGCCGGAGGAATAGCAACAATATTCTTTATAACTATAGCAGTTATAAGTAATATTCTTGGTATATATAATGGTTTAGATGCATCACTTACTTTTATAATGATTGGAGCAACATTAGGTTTCCTATTATATAATTTTCATCCTGCAAAGATATTTATGGGTGATAGTGGATCCATGTTCCTAGGATATATTATTTCAATTATTTCTTTACTAGGATATAAAAATGTAACATTAACATCATTTATTGTTCCAATATTAATATTAGCTATTCCAATATTAGATACTTTATTTGCAATTATAAGAAGATTATTAAAAGGAACTTCTCCATCAAAGGCAGATAAAGAACATTTCCATCATCAAATATTAAAAATGGCTGGAAATCAAACAAAAACTGTATTAATAATTTATTTAATCCAAATATTATTCTCTGTAGCATCTATTGTATATGTATTAAGAAATCCAATGCTAGG
>JAEEGL011188522.1_pt1 | contig 10510 bp, 10 predicted proteins | sample 9134231 | NCBI WGS metagenome assembly JAEEGL01 (sample SAMN16246548, study PRJNA631951) | gut metagenome | biome: gut microbiome; feature: rumen; material: fiber-attached | host: Bos | place: Iran: Karaj | collected 2018-10
TTCACCGAAACCGATGCCGTAATCATCTCCTATTGCCTCAACGGAGCCGCCGTTGATCGTCAAATAATTGACATTAATGATGGCGGGTCCACCGGTAACGCTCATCGATCCGCTGCCCTCGGACTGGCCATAGACGGTAAGGTCATAGACGACATCACCATCATATCCATCGATGCCTATCTCGTATTCGTCGCCGGTGATGGTCAGCGTCGCGCCGTCGCAAAGGATCAGGTCCACGTTGCCGTTGAGGGTGATCCTGTTAGCAATGGTCACATCGCCACTTACCACATACCAACCCTCGTTCCAAGTTACTGCAGAACTGCTGCTTTCGACCACGGTATATGACGTTGCACTACCATCGGTGTGCATTGTTGCGGTTGTGCCGTCGACCGTATAGTAAACGTATGATACGGGGTCTTCTGTAGCATACGCCGTCAGGCTCAAACTCGATAGCATTGTAGCTATCAATGCTAATGTTGTAGATAATTTTCTTTTCATAGCAATCATTTTATGGAGTTAATAAATTAATAATCATACATATACAAATAGGCGATGCCTCTTCACGCCGAAGAAGCACCGCCTATTTTATAGTGGTAATATATACAACGATTCTACCCTCGCACTGCTGCGGTGGGATGATTATCAGTGAGTTACAAATATGAATGCGATTGCTGTTCATAATGTGATGTGTTCCCCTTATCGTGTGTTAATATTTACGAACCGAAACAAATGTATGGTATTGTTCGATAGGTTGTAGCGCTACTACGATAAAAAATTTTATCAAGTTACCATGTTGTCATTTTGAGCGTAGCGAAAAATCTCCTTGCGTTGGTGGAATCCTCCGCTACGCTCAGAAACGTAGTTCGGCGAAGCCAATGACAATAAGACATAAAAAAAATGTCCACAACGGGAGTGTTGCGGACATTATAGATGAAAAATTTATTCAGAATTATTTTGCAGCAGCAGCTTCGTCGGCTGAAGAACGAGCTGCGCGAGTCATCTTAACGCTAACAACAACAGCGCTCTTAGCATTAACGATTTCGTAGTTATCGTAGTGGAGCTCGCCAACCTTCTTAGACTTACCAAGGCCAAGGTCGGTAACGTCTACGACAACGCGGTCTGGCATTTGTGCAGGAAGAGCCTTAACGATAAGTTTGCGCATTTCGAGCTGCAATTTACCACCGGCACGAACACCTTCGCTGTTACCCTGAAGCTCAACAGGAATAGAGAGCTCTATTGCTTTGTCATCGCGAATTTCGAGGAAGTCAACGTGAAGAATCTTTCCTGAAAGTGGGTGGAATTGAATGTCTTTCAAAACGGCTTTTTTCACATCACCATCAACGTCAACATTAACGATGTAAACGTTAGGAGTGTAGATAAGATTGCGGAAATCTGCTTCGGGAACTGCGAATGGAGTACCCTCTTTACCTTCACCATAGATGATGCAAGGAACTTTACCTTCTGCGCGGAGTGCTTTCACGGCTTTCTTACCGCCTACTTCGCGTTTTGAACCTTTGATGTCAAATGTTTGCATTTGTACTGTAAATTAATGTGTTACTCAAAATTAAGTGCAATTTTGCTTGGTGCTTAATCTCCCATCACACGCTTGCTTTTTTGCGGGCGCAAATGTATTGCTTATTTTCTGAAAATAAAATGCTTTGTTATGGTTTCGTTGTTGTAGACGCACGCAATGGTCTCGGCGAACATATCGGCAACAGACAAAACCTTAATCTTAGCGCACTCTTTACGCAATGGTATAGAGTCGGTAATCACAACCTCGTTGATGTTCGACTTCTCGATATTCTCGTAGGCCGGACCCGAAAGTACGCCGTGGGTAGCGAAGGCACGAACCGAAAGTGCGCCAAGCTCCAACATCTTGTCGGCTGCTGCGGTGAGCGTGCCAGCAGTGTCGATCATATCGTCGAGGAGGATGACGTTTTTGCCTACCACATCGCCAATAACACGCATCTCGCCAACTACGTTTGGTTGAGGACGATGCTTGTGACAAATTACGAGTGGAGCGTCGAAATATTTCGAATATGAATGAGCGCGTTTTGAACCACCTGCGTCAGGCGAAGCAATGACGATGTTGTCGAGTTGCAAGCTACGTATGTATGGAACGAAGATGGTTGATGCATACAAATGGTCTACAGGAATGTTGAAGAAACCTTGAATCTGGTCGGCGTGCAAATCCATCGTAATTACGCGATTGACGCCAGCTGCTTGTAGAAGGTCGGCAACGAGTTTCGCTCCAATGGCAACGCGAGGTTGGTCTTTGCGATCCTGGCGAGCACAGCCAAAGTATGGCATGACAGCAACAATGCTTGCAGCAGAAGCACGTTTAGCTGCGTCGACCATCATGAGTAGCTCAAAAAGGTTGTCGGCAGGTGGAAATGTGCTCTGGATGAGAAAAACGTGTGAGCCACGCAATGTCTCGTTGTAGCGAGTGGTGTATTCACCATCAGAAAAATTAATCTTTGTGATTTCTCCGAGCTTTTGTCCGAAGGAGGCACTGATTTTTTCAGCGAGGTAGCGAGTGCTGGTACCTGTGAAAATTTTGACAAATGATTGCGGTTGCATCTCTATGCAGGTTTCTTTGGTTTGAAATTGATTTTTAACCGTTTTTGTTGCCGACAAAAGTAACAAGATTCTTATAAGCTAAGTGATGTGATTTTAGTATGGTAGTGTTAAAATAATTCACAATTGGAAGTTGAAAGTTGAAAGTTGAAAATGGGAAATTGAAAATTGAGAATGGGAAATTGAGAATTGAAAATGGGAAATTGAAAGTTGAAAACTCGTAACTCATAATTAAGGTCGGTGACTTGTCACAAGCCCCGACCTTTACCCTCTGTGTTGAAAAAAACTGTTGTTGTGTAAGCCCACTATTATTACTCTATTGTCACTATTGTATTCAGATTAAAACCATTTGTGTCTACTTTGGCACCGCGCTCGATGGTCAGTGTGTCGAGTGCGGCATCGGCGGTGAGTCGCCACGTGACGCCACGCCGGAGAGTTACGTTGAGCGTGCAGTCTGCGTCGCGTTCTACTGTGCCTTCGTAGGTATGCGAGTTTCTACTTGCAAGCACAAGATTGCCCGAACCGCCACGCGTCTTCCAACGTTTGTTATACGCCACGCGCATAAGTATTTTGCTTGGCACGTTTAGCTCCGCGTCGGTGATAGTTACTGTGCCCGTTGCGTTTGTTGGCACTTCTACGAGAGGCGCGGTAGCACTCGTGAGTTCTATCGTGCCGCCATCTATATCTACTTTGCCATGTTTGCCATGAGCATCGCCCGAACCGCTTTGCAATATCATTATGCCACGCTCGCTGGAGCCAGCCTTCATCTCGCAGTTGATGAGTTTGGCGTAGTTGTCGCCCTCAACAACGCACACTTCGCCGTGCACGCTCTCGCCTTTAGCATTCTCCATCACAATCTCGCCCGTGGAGTAGACCACAGCGCAGTCTTTGCCACGACATATATACGTACCTCTATCCACCGAGACTTTTCCGCCACCACGATCGGTAGCCACAACGGAGCTATTGTTGCCGCACGTCTCCACATCAAGGTCGTATGCGCATATCACACCGCCACCCGTAGCATGTATGCCGCGCGAGAGATTGGCCTTGCAACGTATTTTGGTCTTGCTGATGTTTAGCACGCCTTTGCCGTAGGCAAAACCAGCATTCGCGCCCACTGCCGAGGTGGTTATATCGCCGCCCGTAACTTTCATGACGGAACCTTCGCCAGCCACATAGAGTGCCGAGTTTGTTCCGTAGAAGCTACTCGCATCCGCATCACTACTATTGCCCGCCGACTTAGTGATGTGGCAGTCGACAAGCGCGAGCGAGCCATGGGTTTGCTGCACAGCGTTTTGGTCGGTCGAGTCAGATAGGTATGTGGCACCTTTATATTCTGCGTCGCCCGCTATGTGCTTCAGTCCGCCATTGCCCACGTGACCCACAACAACCTCGTGGCGCTCACGATGTCCACCGTTTGGCGGCGGAAGAGGTCGCCCCTGAGAGTCGTGCGGAGGACGCATCGCACCATCGAAACCTTCGGGCGGAGGCAATGGACGACCAAGAGAATCGAGCGGAGGCCGCTGCATATCTACATGGAGACCTTCGGGCAACGTTGGTTTCCAACTTGTCACTTGCGTATTTTTTGTATGCGAACACGCCACTGTGGCTACAGCTGCAGCGATGAGCGTAATATAAAAGCATCGGATATTCATTGAGCATTCATTTGTTTTACGCTGCAAGTCTACATGCCACGCCACGCGCCACAAAACGAATTCAATGAACTGCCAGAAAATTGGGGCGGAGAGCAGTCATTGATGGGGCGAAATTTTTGGAGCCGCCCCTCTCCACATCTCCATTTATACAAAAAAACCAGCCGCACCCGAAGATGCAACTGGCTATTAATTAGTAACAAATATTCTGTTTACTACACCATACCAGAGAAGCCGATAAAGGCCATAGCCATTATACCAGCTACGATGATGGCGATAGGCGTGCCTTTCATTGCTTTGGGCACATCCATAAGTTCGAGATGCTCGCGAACACCTGCGAAAAGCACCAAAGCAAGAGCAAAACCAATTGCCGTGGCTATTGCATAAACAACACCTGCCAAAAGCCCTGGATCTGCAAGCCCTTGAGCGTTGTAGGTGCCATTGCCAACGGTGATTGCTACACCAAGGATGCAGCAGTTGGTGGTGATGAGTGGCAAGAATACGCCAAGCGCCTGATAGAGTGATGGAGAGACTTTCTTCAGAATAATCTCAACCATTTGCACAAGCGCTGCGATGATAAGTATGAATGCTATCGTCTGCAGATATTGCAAGTTGAATGGGTTGAGTATGTACTGCTGAACAAGGTAGGTTACTATGGTAGCCAAAGTAAGCACAAAAGTTACAGCTGCACCCATGCCCGCTGCCGTGCTAACTTTCTTCGACACGCCAAGGAACGGACAGATGCCGAGGAACTGCGACAACACTACGTTGTTGACGAAGATGGCCGATATTACTATAAGTATATATTCCATTTTATGCCTTCTTAATTATTTTGTTCATAATAGCTATAAGATAGCCCAACACAATGAATGCACCAGGCGCCAACACAAATGCCAACGCGCCATAGGTCTCGGACCAGATGCGACAGCCGAAAATCATGCCTGAGCCAAGGAGTTCGCGAACGGCGCCAAGAAGCGTCAGCGCGAGGGTGAAGCCAAGGCCGATGCCCAAGCCATCGAAGAACGAGTCGGCTGGAGTATTCTTGGTTGCAAAAGCCTCTGCACGGCCAAGCACGATACAGTTAACCACGATAAGTGGAATGAAAAGTCCGAGCGATGCATACAAACTTGGTACGTATGCTTGCATAATCATCTGAAGTACAGTAACGAACGTTGCTATAATTACGATGAACGACGGAATGCGCACCATGTCGGGAATGAGTTTTTTGAGAGCCGAGATAACTACGTTGCTGCAAATGAGCACAAAGAGCGTAGCCAAGCCCATACCCATACCGTTTATCGCTGATGTGGTAGTACCTAACGTAGGACACATACCAAGGAGAAGCACGAACGTCGGGTTTTCCTTGACGATACCGTTTACTAATATCTTTATCTTATTCATATCAATATCGAATTATTCAGTTTTGATACTATCGTTCTGCGCTTTCTCTTTGCAGCACTGGCGTTGGCATTTTTCGTCATCAGCTTTAGCCTCGCAAGAGTGGTTGCAACCTTCAGCCTTTTCGCAGTGTTTTTCACCGCTACATTCTGCATGACGTTGTGTAGCACCAGTGGTGGCATTAGTGCCCTTGCTGCCAAAGAGTTGCTGATATTCAGCATTTACAGCGCCAAGGAACGCACGCGAAGTGATGGTAGAAGCGGTTATGGCGTCAACTTCGCCGCCATCTTTAGAGACGGTAAGGTTGTTTTTGCCTGGGTTCTTACCTATGATGTCACCTTTGCCGCCCTTCTGGAACCAGCTAACGCAGTTTGCACCAAGGCCAGGAGTCTCGCTGTGCTTGAGCACTTCATAACCTTTGATGTCGCCTTCGGTATTGAAACCAACGAGCACCGTGAGGTCTGGCGAGAAGCCTTGAACAGCAGTCTTCACAGCCGTACCAAGTTTCTGACCTTGAGCATCGGTAACTTCGTAGAATGTGAATGCGCCATCTTCGCGAACTTCGACGTTGATTTGAGCGTCTTGGTTCGCCTCGTCGAGGATTACCTTTTTGATACCATTTTCGAGGGTCTGCTTCTCGATGCGGGCAATAGGTTCAGCCGTTACGCCATACATAAAACCAAGCAAAGAAGCTGATACTAAACAAACAACGGACAAAACGATGACCATGTTTGGCAATGTAGATTCTAACTTTTTCATTTTACAACCTCCCCGAAACGTTTTGGTTTACAATAGGTATTGATGAGCGGCGTAACAATATTCATAATCAATATTGCAAACGACACACCCTCAGGATAAGCACCGAACGTACGTATAAGAACAGTAAGTATGCCTATACCAACGCCATAAATAATCATGCCCGAAGGAGCCATTGGCGAGGTGACATAGTCTGTAGCCATAAATATAGCGCCGAAGAGCACACCACCCGTCAAGAGGTGGAACACTGGAGATGCGTATGACTCGGGGTCGCAAAGGTTAAGTATGCCTGCAAAGACGAATACTGTAGCCAAGATACTTACTGGTATGTGCCATGTGATAATCTTAGCACACAAGAGAATTACCAAGCCAACTATAAGTGCTATAGCGGCCATTTCGCCGAGCGAACCGCCCATGTTGCCAAGGAGCATGTCGGTGTAGCTTGGCATGCCGTTAGCAGCCATAAGTTCGCTTACCGATTGACCATTTTTCAAACCCTCTTTCATAATGGCAAGAGGTGTAGCACCCGTAGTGCCATCAACGCCGTGAGGAGTTGGCCAAGTGGTCATCTGCGCAGGGAACGACACCAAGAGGAACACACGACCGGCAATAGCAGGATTGACAATATTCTGACCTAAGCCACCGAAAGTCATTTTACATACGCCAATGGCGAATAGTGCACCTACAACAATAATCCACCAATCGAGGTTCGATGGCAAGTTGAAAGCAAGTATCAAACCAGTAACTGCGGCTGAGCCGTCGCAAATGGTTGTCTTCACTTTCATTATAAATTTTTGTACAAGGAACTCAATAAGTACGCATGATACTATAGATATAAGCACAACGCGCAACGAATCAAGACCAAACACCCACAACGAGAATCCTAAAGCTGGCAACAAAGCCAACAAAACTCCATACATATTCCTCTTTACCGAGTCGGAGCTATGCACGTGCGGTGACGGAGATATAGTTAGTTTGCTCATTATTATTTATTTGCATTCTTTATTGTTATTATTTCTTTTCGGCAGCTGCTGCCTCTTCTGCAGCTTTCTTAGCAGCTGCACGAGCGCGAAGTATGCCTCCTACTTTTCCTTTACCTAAGCGTATGTAGTCGAGCAACGGACGGTTCGATGGACACGTGTAGTTACATGAACCGCACTCGATACAATCCATAATATGATTCTCTTCTGCCATCTCCCAATCGCCTTTCATAGATACTTTAGATATGAGGAATGGTTCGAGACCCATAGGACAAACGCTTACGCACTTTGCACAACGAATACAAGGTGACATTTCGCCTCGCTTCGACTCCTCTTCCGACATCAAGAGTATGCCAGAAGTACCTTTGATTACAGGCACATCGAGTCGTGTGAATGCGCGACCCATCATAGGACCACCACCAATCACTTTGCCGCAGTTTTCTGGAACTCCTCCTGCTGCATCGATAACAGCTTGAACTGGCGTACCTATACGTACAAGGAAGTTCGAAGGCTTCTGTAGTGGCTTACCAGTTACGCAGACAACTCGTTCGATGAGAGGTTTATTCTTTTGAACAGCCTCATACACAGCGTATGCCGTACCAACATTTTGCACAACAGCACCCACATCGATTGGCAACTTGCCCGAAGGAATCTGACGACCGATGCAAGCGTCGATGAGTTGTTTCTCGCCTCCTTGCGGATAGCGCATCTTAAGCGGTTGAACGGTTATGCCAGGATAGCTTGCTGCGAGTTTTGTTAGGTATTCTATGGCGTCTTTCTTATTGTTTTCAATGCCTATGTATGCATTATTTACGCCGAGAGCCGTCATAAGTATCTTCACACCGATGAGCACCTCTTCGCCCTTTTCGAGCATTAAGCGGTGGTCGCTGGTGAGATATGGTTCGCACTCTACACCATTGATAATGAGCGCTTCGCACTTCTTTCCGGGAGGAACGGCAAGCTTAACGTGGGTTGGGAACGTAGCACCGCCCATACCTACGAGACCCATCTCGCCGATTTTCTTGATGATGTCGGCTGGAGCGAGGGTAATCTCACGTCTGATGCCCGTTGAACGGTCGATGGTATCGAGCCATTCGTCACCTTCAACGGTAATAATTATGCCAGTTTTGCGATAGCCATTACCATCGATAAAGTCTTCAATTTTCTTCACTTTGCCCGACACTGGCGAATGCACATTTGCCGAGACGAAACCGCCAGCTTCAGCCAACAACTGTCCCACTTTCACCGTGTCGCCCACAGCAACAACGGGCTTTGCAGGAGCACCAATATGTTGAGCTACTGGCACGGTAACTTCTTGAGGAACAGGCAAAACTTGAATGGCGCTTCCCGCCGACAATTTATTGTCGTTCGGATGGATGCCTCCTATTTTGAATGTCTTTAGCACTTCTATTTCCTCCTAATTATTCTTTTGACGTATTTGTTTGCTCAGCTGGCTTCTCTTCTGGCTTAGCAGCCTCAGTGGCAGCAGGTGCTGGAGCAGTTTTTGGCTTTGGTGCTGGCGGGGTGAATGTCGCATGAATAGCCTTCTTAGGACATTCGTTTACGCACATGCCGCAAGCCTTACATTTCTCTGGGTCGATATATGCAAGATTGTTTTCGATAGTGATTGCTTCAAATTTGCATACTTTGGCACATTTCCCGCAACCAATACAAGAGGTTTTGCACGCTTTCATAGCTACAGCGCCTTTGTCTTTATTTACGCACGAAATCCATACGCGACGAGCCGTACCTTGCACCACTCTACCCTTCTTACGAATCTCGATAATGCTCTTCGGACAAGCCTTAGCGCAAGCGCCACAAGCCACACACTTCTCATCGTCGACTACTGGTAGACCAGTCTTCTCGTCAATGTGGATGGCATCGAACTGACAAGCTTCAACGCAATCGCCGTAGCCGAAACAGCCAAACGAGCAATCGGTCTCGCCTGCGAAGTGCGTCGATGCAATAGCACACGACTTAGCGCCATCATACTCAAGCTTATGAGCACGATTGTCGCACGAGCCGTTGCAACGAACAACTGCCACTTTCGGATCGGAAGCAACTACCTCTTTGCCAAGAATTTTTGCAACTTTTTCCATTACTGGAGCGCCACCCACAGGGCAACCAATGGTCGACAAGTCGTCGGCTTTGGTCAAAGCCTCTGCCAAACCATGACAGCCCGGGAATCCACAGCCACCACAATTTGCGCCAGGCAATACGCTCTCTACTTCGCCTATTTTCGGATCTTCGTAGACCTTGAACTTGTTAGCAACGAAATACAATATCACAGATGCCACTAAGCCCAATACTACCAAGACCGCAATCGTTATTAACACAACATTCATTGTAGTTATCAGTTATTTATTGGTTTTTTAGTTCTATAGTAAAAATGATTTTTTTGCCTATCTGTTTTCTAAATATGTATAGCACAGCATAATATGGAACAAGTACACCCAACGCAGCCAAACCTCCTTGCGCATCGCCGTAGCCGAGGTTCTTGGCAACTATCAGCACAATCAGCATAAGTATCAATGGCAATACGTATGCAAGCAGCACAGCGGTCATTCCCATACGCTCCTCGCCCACCACATCTACTTGCTGACCTACGTCAACAGGCTGACCCATGGGAAGCAGCGCATCAACAACTTTTGTCTTACTTTCCGACGCATTACACATACTACGCGCTTTACAAGACGAGCATGCCGAGCTATTCACAATCTCCACCTCGGCCGAATTTCCTTGTATCGCGCGTACTACACCAGCGTGTTTTATAGTGCTTCGACTATCCATAAATATCTTTGGCGGCGTAAAAATAGCTCTATGTTCCAAAAGCGGTGCAGTACCCTACTTATTTGGATATAGTATAAATTAATTATATCAGTAATTACAATCAATAAGTACATATAATTCAAACACTTACAACACTAAAGCTAGCACTTTTCATTTTCTACTCAATTTGTGCAAACGTTTGTTTTGTAAACTATACATTGCTACATACGCGCAATTTTCTGCATATTATTTTGCAAAACGCGCCCATTTTTGTCATAAATACATTACAAATGTGTAGCATTTTTGATAACTACAAATTACTTTAGCAAGCAACGCACATGCAACGATAAACTTGTTTGGCACGTTTTTAGCAATAAA
>JAEEGL011439614.1_pt1 | contig 10510 bp, 10 predicted proteins | sample 9134231 | NCBI WGS metagenome assembly JAEEGL01 (sample SAMN16246548, study PRJNA631951) | gut metagenome | biome: gut microbiome; feature: rumen; material: fiber-attached | host: Bos | place: Iran: Karaj | collected 2018-10
AAGAAACAGCTGTCGCCGTAGCTCAGGAAGCGGAAACCGTGGTCGAGGGCGAACTGGTACGCCTCTTTCCATTTGTCACCGATGAGGGCTGAAACAAGCAGCAACAACGTGCTCTTCGGCTGGTGGAAGTTGGTGATGAGCGCCTTCGTGATCATGATAGGGCAGGAGGGGGCTATCATCAAAGCCGTGGTGGCATGCAAGGCATCCAAATGATGCATGTCGAGGTATTTTAAAATCGCCTCGAGACTCTCTTTCGCAGAAGGCAACGATGTCCTGTCCTGATACGGAAACCATTGATTTAAATGGATATTGCGTTCCTCATAACCTTGCTCGAGAAGCATCACTCCAATCCAATATACCGACTCGATTGTACGCATACTTGTAGTGCCAACGGGTATGATGGTCCTGTCGATATTATCTCTCAGATGCTCAATGGTTTGGCGCTTCACGATGATGGATTCCGAATGCATCTCGTGTTCACCTATGGTGTCGGTGGCAACTGGTCGGAACGTGCCCGCTCCCACATGTAGTGTCACTTCTTCGATGGTGTGTCCCATCTCTTTTAGCTTGGCTATCAACGGCTTAGTGAGATGCAACGATGCAGTAGGGGCTGCCACTGAGCCCTCGTATTTAGCGAACACGGTTTGATAACGCTCTCTGTCGCTCGGCTCCGCCTCGCGGTGCAGGTACGGTGGCAAGGGTATCTCTCCCGCCGCTTCGAGCACGTCAGCAAACGAGATCTCTGCAGGCTCCCACGAGAACCTTACCAATGAATATGCGTCGTTTTTTTCGATACGTTCGGCATTCAATTGCACGGCTATCCCTCTGATTGTCAGCGACATAGTGAGCGAGCCTTCTTTCCAGCGGCGGGAGTTGCCCACCAGACAGTGCCACTCAACTGGTGAACTCGCAGAGAACGCCAGCTGGTAGTCACCGTTGCCTGTCACAGGCTCCAGACAAAATATTTCGATGGCGGCTCCGGATTCCTTCACAAACTGCAGTCGCGCGCGCACCACCTTGGTCTCGTTGAACACCAAAACGGATCTCTCTGGCAGGTATTCGCCGATGCTTCTGAAATGGTCCTCGCTTATATTATTGTCTTTCAACACCAAAAGCTTCGACGCATCTCTTTCCGGCAGCGGATATTTCGCAATCCTCTCATCTGGCAGCGGATAGTCGTACTCCGCGATATTTATATTTTGAACGTTTGAAATCAATGTCAATCTTCTCCTTTTAATTTATCAAGAATTCGGCGGTCTTTCTTCGTTGGACGGCCTGCACCACGGTCTCTGTATTCAGCTTTATATGCATGCATGAACTCGATGCGCTCGTATTCCTCCGTCGGTGTGCGGTCGATGTAGATGTTCGGCACGTCTTTTGGTGACACACGGCTCTTCGGGATGCTCAGCACCTCCACGACCTTGTGCAACTGACCGAGCTGCACGGCAATCACCTCGCCGACCTTAACATCGTGCGAGGGCTTCATCGACACCTCGTTGACCTTAACCTTGCCGCCCTTGCAGGCATCAGCAGCCAGCGTCCGGGTCTTGAAAAGCCTCGCGCACCAAAGCCATTTATCTATTCTTAATTCTTCGTTGTCCATATTTTTTTTTGGGTCGCCTTCGGCTCAAAATCTTACAAAATCTATTTTAAAATCTTTCAAAATGTTCTTCCTTGATTTTTTTTTCGTAGAATATTTTGTTTGATTTTTTTAAAGATTTTGTTGGATTTCTGCCCGTAAGGGCATCCAAATTATTTCTCACGGAAAAACAATTGTATCGGCACGCCATGGAAGTCCCAGATGCTCCTGATTTTGTTCTCCAAGAATCGCACGTAGTTGTCCTTCACATCCTTCGGCAGGTTGCAGAAGAAAATGAACTGCGGAGTAGGACTCTTCAACTGTGTTATGTATTTGATTTTCAGATATCTACCACGTGATGCAATCTGTGGAGGCTGACTGTTGATGATCTCCAGCATGGTGTCGTTCAACTCGCGTACCGGCACCTTTCTCTCACGGTTTTCATATACCTTATGTGCCATTTCGAGCACCTTGAAAGTCCTCTGTCTGTTGATCGCCGAGGTGAAGATAATCGGATAGTCCACAAAAGGAGCTGTCCTCTCGCGAATCAAATTCTCGAATGCGAGGTGTGTGTTGCTGTCTTTCTCCACCAAGTCCCATTTGTTCACCACCAAAACAAGACCTTTCTTGTTGCGCTCGATGAGTCTCAAGATGTTCATATCCTGCGAGTCAAATCCTTCAGTGGCGTCGATAATCAAGATTGCCACGTCGCATTCCTCGATGGCTCTTATGGAACGCATCACCGAGTAAAACTCGATGTTTTCGTACACCTTGCTCTTCTTGCGCAATCCTGCGGTATCCACCAGCATGAAGTCCATGCCGAAGGCGTTGAAATGCGTGTTGTTGCTGTCTCTCGTCGTTCCAGCAATATCTGTCACGATATTTCTTTCTTGACCCAAAAATGCATTGATCATCGACGACTTACCTACATTCGGGCGGCCTACCAATGCGAATTTCGGCAAATCCGAATAATCCTCAGTTGTGTCGCTTGGCAGATATTTCACTACCTCGTCGAGCAGCTCGCCTGTGCCAGTGCCTGTCATGGCCGAGAACGGGAATATCTCACCCAGTCCGAGGGCGTAGAACTCTGCCGCCTCGCCGAACTTGCTCGGGATGTCGGTCTTGTTGACTGCCAATATCACTTTTTTCTTGCATTTGCGCAAAATTAAAGCCACGTCTTCATCCAACACATGTACTCCTGCCTGTCCGTCAACCACGAAGATGATGACGTCGGCCTCGTCGATGGCCAAATCTACTTGTTTTCTAATCTCTTCTTCAAAAATGTCGTCCGAGCCGACCACATAGCCTCCTGTGTCGATCACTGTGAACGCCTTGCCGTTCCAGTCGCTGTGTCCGTAATGGCGGTCGCGTGTCACGCCGCTGCTTTCCTCCACAATGGCCTGGCGCTTCTGCACCAAACGGTTGAATAACGTCGACTTTCCGACGTTTGGTCTTCCAACTATTGCAACTATATTACTCATATTCATTATTTGTTACGTCATTTCGAGCGTAACGAAGTGAAGTCGAGAAATCACCGGCATTTGAATCCGTCAGAATTGTTTGGCGGTGATTTCTCCATTCCGCTCCGCTTCAGTCGAAATGACGAGTGATTATCTATGCCTCGTATCCGAAATGCTTCAGCTCCTCCTCATTGTCACGCCAATCTTTATCAACTTTCACTCTCAAATCGAGGAAAATCTTCTTTCCGGTGAACTCCTCGATGTCGGCGCGTGACTGTATTCCGACTTTTTTGATGGCTGAACCGCCTTTACCTATTAATATAGCTTTTTGCGACTCGCGTGATGCAAAAATCGTCGCCTTGATGTTTATCAGCTTCTGGCTTTCCTCGTATGCATCCACCACAACCTCAACGCTGTAAGGGATTTCCTGCTGGTAATTCAACAGTATCTTCTCCCGGATGATCTCCGTTACGAAGAAACGCATCGATCGGTCGGTGAGCTCGTCTTTCGGGAAATATGGCGGACAGACGGGCAGCTTCTCTATGATGCTCTCGAGCACAAACTGTATGTTGGCCTGATGCATAGCCGAGATAGGGAAGACTGTTGCTGTTGGCAGCGTCTCATGCCAGAATGCCACCGCTTTCTCCACCTCTTCCTGCGTCGAGAGGTCTATTTTATTTAACAAAACGAACACCGGCACCTCCATTTTCTTGATGCGTTCGATGGTGTCATCGTCGGTTTTCTTGTCGGTGATGTCGACCACATACAGTATCAGATCGGCGTCGATAAACGCCACGTTGATGTACTGATTCATGATTTCGTGCATCTTGTAAGCGGGATTTTTTATGATTCCAGGGGTGTCGCTGAACACTATCTGGAAGTCGTCGCCGTTCACAATGCCCAAAATACGGTGTCGTGTGGTCTGCGCTTTCGACGTGATGATGCTTATTTTTTCGCCCACCAAATCGTTCATAAGCGTTGATTTTCCGACGTTTGGCTTGCCAATTATGTTGACGTAACCTGCTTTATGATCCATATTTTTCAAATATTTCTAAAATTTTTTCAAAAAACTCTTGACACGAGCTAAAAAATGTTGTATTTTTGCAGCCCAAATCACGATGCGGGGTGGAGCAGTCCGGTAGCTCGTTGGGCTCATAACCCAAAGGTCGGTGGTTCAAATCCGCCCCCCGCTACTAAAGGAGGTCAAAAGGCCTCCTTTTTTATTTTATCTTCGTCTCAGCCGCCATCAACACCTCATCAGTATTATAATCGCTGATAAAAGCCACAATATAGAAGTTCTCGGCATTGTATTCGTCGCTCACCGTGAACTTCATGTTGGTGATGATGTTTGTTCCTACTGTTATGTTTTCGCCGTCGCCATTCAGCACTCTGCCCCATGTCTGTCCGTCGGCAGTACCACGGAACACATGACGATGGTTGTAGTCTTCAATTACGCCATCAGGTGTGGTCTGCTTGCCCACGATGTTGTCTTCCATCATGCAGATGGTAAGACGCACGTTGTTGCTCTCGATTGTCTGCAAAAACTTCGAGTGGACGCTGATCTGCAATGTCCTGTCGGAATCGAAATAATTGGTCTTCACGATGAGTCTGACAGGTGCTTCCGCTCCCATGTAGCTGTTGACAGCTGTAGTCCATTGTGCTGCTCCGAGCACGCCACCGGTGCGGTTCACCAGGCCGCTCGGATATGCCCCGATGTTGAAATCAGTGTTCCACTCATGTCCGTCGTCGGTTCTGAAATCCGGGAAACCGCCGGCAGGGTTCTGTAATGGGGTCTTCGGATGCACTCCAAGCACCACCAGATGGCTTCCGTACTGCTCCTGAAGCTGTTGCGCTATCTCGGCAGCCGCCGGACAGTTATTGCATTTCACGCCAGTGTAGTCTTCAAGAAGAGTTACTCTCTTGCCGTCGAAATTGGCGGTGTCAGCTGCCGTCAATTCCAACGTGTCGCTCTCTTCATATATGGCTTCGACGATATAAGGCTCTTTCAACTTATCGCACGACATCATTCCGAGAATGACTGCCGCTGTTGCTAAAATCAAAGAAAATCTTTTCATTTTTATTCTAATTTTTCTATTCTTTTTCTTTTTTTTGGGTCGCCTTCGGCTCAAAATCTCTCAAAATCTATTTTAAAATCTTTCAAAATGTTCTTCGTAGATTATTTTGTTAGATTTTTTATTTAGATTTTGTTGGATTTCTGCCCGAAGGGCACCGAATTATACGGTTAGAACGAAGTTGTAACCGTTAGTGATATTCCACTTGATGCCGGCACTGTGCGGCAGACTCCTCCCACGCAGACCAGGCCCTCGCTCTGACGGCCTCCGCTGATGGCGATACGCGTCTGATCCTTGATGTAGCCAAACGAACCGGTGATGTAATGGTCGCGGTTGTCGGCGATAGGGTTGCCGTAGTTGTACTTGTCGGCCACCGAGATGAACCACTTCGGTGCGATGGTGTATTCGAGCAGGAACGCAAACCAGTTACCGCGTTTCTTGTAGTAGTCGGCATGGGTCATGTCGATGGTCTCGTTAGGACCGACGTTGTCCCACATGTGCTGCAACTCCAAGCGGACGCTGTTCTTCCTGTTGATCTTATATATCACCTCGCCGAATGCGAAATTGGCGTTGACAGCCTCCGCACCTGGATGATTCTCAATGGTTTCCATGTCGTAATACAAGTTGATGTACATCAAGGTGAGATGCCATTTAGCGTTGATCTTCTTCTCGATCTCGAAATTCAGGTCACGATAGAACATACGGTCGCCGATGGCGAAGAAATTGGAGTTGTAACCTTTTGTTCCTGGCTGGTTTATCATCTTAACGCCGTCCACCATGATAGAGTCACGCTTGATGTCGTTCACCTGGCTGTAGTTGAATGCCAGCTTGGTGCCGTATTTTCCGCCGAGTGCCGTGTTCTTAGGGATGGTGTAGTTGATCTGGAACTGCACGCCCATCTCGCCGAGCGGCTGGGTGGCATATGAGAACATCGAAGGCAGACTGTGCGTGTGCGTGTAATTCAGTGGTGGAATGAAGTTGATGTCGAGGTCGTTCTGTGTGGCGAGACGGTTCGACTTAAAACTCATATTGTCGACGCGTTTCACTTGCAGCACCATGCCCAAGCCTTTCTGTGAATACGACAGCGATGCCAGCAATTCCTGGCCATCACGGTAGATGAAGTTGTTGAAAAACGACGGGTCGTTGATCTTGCGTGCGTATTCGGCCGACAATGCGAAGCGGCCGTAGCCGAGGTTGAATCGTCCGGCGTACGATGCCACATTTTGCGGCATGATAAGCTCGTCCTGACCCACTACAAGACTCTGATCTGCTTCATATTTGCTGACGAAGCTTGCTCCCAAAGTTGCGTGTAACTTGCTGTCGTTCATTGAGCTGATGCTCTGGTTGAGGTCCCACTCGCCATCGACGCCGCGCACGAGGCCTCTCTCTTCAGAGGCAGGTACATCGTTGCCGTATCCAGCCCAGTAGAAACGCTGTTTTCCGTACAATCCCTTGATGGTGACGCCATTCCAAGGACGGAACACTGCGCGGATGCCTCTCAAGGCGTTGTCGAAGCCGAGAGTCCATTCCTCGTAGCTCCTGAATACCAATCCGTTACCGAACTGGTCGTATATGTCGCCCACGGTCACTCCGATGGTGCCGTCGTCGTATGTGGCGAAGTAGTTGGCGATGCCCATGCCGTCGACTCTCATGTCGAAGCCCGACATCGGGGTCACCTGGTAAGCCTCGAAGCGCATACCTGCGGTGAAGTCGCCGAGTTGGTACTGTATCTTGCCGAAGCCGTAGGCGCCGAACTCATTGCCGTTGATGTCCTCCTCGGTGATGCCGATGCCTTTGTCGGCCCAGTAGTAGTTGCCGTCCATCTGGAAGTTGCCGCTGACCTTCGATTTCTTCAGGAAATCCTGAGCTTGCAGCGCAGTCACTCCAAGAATTAACGATATAAATATTATTAATCTCTTCATCTTAAAACTTTAAACTTTAAACTCTAAACTCTAAACTTTAAAACTACTCTAAACTCTACACTCTCAACTCTAAACTATTTAGAAATCTTAATGATTTCCTGATATAAATCCTCTTCCCCTCCATCAAGATAACCTGTGTGCTGCCACACAATCTTGCCGTCGCCGTCAAACAGGAAGGTGTGAGGCGGGTTGTTGACGTTCATGGCGCGTTTCAGCTCGCCGTTAGGGTCGAGAAGTATCTCGAAAGGCCAGCCCTTGCCGTCGACAAACGGTTTGATTTTGGCTGTCGAACGGGCGTCGTCGATTGAAACCGAGAAGATCTTCACGCCGGTTTCCTCTACCCAGTCGTCGTAAACGTCTGACAATGCGTTGTGTTCCTTCACGCAAGGACCGCACCAGGTGGCCCAGAATGTCATCACAAACGGCTTGCCGTCGTTGTTCAACTCAGCGATGTTAATTGACTCACCATCAAGGTTTTTCAATGTGATATTCGGCAAATCTGATTTGTTTTGGGCGCTCAGGCCGAAAAACATAAAGCCGAAAAGCAGGAAAGCAAATAATTTTTTCATGATATGAATTTTAAATGTTATACAATATATGTTTCTAATATCTTACAGTCTTCTAACGCTTTGATTTCCAATTTGTTGATGACGTTTGGCACCAATATGCACTCGCCGATATTGACAATCTCTTCGCCGCCGTCGTATTTCAGTGTGAAGCTGCCGCCAACGCTCATCAGGATGACGAATGAATCGAGTTCAGAGTAGTCTTTCGCTAACGCCATGCCTTTTTCAAGGTTGATGAAATTGGTAGTGAAATAAGGGCATTCCACCATCTTCACCGTGGCGTCTTTCTTGTCGCGCTCGTACTCGGTACGGTAGTTGTCCTCGTGCTTGTAATTCAAGGTGAACAGCGACTGCGGAATGTGCAGTTCGCGGTACATGCCGTGCTGGTCGATGCGGTCCCAGTCGTACACACGATAGGTGGTGTCGCTGGTCTGCTGTATCTCCATCACCATGCAGCCCGGACCTAAAGCGTGAATCCTTCTCGCCGGGATGAAAAACACGTCGCCGTCGCTAACCTTCTCATAGTTAAGCACTTCCGATATCTTCTTGTCGTAAATGAGTTTCTCTACTTCCGCCTTTGTCACCTCGCGGTTGAAGCCACTGACGAGTTCTGCGTCTTTGTCGGCGTGCATCACATACCACATCTCGGTCTTGCCGGTTTCAAGACCAATCTTCTGCGCTATCTCATCATCGGGATGCACCTGCACCGACAGCCATGTCAGCGGGTCTATCACCTTGATTAACAATGGGAAAGTCTCGCCATATTTGTCGAAGACGTTGTCGCCTACGAGGTCGCCCATGAATGTCTCCACAAGGTCGTTGAGCTCGTCGCCTTCAAACTGGCCGTTCGCCACCACGCTGTTTTGGCCTTCCACACCCGACAGCAGCCACATCTCGCCACAGTTCATCAGCTTGCCGAAGTCCTTGTGCAGCAATGTCTTAACGTTCTGTCCGCCCCAGATTTTCTCAAGGAAAATAGGCTTAAACTTCAAAGGATATAACACGTTCATTTCTAAAAATAGAGTCTAATCCAAACTGCAAAAATACAAAAAAGTTGGAAATCAGGAGTTAGAAGTTAGAAGTTTTTTGATTTTTCCACATGTACAGCTGAATTAGCCTGTAAATTACATTCGTTAGGATATAATTTAAGTAAATTTTCAAATTTTTACATTATTTCTGATGTAATTTAAAAATATTTTGTATTTTTGCAGCCGAAAGGATATATTTTTATGAAAAAAACATTGTTGACCGACACAATAAAACAGCTCAGAAAACAGTATGGGCTTACACAAGAGCAACTTGCATTGAAATCGGGAGTGGGACTGAATTTTGTGAGGGAAATGGAGCAAGGCAAGCCTACGGTGCGACTTGACAAAGTGAATCAGGTGCTTAATTTGTTCAATTATGAGATGGCGCCGATGCCAAGAAAGGATGACAGATGAAAAGCGCGTTGATATATTTTAAAGATAGTCTTGCCGGCAGGCTTTCCGAAACAGACGAAGGTTTTGTTTTTCAATATGATGCGGTATATCTAAAATCAGACGAAGCTCAGCCTATAAGTCTCACTTTGCCATTACAGACAGAAGTATACGAAAGTCCTGTTCTGTTTCCGTTTTTCGATGGTTTGATACCTGAAGGATGGCTGTTGGATGTGGCATTGCGAAACACCGACGTCAGCATCCTTGACAGGATGTCGCTGCTTTTGCTTTGCTGCAAAGACTGCATAGGTGCTGTGAGCGTTGTGTCTGAAAAAGAGGAGGTTAGCCATGTGTAAATGTTTATATTGCTATAAAGATCTGAACGAAGGCGAACATGATTTTCATGCCCGTTGCGCACGAAAATTCTTCGGAACAAATACCGTGCCGACGATGGATTATACTCGGAAAGACATGGATAGCCTTGCCGAACAAATCATACGTTCACAAACCACTTTGACTGGCGTTCAACCAAAGCTTTCGCTTAACCTTCAAAAACACGAAGGAAGCCAGAGATTGACTGTGGTCGGACTTTGGGGAGCGTATATCTTCAAACCTCAAACGGCAAACTATCCAGAATTACCCGAAAACGAGGATTTGACAATGCATCTTGCAGAAATTGCAGGCATAAATACTGCCAAACATTCCCTTATTCGTCTTGCCGACAACTCGTTAGGTTACCTTACACGCCGTATGGACCGTGATGAAAAAGGTGGCAAGTTAGCACTGGAAGACTTCTGCCAACTGACCGAACGTCAGACCGAATACAAATACCGTAGCTCATACGAGCAAGTTGCGAAAGCTATCACCAAATTTTCATCCGTACCGGGACTGGATTTAGTGAATTTTTACGAAATTGTGATGTTTTGCTGGCTAACAGGCAACAATGACATGCATCTGAAAAATTTCTCACTGCTTTCACATAAGAACGGTGATTATGAACTTTCGCCGGCATACGATTTGCTCAATGTCGCTATAGCTAATCCAAACGATAAAGAAGAGCTAGCTCTTACCCTTAATGGTAAAAAGAGCCGCATTACGAGCAACGACTTCGTGGAAGCTGCAGGAAAATCAGGTGTTTCAGAAGTAATCGTTAAGCGATTGCTTTCAAATTTTGAAAAATGCCTCCCTGCATGGATCCAAAAAATCGATGAGTCGTTTTTGTCTGCCGAGATGAAAGACAAGTATGTTGAGCTGATTTACGACAGGTTTGAAAATTTTATTACTTTTGCGGAATAAAAACTGAAGCAATGAAAAACATCATAGAATTACGTCATTTATTGCATGAAAACGCCGAGCTTTCGTGCAAGGAAGTCAAGACTAACGAGATTTTGAACTCTTTTTTGGAAAATCTGCACCCTGATGTGCATATCCGCAACATCGGAGGATACGGTATCGCCGTGATTTTCAAGGGGAAAGAGCCTGGAAAACGTGTC
>JAEEGL012726305.1_pt1 | contig 10510 bp, 10 predicted proteins | sample 9134231 | NCBI WGS metagenome assembly JAEEGL01 (sample SAMN16246548, study PRJNA631951) | gut metagenome | biome: gut microbiome; feature: rumen; material: fiber-attached | host: Bos | place: Iran: Karaj | collected 2018-10
CCGGCCCTGATACCCCTTATTCCACGCTTGATGAAGGAGACCTCGGACAGAGCCTCGGCCAGATAGTAGATTGCCACAGTTATGAGCACCGCCGGTGTTATAAAGCCAAGCGTGGCGATTATACCGCCCGGGATGCCGGCCAAAGTCTTGCCCACATAGGTGGCAGAGTTTATTACCACAGGCCCCGGTGTCATCTGAGCGACAGCAACAATATCGGCAAACTGCTCTGCGGTGCACCAGCCCCTGGCCAAAAGCTCAGACTGGATTATAGGAAGGTTGGCATAACCGCCTCCGAATGCAACTAAAGCGATCTTGGCAAAAACCAGGTAGAGCATAAGGTAGATCATTTCTCATCCCCCTGGTACATAAGCATTCCAAGGATACCGCAGGCAGCCACCACATATACAGCAGGCAGGGCTATGAACTCCACAGCCAGGAATGCAAAGAGACCTATGACAACATCCTTCCAGCAGCGGAAAGTCTTTCTCATCATATTGCCCACAGTGCAGATTATGAACACAGTCACTGCTGCGCGGATGCTTACAAAGGCATACCCTGTGAGAGGTGAATTCTTCAGCATCTCCACTAAAGATGTGATGAAAAGAATAATGGCAACCGGTGGTATCAGAACACCGGCAAGAGCACAGACACTCCCCTTTCTCCCGGCCAGCTTATAACCTATGTTGAGGGCCGCATTCACCCCGATGGCACCGGGCATTGAGTAGATTATTGCAAAGATATCGTTCATCTGCTCATCAGAAAGGAGCTTTCTGCGGTAATGAAACTCCTGGTCCATCACCGCCAGCATGACAGGACCACCCCCTACCGTAAAGAAAGAGATCTTGAAAAATGCAAAGAAAAGGTAAAGGCAGATGCGCTTCACTTTTTGGAATAACCTGTGCTCATAAGGATGCTCAGGAACCGGGTGGAGTCAAAGTATCCGAATACAACCCTGAGCATGACAGTGATAGGAACTGCGAGTACGGCACCAATAGCTCCCCACAGCCAGGCCATGAAAGCCAATGAGATAAGGATAAGCACTGGACTCAGGTTGAGGTTTGAGCCCTGGATACGTGGCTCAATGAAGTTACCCATAAGCTGCTGGATTCCTAAGTTGATCAGGAATATCAAGGAAGACATGAAAAGGTTCGGATAGAACTGTACAACGCCCTGGATAGAGATCAAGATTACAACTACTGTTGAACCGACGGTAGGTACGAAGTTGAGGATAAATGCAATACCGCCCCATACCAGCGGGAAATCAACCTTTAAGAGAGAAAGTGCAATATAGACCTCAAGACCTGTGAAGAAGGAGATCACTGTCTTTACAATAAAGTAACGTCCTACAAGCTTAAGGATGCGGGCGCTGATGATGGTGAACTTCTTGGCCTCGCGGAAGCTGAATGCCTGATATATCTTCTGTGTGAGATATGGATATTCCAGGAACAGGAAGAACATAAAGATGAATACAAGAAGAATATATCCTGCCAGCTTGGTGAATGTGCTGGAAAGGCTTATAACATAGTTCTGCACCACCCTGTTCCAGTCAGTACCGGCAAAGAAATCAGGGGCAGCCTCAAGCTGGAATTTCTCCATGAGTTTGTTGGTTATATCGTAGTAGATATCGCGGAACTGGTTAAGATAGCGGGGATAGTCGGTCATGAACCGGTTGAAACTGTTCTGCGCTATGATGAAGATGAAGTAGAGAACGACAGCCATAACGCCCATGATTATAGTCACAGCCAGAACACGAGGAATATGGTATCTCTCCATCTTCTGAAGGACAGGGAAAAGCATGAAGCTTATCATCACTGAGAAGACTAGAGGGGCAAAAACTGCCGCAGATGCCTTGAGGAAGAAGATTCCTCCTATCAGGAACAAGAGGACAAAGAGTGAGTGCATAGCTTTATCTTTTCTGTTAAAACTGTTACTATTCATTCAGCAGATTAGTTTAACATAATAAACTATTTATGTTAATACCTGTATAAATGACAAATATTTAGCCTGGAGGAAATAATGATAGCAAAATTTAATGGTATTTCACCCAAGATTGACAAGCCTGCATTCATCGCAGACACTGCAGTTATCACCGGCGACGTGATTATAAAGGAAGATGCCAACATATGGTACGGCGCTGTCCTCCGCGGCGATATTGAGCCCATCACTGTAGGCAAGGGAAGCAATATACAGGACCTGTGCATCCTGCACACATCAGAGGGAACACCATGCACTGTCGGTGACAATGTCACAGTAGGCCATGGTGTGATTCTGCACGGCTGCACCGTGGAGGACAACTGCCTTATAGGAATGGGTGCCACAATTCTGGATGGTGCTGTAATTGGAAAGGAATCAATAGTCGGCGCCTGTGCGCTGGTGACCAAGGACAAGGTGTTCCCACCCCGCTCCATGATCATCGGAAGCCCGGCCAAGGCTGTGCGCCAGCTTACAGATGCAGAGGTTGCCGGCCTCCACGCCCACCCCAAGCACTATGTAGAGGTTGCAAAGGCTACCGAGGCCAGCCGGGAGTAAGCCCTATTTCATTGCCATCTTGTTGACAAAGTCTGCACTGTTGATTTTATTCTCGATCATGCCGCTCTCAAGCATGAAGTTGACATCATACTCCAGGGCATCCAGATCAGCCTTTGTAAGGTGATCGGTGAAGTTGCTCCAACCATAGAGCTTCTTCGCATCCCCCATGGAGATGTCCTGAACCTTGGCACCCAGTTCCAGAGCCTCGGCCATGTTGGCATTCATCCACTTAAGGGCTTCCTTATAGGTGTCGGAATAAAGCTTGAGCATATCGGGGTGGGCTGCGGCAAAATCCTTGCTGCAGGCAGAGATAAGAAGCGGGCTAACATAGCCTTCGCAGGTCACCAGCACACGGCCGCCGTTCTTCTCGGCAGCTACTACTGATGCTGCGGCAGCCAGGGCGCAGTCCACCTTGCCGGCCAGCATAGCCTGGACAGCGTTTGGAATGCCCATATTGATGTGCTCCACATCCTTTATTGTAAGGCCTTCTTTCTTAAGGGCTGCGACTAAAAGCTCATGAAGTACAGTTCCCTTTGGACCTGCTACCTTCTTTCCTTTAAGGTCGGCCGGTGTCTTTATATCTGGATTTGCTGTCATGATGGTGAACATCTTCTCCGGCTTGCTGAAGCCTGCGAAAATCTCCACAGGATTGCCGGCTGCGTTGGCCAGGATCACAGATGCGGAGTTGATGACTGATGCGATATCAAGGCTTCCTGCGGCGATTGCCTCGGTCTGCTTGGCACCGGAGGTGATCTCATAGTAGTTGACTTTGATTCCCTTCTCGCCAAAGGCTTTCTCAGCCATCCCCTTCTCCTTCATTATGATGAGAGGCAGGTTGAATGGTGAGCGTACATAGGAGATGTTGATTTCCTTAAGCTGCTCTTCCTTCTTGCCGGAGGCAAAGACAGAGGCTGCGATGAGAACGCAGAGAACGAGACAAAGTGATTTTTTCATTATTTCCTTCCTTTCTGGTCAGCGGCTTAAACTTTCCAGTCAGATATTATGCTCCCGTCATACGAGGGATAAATTCAGTATAGCATTTAAAGGATAATCATGCAATCACCGTATGAGAAGAAACGGTAGCGTTCCTGGACAGCGTGGTTATACGCCTGCATTATGAGCTCGCGGCCGGCGAAGGCAGAAACCAGCATCAGCAGAGTCGATTCGGGGGTGTGGAAGTTTGTGAACAGCCGGTCCACAAACTTGAATTTATACCCAGGGTAAATAAAGATGGAGGTACTGCTGCTGCCGGCCGGAATAAGGCCGTCTGAGCAGGCCGACTCCAAGGTGCGCATGGATGTGGTCCCCACCGCAGTGATCCGCTTTCCGGCGGCCTTGGACTTGTTCAGGGCGGCGGCGACTTCTGCCGGTATGGTGTAGCACTCAGTGTGCATCCTGTGGTCTTCTATATTCTCGGTGCGTACCGGGAAAAAGGTGCCGGCACCTACGTGGAGTGTGACCTCCAGTATCTGCGTCCCCTTCGCCCTGATGGCATCAAGTATTGCATCGGTAAAGTGGAGCCCTGCGGTGGGTGCAGCGACGGAGCCCAGCTCCTTTGCATATATTGTCTGATAGCGCTCTGAGTCGGCCTCTTCGTCGCTGCGTTTTATGTATGGCGGTAAAGGAACATGTGCGTTAGCATCCAGGTATGTGTCATCGATTGAGACACTGAACTCCAGCACCTTGGAGTCGCCGTCATCCCGGGCTATGACACCGGTCACGCCACCGGGGAACTCATAGGTTTTGCCCACAGTCTGCTTCCTGCTTTTCTTGCAGATGACACTCCACTTATTGTCACCCAACGGGTCCAGGAGGAAGAACTCCACATTGCCACCGGTGGCGCTTTTTCCGTAGAGACGGGCTTTACGCACCTTGGTGTTGTTGACAACCATAACGTCATCGGGACCGAAGTAATCTACTATGTCTTTGATATGCCGGTCTGTGTATGTGCCGGTACTGCGGTCCAGTACCATCATGCGGGAAGTGCCGCGCACCTCCGGGGGATACTGGGCTATAAGTTCCTGCGGAAGGTCAAAGGAAAAGTCGCTGGTCTTCATTCAGATGAGCCTCAAGGCCAAGGTGCTTGTATGCGGCAGGGGTTGCAACACGGCCCCGGGGGGTGCGCTGGATAAAGCCCTGCTGAATCAGGTATGGCTCGTAGAAATCCTCCAGTGTCTCGGTGGATTCCCCTATTGTGATGGCAAGAGTATCGGCACCTACCGGGCCTCCGTCATATTTCTCTATGATAGCGTGGAGCAGCTCCCGGTCGTGCTTCTCAAGTCCCATATCATCAATCTCAAGCTTGCCAAGACCGAACTTCACAGTCTCAAGAGTGATCACATCATCACCGTAAATCTGGGCAAAGTCCCTCATTCTGCGCAGGATCCGGTTTGCGACACGCGGGGTTCCCCGGCAGCAGGTGGCAAGCACATTCATGGCACTCTTTTCTATCTTAATATCAAGAATTGCGGCAGACCTTGTGAGGATGTCGATGATCTCGTCCTTTTCATAAAGGTTCATGCGGATGTTTATTCCGAAACGGCTGAAGAGCGGACTCGACACATTACCACTCTTGGTGGTGGCTCCCACCAGTGTGAAAGGAGGAATAGGCAGACGGATGGAACGGGCAGAAGGTCCCTGTCCGATGACCCAGTCAAGCTCAAAGTCCTCCATTGCCACATAGAGCATCTCCTCTATTGCAGGCTTAAGACGGTGTATCTCGTCGATAAAGAAGACAGTGTTTGGAGAGATTGTAGTAAGGAGACCTGCAAGATCCTTGGGTTTATCCAGTGCAGGTGCAGATGTCACCTTGAACTCACTCCCCATCTCGTGGGCTATGATACCGGCCAAGGTGGTCTTTCCAAGTCCCGGAGGGCCGCTTAAAAATACATGATCCAGGCTCTCTTTGCGGGCCTTTGCAGCCTTGAGGAATATCTTGAGGTTCTCCTTCAGAGCCTTCTGCCCCTGGAAGTCATCAAGAGTCTGTGGACGAAGGGCAAAATCCTTCTTGTCCTCCGGTATAGCCTCACCGGATAAAATATCGCTGTTCTCTGTCTCTATCATGTGCTCAATAATACGATGGCGCGCTTGAATATCTCTTTCTCGCGCTCATCTTCCTTCATATTCATTATATCGGAATTCTTGGCCACTTCCTCCACCGCCTTGAGCGCCTTTTTGTACTCAAAGCCCATGTCGGAAAGGGCATTGACAATATCGGCAAACTTAGGGTTACCGGCAGGTGCAGCAACAAGTTCCTCATCCATTACAAGTTTGCCTCGCATAGCCAGCATAAGCTTCTGAGCTGTCTTCTTGCCCACTCCTGGAATACCGGAAAGGAGGGCTACATCATTCTTGTCCAGCGCCTCAGCCATCTGCTTGGCAGAGATGGAGGAAAGCATCTTCATGGCCTGCTTGGGGCCGATTCCATTCACATTGTTAAGCTCAAGGAAGAAAGTGCGCTCCTCCTTGCTGAAAAAGCCGAAGAGCTTGACCATGTTCTCGGTGTGCAGGTAGTAGGTGTAGACCTGGCACTCATCCCCTACCGGCGGCAGTGCCTGAATTGTCTTGGCCGACACTGTTATGTCCCACTCAATACCGCAGGAATTCAAAAGGTAGATATTGTCTATTCCCTTGTATGTAAGGGTTCCGCTCAAACTGTTAAACATTGGCAAAGCTCCTGTTATTCACATGGCAGATGGCTGCAGAGAGGGCATCGGCCGCATGGTCTGGCCGCGGTATCTTCTCAAGGTTGAGGATGACCTTGACCATCTCCTGCACCTGCTTTTTCTCAGCCCTTCCCTCGCCTACCACAGCCCGTTTTATCACTATTGGTGTGTACTCACCCAGCGGAATACCGTGCTGTGCGAACACCAGATGTATGACACCCTTGGCGTGGGCCACCGGAATGGCGCTGGTTATATTCTTGGCAAAGAAGAGAGCCTCTATGCCGCCTTCGTCAGGCTTGTATATATCAAAGACCTTCTCCAGGTCCTGATAAATGCGAAAAAGCCGCTCTCCAAGCGGCTTTTCCGGCGAGGTTGTGATAACCCCGTGCGCAACATATTTTATTTTATTTCCGACAGTCTCTATGATGCCAAAGCCTGTGGATGCAAGTCCCGGATCGATTCCGATAATTCTCACGACAATCAGTCGTCCATCTCGAAATCGTCTGGAACGTCAAGGTCATGTGAAACTTCCTGGACATCATCAAGCTCCTCAAGCCGCTCAACCAGCTTAAGAACCTTCTCTGTCTTCTCCTTGTCCAAGGTCTTCAGCATTATGGCATTCCGCTCAATCTCGGCAGATGTCTGCTCAAAGCCAGCCTTGTTGAGTGCATCAAGGACTGTCATGAAATCCTCTGGGGATGTCTTTACAACAATCTCGTCATCCTCGGTTGCAACATCATCTGCACCAGCCTCAAGAGCTGCCTCCAGAACAGCATCCTCTGTATACTTGGATGCGTCGAAGCAGATGATTCCTTCTCTCTTGAACAGGTGGGATACGCTTCCTGGAGTTCCCAGGTTTCCGCCGCCCTTTCCAAGAACGCTCTTCACATCTGCAGCTGTTCTGTTCTTGTTATCTGTAAGTGTTTCGATAAGGAGTGCAATTCCGCCGGGTCCATAGCCTTCGTACTGAAGTTCAACGTATTCAACACCTTCAAGCTCTCCTGTACCTTTCTTGATAGCCTTGTCGATGTTGTCTTTCGGCATGTTGGCTGCTTTAGCCTTAAGAATCGCAGTTCTAAGCCGTGCGTTTCCCTCTTCGTCTCCGCCGCCCATCTTGGCAGCAACTGTAATTTCCTTGATGATCTTTGTGAAGATCTGACCGCGCTTTGCGTCTGCAGCACCTTTTTTATGCTTGATACTTGCCCATTTGCTATGACCGGACATACAGTCTCCTTATAATATATAGTCTCTCATATTAGGTTAGCATAAGAGAAAAGGTTTGTAAATACTTTTATAAATACTATGGAAGAAAAACCATTATTCGGTATATCCAAGAGCCTGAGTTGTCAGACGGCAATTTTTGATAGGTAAAGAATTACCACTTTTACCACCAAGATAGAGAGTCTTGCCATCTTTAGTTGTAACTTTGAAACGGGTTCCAAAGTTATTTCTATAGTTATCACTTGTATTTGTCTGGTCAGAAGCAATGATTCTGTTGCTAAGAACTCTCTCTGGAGTTGTATCAGTGTTGTCTGTATTTAAAAGCAAAGCATCAATAGTTGTATTGCCTGTGAAGTCCCAGCTGGAAACTATCTTTATAAAATTCTCCCGTCTGAACTCGTAGCACTTACCGAACATATAGAGGAAATCTTCAGCTTTTGTCATATAAGTATGATCCGGGAATATCAGCTTCTGATTGTCACCTACTCTACCCTGAGTGGCAACTAGACCAAGGCTCTCACAACGCTCAAACATACGGTCCAGATTCTTGACTTTGTTGAATTTCCATCCGCTTATATTCAGCTCAACGAATCTGTTGGAGATAGCGAACATACTCTTGAATGATTCACAGGATATGGTATTCCAATTCTGTATATTAAAACCAGTGAACTTGGTGTACCAATTTTTCCAAGGACTCTTACCAGTATTGGTTCCAGCAAACATAAAGGACATATCCTTGACCTTTGACACATCCCATACACTCATATTGATGCCACTTAAATCAGTGGCACTGCAGACATGGAACATACCGCTCATATCAATTACTTTGGCAGTGTTAAACTCTGCATTGGAAATAACCAAGTTTTCTGAGTTATCAGTCTGATCTCCTCCATTTACACCACTGGCATAGCTAGGGAAGTAATTGAATCCGGCCTTATAGAACATATAGGCCATATTTTCCACATTGCTTGTGTCAACCCCGTCGAAATCAACAGATTTAAGATACAGACAGTTATCAAACATATGAGACATATCATCTACAGCTGTTGTATCAAGATGCTTCAGGCTTATAGAAAGATATTTTTCACCCTTCTGGAAGAGACCTGACAGGGATCCTTTAGAGAACTTCACACTGTTGTTGTTCACGCTGGAATACCAGCAGATCTTATTCTCACTCTCGTCAAACCACATCTTCAGATCTTTTATTACTTTAACTTTTGATGAAGGCAAGCTAGGAGATGGAGGATTATCAGACCGGCCGAAAGATTCTACATTAGCATCGTTTGAAGAATATAAGCTATGCAGACGGGCCATGAAAACCTCTGGGACAATATCGCCAGTCTCTATAAATCTGGCATTCACTGTCACATCACCGTCAGGCATAATAAATGTATATAAGTGATCTCCTTCTATAGTATAATCATTAATCGGAGTATCATTATCACCATATACCAATGATAAAGAATCTAAGCTGCAATCCTGACCAGGCTCCACAGAGAGCGACACTCTGTCACCGGGGGCTGCAGATGAGACATTTTTATATACATTTCCATAATATTTATGTTCTTGATCATTACCATAATCATATAAAACTATATCTATAGTATGAACCTTCACAGTAATGTATCCCAGCTGCCAGATACCGTTATCCAGATGGCCGCTGATCACTGCCATCTCTCCAAGGCGGAGATCCACTGTCACTGTTGCACCACTGCCACCAGCCGGGTGACTTAAGAAGAATGTATAGCATCCTGCCGCCAGGTCAGAAACAGTAGATTCAAATGTTGTTCTACCATTATCACTTGTTGCAGTTATGTCGTTGGAATCAACAGTTATAGTTTCATTGGATTCGAGTTTGTATGAAATACCAAGAGCCTCTCCCTGCATTGTAGGAGCTGTTATAGATACACGCACTGATCCGGCAACAGCATCAGTTACCAGCTTGTTCACTACTATCGGTACTGACACGCTGCTGTTGGCAATGCTTACTACACCGGAGAATCCCTCATAAATTACAGTCTGCCCATTCAATATCCGGATACCGAACACCCACTGTCCTGGGCTGAAGTATCCAATATTCAGGCTGTTGTTGGAATACCCTATACTTTCCCACGACGGATTGCCCTGGTTGTCAACGGTAGCTCCGTGGATATTATCTCCTTGCCACTGAGCCTCGGCTTTATACTGATATGTAAGAGAAGCCCAGTTGATGTCACTGCCTACTGATATGCTTTTCTGGGAAGCCGCATTGTCTACAGTAAGGCTTACCTTGACAAGACTGTTTGAAGAGACTGCAGAAGATGACGAACCGTTGTCACATCCAGCCAGGATTATAGAAAATGTCAGAATTACAATAGCTATATATAAATACTTAAATATCTTCTTCATAATAATATTCATCATATTACGAATGATTACTATTTATAAAATATTAATAAATAAAATTAATGTCAAGTCAAAAAAAAGCTAAATATATTAAGGAAAAGAAAATACATTGTTATTGATTTGTGGGTATCGTCTCATAAACTGAGAGACGACCATATGGTACGGTAGTGCCTTCTCCAATCCAGAGCTGCACTCCATCCTTAGTGATGTAATTAATCTGATTTCCTGTATCAGGATCAACTGGATGACGGCTTGCAAATTTTCCACCTGGTTTAGTCATGGTGTCACGGAAAATATAGTTTGCACCTACATCACGGCTGGTATTAGTATTTCCAAACATAGAATCCTCAGACTCACCATAAATAGAAGCAGGATAATTTTTATGTTTATCAAATTTCCATGTTGATACTATAGAAGCAAATGCTTTTGGAGTTAAGGCAAGGCACTGGCTGAATAAGAATGTCATTGTGGTAAGGCTCTTAAAGTCGGTTGTATCCGGGAATGTCAGACCAGTATTCAACTTCTCGCAGCGGTCAAACATATGGGCTATAGTTGTGACATTTTTGAAATCCCAGCCGCTCAGGTTCAGCGTTGTCAACTTGGACCCATAGCCAGCGTAACATGCGAACATATAATCCATCTTTGTAACTTTTGAAGTATCAAATCCGCTGACAACGAGCTCATCATTCTTAAGCTTATAGCACATGTAG
>JAEEGL012993816.1_pt1 | contig 10510 bp, 6 predicted proteins | sample 9134231 | NCBI WGS metagenome assembly JAEEGL01 (sample SAMN16246548, study PRJNA631951) | gut metagenome | biome: gut microbiome; feature: rumen; material: fiber-attached | host: Bos | place: Iran: Karaj | collected 2018-10
ACTGCATTTTTTACTATTGCAAGGCCAAGACCTGTGCCACCAAGTTTACGGGAGCGACCTTTATCGACACGATAAAAACGCTCAAACAGATGTGGCAGATGTTCTGTTGCCACACCGGCACCATTATCCGAAAAGACAAACTCATCATCTGTGAAGCTTATCTTTATTTGTGTTGCACCAGTAGCATAAGCAATGGCATTATCAACAAGATTGCGGAATATACTATATATGCTTGCCTCGGGGTCATTAAGCGGAGAACTGATAATAACTCGTGACGGCATTTCCACGACCCACTCTATGCCCTTCTCACTTAATTGCAAAGCTGTATCTTCAAGCACATTGTTGATTATTGGTACAACATCAATTAGCTTTTCAGAATCTGCCATCTGCCTTGAAGGAATCTCATCAAGTTTTGTGAGCAAAGCCATGTCAAAGAGAAGCTTATTCATTCGTTCACTCTGAGCATAGCAACGTTCCAGGAAGTGCTGTCGCTTGTCCTGTGGCATTTCAGGGTTATCAAGAATACTCTCCAGATAACCGTGAATACTTGCAGCAGGAGTCTTCAGCTCGTGTGCGGCATTCTGGGTCAACTGACGCTTTATTCTCACCTTATCCTCTTCCGAGTTACGCAGTTTCCAATACAAGGTAATGATGGTATGTGAAATCTCACCCAACTCATCATCAGGTAATCTTCGTTCCAATTCATGGTCCAACTGGTCACCTTGTTCTGCCTTTATGGCAAACTCACGCAAATAACCTATATGACGACTTATTCGGCGAGTATTGAGATAGAGCGCAATACCAAGGAACAAAGTCAGCACAATAGCAAAATAGATGTATGTATTATCAGCCTTAAGCGACTCCGTTAACTCGGCAGAATAAGGAACAGCAGAACGAATCACAAGATTACCCATCCTTGTTGCAGAATAGAAGTATGTCTCGTGAGTAGATTGTGAAGTACGCTTTATATCATATCCACTACCTTTGTGCAAAGCCTGTTGCACTTCCGCTCTTTGAAGGTGATTAGAGAGAGAATCTATATTCTCATAGTCGTTGTCCTGAAGTACGCGTCCCTTTATGTCAATGATTGTCACACGCATTCTGTCAATACTGTGAGTGTGTGTGTAATCACGAAAAAGACTGTCGTTGAGCATACCTTTTTCGCCCAACGACTGCATCATCTCATAATTGTACATCTGCAAACGGGAGTGCAAGATGTCAATCTTATAGTCTTTTTCTCTGTTGTACTGGTAAACGCTGAAGCATATTGCAAACAACAAGAAAATGCCTCCAATACTCATCAGCAGGTTCAACTGAAACGATTTACTTCTCAAAGCAGTAGCCATAACCAATGCGTGTTTTTACCTGTTTCCCATAACGACCTATCTTCTTACGCAATCGAGTAATATTGACATCCACGGTACGGTCAAGCACATACACATCGTGCGGCCAACAACGACTTAAAAGCTCTTCTCTTGAAAAAACCTTACCAAGATTCTGCAAAAGGAGCGAGAGAAGTTCAAATTCAAGTTTAGTGAGAGACAAATCCACCCCGTCGAGAGTCGCCGTCTTAGAATCAAGATTAAGGCCGATTGTTTCGTAATGAATCTCAGGTGAAGACGAAGGCAAAGCATCTTCTTCGTGTGAAACCTGCGAAGGAGATGCTCTACGCAACACAGCCTTAACCCTTGCTTTCACCTCCTTCATACTTAACGGCTTTGAAATATAGTCATCTGCACCGATATTGAGTCCCTTGACAGTATTATCTTCATCGTCAAGAGCAGTCACGAATATGATTGGAATGTTTACTGTGTCGGCATCAGCTTTCAACTTACGAGCCATCTGGAACCCAGACATTTCCCCCATCATCACATCAAGGAGAATAAGATTAGGCAATGCCTCCCCACTCTGCTTCTCATTGTTGAGAATTTCCAAAGCCTCTTCCGCAGAGTTGGCAGCAACCACCTCATACCCTTCTGTTTCAAGATTATATTGCAATATCTCACAGATATCCTGTTCATCATCGACGACAAGTATTTTCATAAGTCATTAAGTATTATGTGCCATGAAAGGAAGTTACGATATGCAAATATACTACTTTCTTTTGTATGTATGGAGTACAACATGTGTTACAATGTTATTACATTATTCAACACCAAGCATCCACATGCTTAAAACGAAGAATAAGTCACCATCTGTATCATCTGTCCCGGGTCACCAATGACGAAGGTGAGGGTGTGCGATGTGCGTGTCTTGTCAACAGGAAGGGTGAGGAGGTAATCCTTGCGATTGTTGAGCACCTGCAGTTTCCAAGGGTACGACCACTCCACTATCTTATTCTCGCAGACAACGGGCTTGCAGCCGTCCACACTCACTCCAAATCGGTTGCTCCTGCCACGATACAACGGCCACACAGGAACGGTACTAATCTGAAGCTTCACGCTGTCGCCCTCTAACTCGAAAGGAATATCGATGTGTGAGGAAGAAAGACTTGTCGGGTCTTCCACCTTGTCGTGTGCATCGCCCAACTGAAGGACAAACCAATGAGTACCAATACCATGAATTATGCGGAAAGGATTCTCTTTCTTACCTGCACCAAATTCAAGATACTTATCATACAACATATAAGTCTGCTCCTTTGGCAACTTATATTTATCCGTAGGTTCCGTAACCAACTCAGGCATTTTCTGATACTGTGCACGAAGACCAGGTGGGACTTCCGACATCATTCCGTTCCACTTGCCATCAAGCATAGTGTTGTATTCACGAACAAGACTATCAATCAACTCCTGATAAAAGTGAACACTTTCAGCTGCTTTTGCATCTCCTGTCATGTGATTTCTTTGCGCAAGCATGAATTTCCAATCGTTACAGACAGCAGAATATGCAGAATAGCCAAACATTTCAAAGAATGGTGTTTGAAGGCTATCAGGAAGAAAACGTTTTATATAATCGTCTATAGTGCAAAAAAGATACTGATAATCATCGAAGCGTTCGTTATAATGTAACTTAGTAAACACAAAACCAGTATCAACATCAAACGGAGCATCATGCATTCGTGAGTTTTCTTCTGAATCCCACTCTATTTCATATCCCATGTACTCAGGCTTTCTATCCCAAGCTGGACGGTAATAACGCTTCAGCAGACCCGCATATCTGTTACGAATATTCACATACGTGCTATCCCATTGATAAAACTTTCCAAAAGTTCGCGCCATGAAGTCCGCCTGATGATAATACGCCTTCTCATACGTGAACGACTCCATGTCCCAAGCCATATCCATGAAGGTCTGTATGCCCAGTTCCATAGGCTTGATGTCGCCCACATTGAGAAGCCAGTAGCGGTCAGCACCTGCATCATACGCCTTTTTCAGTTCCTCATACATAAACACAGGAGGCGTGGTATTCATCCACAGGTAATCATGAGGCGTACCAAGATAGCTGATGTGGTAATACACTCCGCTACCACCCTTGCGCTTACGTTCCTCTGGACTGCTCACACGCTTCATGTAGCCGTAGTTATCATCTGGCCATACAATGGTAACATCGTCAGGAAGATCAAGACCAGCATCGTACACATCAAGCGTCTCCTTGTAAGGCACGAATATCTGAGGGATATCGTCCTTCGCACGCTTCTTATACTTGCTGAGTATCTTACGCTGTTCACTTATCACCTGTTCAAGCACACGGGCACGCTCCTCAGGGCTTTTAGGACCTTTCATGGCACCATCATGCAAACCACGCATACCAACCGTGTAAATATTGTCATACTGAGCAGTCTCCTTTATGCGTTTGTCAAGTTTCTCAAGTATATGCTTGCCGTTAGTCACATAGTTCCATTCACCATCCTTCTGCGTGTCCCATTCCTGCTTGGAAGCATTATTGAAAAGCAGAGGCTCACAATGGCTTGTCGTAATCATGATGCCCCACGAGTCTGCCACCACCTGACTCTCTGGATGAGTATAGAAAGCACCCGTGCATGAGTGCATGGCAGGAGCAAGCATATTGCCACGCAGACGCAGAATAAGTTCGCACACCTTGTCGTATGTCTTAGGACCGATATCGCCCAACTCTGGTTCAAAGGTCTTAGCAGCCCATACCTTCAAGCCCCAGTCCTCATCGTTGATGAAGATGCCGCGGTACTTCACGCTTGGCGACTTGCTCACCATCGTCTCCTCATACATAGCCTTCTTACTACGCTCCACAGGCACGTCAGCCCACCAGTACCAAGGACTCACGCCGATCTTCTCACTTACATGGAAGACGCCATACGCAAGTCCACGTGCATCGCTACCCGTGATGCGCACGCTCCTCTTGTCGGAGTCGATGGCATAGCGTTCCCACTCGCCAGCAAGTTCCGTATGACCATTGGCAAAGCGTGACTTTCCAAGCGTAGCAAGTACAATACTATTGCCCTTGACAGTCTCTGTTGATATGGCAGGACGAACGCCAGTCACACGTTCAATGTCGTCAGCAAGTACGCCTGCCATCTTAGCCGTAAGGGCACAGTCCGACTTATCGTACACGATGGTAGCCTTAGCCAAGTCAATGGCTTGCGCAAACAAGGAATATGTAAGTGCCAAAGCACCGATGAATAGTTTTCTCATGATAAAATAATCCTCTTATTAGTTGAATGGTACAAAGGTACAAAGAATTGCGAACATTACATTATATATTCTGTAACAAACTGTTTGGCATATGAAACAATTCTGCTGCTACACAAGCATCAGAATTGTTCTAATATTAGTATTCGCTTCTGTCAACTACGAACCATCACTATTTTACAAAAAGTTGTCATAACAACAAAGGACGCAGAAAGAATAAACTCTCTGCGTCCCTCAATATATTATGTATTGAAAAATTACTTGTTAGCCGAATCCATATAGTTCTTAATCATCGGGTTCTCACGGAAAGCATCAGGTGCAAGACTATAGATTTCCTCTATCTGACCATTAGTCATCGGACGTCCGTACTTGCTGTACTCCTGATCACACAACTGGAGAAACCATGTAATGCTAAGCACATTGTCAAAGTTGTCGGTAATGAACTTTGTCTCCAACTTGTCGAGTGCTACTCTCAGTTCAGCCTCATCCTCGCCCAACTGACGAAGTATCTCGTCGTGGTCAACACCGCTGAGGATAAGCTCCGACTCACGGTGAGGCAACTCTGCCAGTTGCATAGTCAACGAATCACGTGATGTGAGGAACACATACAACTTGTCGTTGAGCGGAGTACCTTCCACCTTCATCAACGAGTTCTGAAGGTTCACCTTGATATCGCCTTTCTCCAATACTACAGGCAACTGACATACACCGAGATTGAGCATGACACACATCACGGAATCAACCGTACCACTCATGGAGAACTTGCCATGCAGCACCTCACAAGAGTCTATCTTTATTATCTCTGAGCCCTTGTTGTACTCAAGGTACGCTGTATTTGACTCCAGTACTGTCTGCAACGATGTACCACTTATTGTGTAAGAATCGGCACATGACGAAAGTACCATCAACAACGATGCCACGAGGCAACTATATATTACTTTTACCATATATTCATGTTAGTTATTCAAAAAACAAAGCAAATATACAATTATAAGGGGATGTAACAAAATATTAAGCGCAGTGGATTGGAGAAATTAAACTTTATTAACAGTTTCAGCACAGATATACATTTCTTTACATCAAAAGGCTTGTCACACGGGAAAATATATGTAACTTTGCGCTACGACATACCTGCACATTAGTGCCATTATAAGAAACAAACAACGACTATGCTTGATTCAATTATATTCATAATAGTAAGTGCAAGGCTACTGATTGGCTGGGCACTTGACATGATATTCGGTGACCCTACATGGTTGCCCCATCCAGTAGTATGGATGGGCAAATGGATAGCGATGGGCGAACGTATGCTTAACAAAGGACGATGGCGCATGACGAAAGGTGCAATATTTGCGGTAGGCAGCATAATGCTTACATACCTCCTCGTACACGCACTACTCATTACCATAGAGAGCATTTCATTGAGCAATCATATTCCAGAGACAGGACATATTGCACTCGACATGGTACTTATCTATGCTCCATACACGCTTGTCAGCGCCATACTCATCTTCTTCTGCCTTGCAGGAAAGACACTTCGCAAGGAAGTGAAGATGGTGTTTGAAGCCGTTGACCGAAGTGTGGAGGATGGTAGAATACAGGTGGCACGTATCGTGGGACGTGACACTCGAGAGTTGTCAGCACAAGAGTGCCGTACCGCCGCATTGGAGACACTTGCCGAGAATCTATCAGACGGCGTCGTTGCACCACTCTTCTGGATGATGATGCTTGGCGTACCTGGTATGGTTGCCTACAAGATGGTCAATACACTCGACTCTATGATTGGCTACAAGACGGAGCGTTACCGTGACTTCGGCTGCTGGGCTGCAAGGATTGACGATATTGCGAACTATGTTCCTGCACGTCTAACAGCATTCCTCATCATGGCTGCATATTGGTGTCTAAGCATCACGGGGAATTCCATGGGTACACAGCGTAGCACCTCATTCCTCTTCCGCTTTGTGCATAACAACGCACGCAACCATGCTTCACCAAACTCAGGATGGCCAGAGAGTGCACTCGCAGGTGTGCTTGACTGTCGCTTTGGTGGCGGACACACTTACTTTGGCGAGTACATCTATAAACCATATATCGGTATGAACGCGCGTAAACTAACAACGAGCGACATGCACCTATCATTACGCATATCGCTCGTTACAGAGATATTGATGATTATTATATTTCTTTCAATGTCTGCTCTTTCTCTTTATTGTCAGCATTGACCTTCAGTTCCTTTGTTCCCACATACAACATATAACGGCTAATCACGAATATTGGGACGACGAGTCCCCATGCAATATTGATGGTTGTCTGGTTCTGCAACGCCTGAGTACTTATGCCGTTTACTCCATAGACCATGAGAGTAACGATGAGTATTCCGCAATAGAGTATGTGGCGTAGAGCAAGAAGCCAATAGGAGAAACATATCTTCCTTATAGGTTTGATACTGAGGTCACGGTAGAGAGCCCATCCTGCAAGGAAGCACGTAAAAATGGCAACAGCCTCAGTCGTAAGTTTGAAGAAGAAAACCAATCCCATTGCCTCGTACGACAAGAATACCACAAGTGCATTAGCTACTGCCACTATGGCATCAAGCACAAAGTAGAATTGGAAGCGGTTGTTCGGCATTCGTGAACCCATCCATACAATGTGCATGGAGAACGAAACATAGAGTACGACCTGCAACCACACAGATATGTCTGTGTAGTAATACTTCACTACGTTAGCAAACTGACCGACTGATTCATATATATTATCAAAGTTACTCATGAATGGTTGCTTGAATGCGCCTATCATGCTTTCCACCAACAATAGTAATGCGAATATTTTAAGACTGTCTCGTAGTTTCATAGGATTCGTTGTTTTTTATGTTATGCGCAAAGGTATGAAATATTTGTATAATAATGCGTATCTTTGCACTAAATTTTTTAGACATGCTTATTTCTTTTATTCTTTATTTTTTACTCCTATGGAGCGTTTCACGCTTTGTAGGCACAAGCAGCAACGACGGTTTCTTCCGTGGCAACCGCCAGTCGCCATGGGCACTTGTGGCATTCGGAATGGTGGGTGCTTCGTTCAGTGGAGTCACGTTCATCGGTGTACCTGGAATGGTACTTACGGGCGACATGACATATCTACAGATGTGTATCGGATTCTTTTTCGGTTATCTTGTTGTGGCATTTGTACTGTTGCCAGTATATTACAAAATGAGACTGACATCCATCTACGGTTACCTACAAGAGAGATTTGACACAACCTGCTACAAGACGGGAGCATGGTTTTTCATCATCTCCAAGCTCAGTTCTTCTGCTGCCAAGTTCTATGTAGCATGCCTCGTACTCCATGAGTTCGTATTCAGCGAATACGGAATACCCTACCCACTCACAGTCATTGTCACACTATTCTTCATCTGGCTATACACACGCAAGAGTGGTATCAAGACACTCGTGTGGACGGATGCGTTGCAGACGCTCTGCCTTATCGTGGCACTTATACTTATAATGGTGCGTGCTGTGGATATGCTCGGCATGAGCTATGGCGAAGCATGGAAGGCTGTGACGGAGAGCACACATGCAAGGGTGTTTGACTTCGGCGACATGATGAGCCGTAGCAACTTCTGGAAACAGTTCCTCAGCGGTGTATTCGTAGTCATCGTGATGACAGGACTCGACCAAGACATGATGCAGAAGAACCTCACGTGTCGTGACCTCCATTCTGCGCAAAAGGATATGTGCTCATACGGCATACTATTCATGCCTGTCAATGCACTTTTCCTTATGCTCGGCATACTGCTCACGCTGCTTTACCCTCACCTTGGAATGGACATCCCAGAGAGAGGCGACGACCTTCTCACTGGACTTGCTGCAACGGGTATGATGGGCAATGCCGTGGTGATGTTCTTCACCATTGGAGTGATAGCAAGTGCTTTTTCAAGTGCCGACAGCGCACTTACCGCACTCACCACCTCGTTCTGTGTTGATATTCTCAACCGTGACAAGGACGATGCCCAAAGCATTGGTCTGCGCCGACGTGTACACATTGCCATGGTTGGTGTGTTCGTCATTTTTACACTTGCATTCAAGTGGATTGGTTCAAGCAGTGTAATAGACCTCATATACACTTTGGTGGGCTACACCTACGGACCATTGCTCGGACTCTATGCTTTCGGTATGCTTACCAGACACAAGCCACGAAGTAGATTCGTACCATTCATTGCTATACTGTCACCAGTCTTGTGCTACCTGCTCGACACATTTACGGTCAACCATTTCGAATACAAGTTCGGCTATGAACTGCTTATGCTCAATGGCCTCCTCACTTTCGCAGGACTGTGGATTGCATCGCGACATAACTAACCATCTTTTGAAGGCAAATACGCAGACAAATATCAAAATGCATACTCACACAAATGCCATTGTAAATATTTTTTACGCACCGTGTAAAAAATATTTACAATGGCATTTCTTGTACCATTTCCACCATTGCTGGTGTCGTATGAGACAGTATCTTTGCACACGCAAAACAAAAGGACATTACATATCACATTTCAGAACAATTCACTTTCGAAGGTTATTTTTAGTGAAAACGACTGACATCGATGTGTCTTGCCAACCATCCCCGATACTGTGTCGTGAGACACTTTGCAATTGGCAGGCACATTCTCCCATTTGCACCCCAAGGTGCATACTTATTACAATGGGAATTTATGAACATTTTCAGAAGGCACTTGTTTATTAGTTAAAGCTTTCTTCGCCCGATGACTGGCAACGCAACACGTAGCCATGATTCGGGCTAACTTTTTACCAAGCACAGCCATCCTACCGTCTTTCGTGGTTAAAAAGTTGCCCACACAGAATCATGTAGAACCTTAAATAAGACATCATGTCACTCACAAACAACTCAGAATTCATAATTCGTAACTCACAACTTTGAACTTCAAAGCCCCCCCATTTCGAGTTAGTGGGTAACTATATTAGAGTTAGTGGGTAACTGCAATATAGTTAGTGGGTAACTGAAATAGAGTTACCCACTAACTCAAAATGACTTGTCCTGGACATCTAAACAATATGCCAGGAAAGGGCATAAAAAAATCACAGATTTTAGGTTTAACATGATTATATCACGAATTTTGTATATCTTTGCAATCGTAATCATTAATGCACAGGATTATGGGACAACTAAAGACTTTGCCAATCGGCATACAGGATTTTGAAAGCCTTCGTAAGGAGGATTTTCTTTATGTTGATAAGACAGAACTTATTCATAAGATGATTAAGGGAGGAAGATATTATTTCCTCTCCCGTCCTCGTCGTTTCGGTAAGTCATTGTTGATGTCAACCATCCATGCAATATTTGACGGTAAGCGTGAACTCTTCGATGACCTTGCCATTGCTGGCAAAACGGACATGGACTGGGCAAAGCATCCTGTGCTTCATCTTGACCTGAATACAGAAAAGTACGACAGCAAGGAGAAACTGGAAGGAAAAATAAACAATTTCCTTTGTGAGCAAGAGAAACTATACGGAAAGAACGAAACTGAGACAAGTTTCGGTCTTCGTTTCGAAGGTGTCATCCAGCGTGCATACGAAAAGACTGGCAAGGGTGTAGTCATCCTCGTGGATGAATATGACAAGCCGATGCTCCAGGCCATCACAAACGAAGAGTTACAGAATGAGTTCCGTGGTACATTGAAAGGATTCTATGGAGCACTCAAGAGCAAGGATGGCTGCATTAAGTTCGCACTCCTCACTGGTGTGACCAAGTTCGGCAAGGTGAGCGTGTTCAGTGACCTCAACAATCTGAAGGATATTTCGATGGACAGACGATACGTAGAAATTTGCGGACTGACCGAAACCGAGATACAGACCTGCCTGCACGACTACGTAGAACGTTTTGCCGATACTCTC
>JAEEGL013672243.1_pt1 | contig 10510 bp, 8 predicted proteins | sample 9134231 | NCBI WGS metagenome assembly JAEEGL01 (sample SAMN16246548, study PRJNA631951) | gut metagenome | biome: gut microbiome; feature: rumen; material: fiber-attached | host: Bos | place: Iran: Karaj | collected 2018-10
AAGGTCTGCTTCAAACTTTCCGCAGATAACTACAACTTCTGAATGTTCTTCGTCTGCGTATTTGCGTACAACCTCTACATATTTGTTTGTCTGTGCTTCAATAGAATCTTCATCAATATTTGCTACATAAATTGTAGGCTTCATTGTAAGAAGGAACATGTCGTAAAGAGCCGCACGTTCGTCATCAGTCAAATCTGCAGTGCGGGCGCATTTTCCGTCCTGGAGCAGAGGTTTAATTTTTGCAACAGCACTTGTCCATGGAGCGTATTTTTTTTCTTCTTCTTTTCCAAGTGAACGTACTGCACGTGTAACTTTGTCCTGACGTGCTTCAATTGTGTTCAGGTCAGCCTGAGCAAGTTCGTAATTGATTGTAAGAATATCTGTTTCCGGGTCAATTGGAGCTGCTTCGTTTGCATTTTCACGAACATGCATAATATCAGGGTTATCAAAACAGCGTACAACGTGAGCAATTACCGAACATTCGCGGATGTTTGCAAGGAACTTGTTTCCAAGACCTTCACCGTTGCTGGCACCCTTAATCAAACCTGCGATATCAACGAATTTTACGCTTGCAGGAGTCTTCTTTTTTGGATTATGAATGCTTGCCAGAAAATCAAGGCGTTCATCAGGCAAATCAACAATACCCACGTTTGGGTCAATAGTACAGAACGGAAAATTCTCTGCTGCAGCAGGAGCCGCTGTCAGAGCCGAAAAAATAGTAGACTTTCCAACGTTAGGAAGTCCAACGATACCACATTCCAAAGACATAAAAATTCCTCAAAAAAACAAAAAAATGTCTCTTAGAATATACTTCAAATACGCATTTATTTCTATATATATGTATTTTTATGCCTCGCGCATGCACTTCATGGCTTTTTTGCAGTCGTACATTTTCTGGTCTGCACGTTTAAAGACATCAATAACTTTTTTATCTGATTCTTCTCCAAAAATTGCAATTCCAATAGCGGCAGAAACTTTTTCCCATGGTTCAAGAGTTTGGTTTTCTGCAAATTCCTTCATCTTGTTGTTAAAAGACTGATGAAGTTCTTCTATATTCTGTAAATCTGTTCCTTTTAAGATAACTACAAATTCATCGCCACCAATGCGGAAAACGGGTGAGTGTCCAAAAATATCGCAGACAATGGTACAAAGCTTTTTAATTGCCAGGTTGCCTTTATCGTGTCCGTAGGTATCATTCAATTTTTTAAGATAATTTAAATCTATCATCGCAATTCCAAATGGAGGATGACGACCTGTTTCCAGTTCATAGTCAAGTTTAAGGATTTCTTTGTCGTAAGAAGTTTTGTTTCTAACGCCGGTAAGGGCATCTTTGTTTGCAAGCTCGTGCAGAGAGTCTGCCTGTTTTTTTACAAGGTCGGCTTCAAGTTCTGCAGAAATAATGCCTTCTACATAATGCTTCATATCTTGTGTCATTTGTGTAATGGCATCAGAAAGGTTTTTAATTTCGTTGTTCGTTTTAAGGTCTGGAGCGTCAAACTTAAGAAGATTGATATTGCGCTTACCGTGGCTCTTTTCTACAAACGATGCAGCTGTATCAGAAAGCATTTCTATAGGCTTTGTAATATTTTTTTGTGTCCACAAAAGGAACTGTATTGTAAAAAATCCGCCCAAAATAAGAATAAGTCCGATTGTGGATAATGCCTGCTTTAGCAAAAGTGTCTTTATGTAAGAAATATCAATATCAACAGCAAGAATAGCGTAAGCTTCTCTTTTTGAGTTGCGAAGGGCAATTGCACCTGTGTAGTCGGTTCCCCATTCTGTTTTTTCTTCAAAATAGACGGGTGTTTGGTTTTCCATTATTGAAAAAAATGTATCTACAGTTTTTTGATCAAATTCATCATCACTAATCCAGCCAAGGTAAAGGTTTCCTTCTGTGTTTATAAAACGGTCGTAGTAGTTTTCTGCAGAAATAACGCTCATTACGTTGCCTGTTGGTTCGTGATTAAGAGGTTTTATGATATATAAGTAGTGGATATTAAAATCTTCTTTAATTCCGTCCATAAATCTTACAAGTTCATCATATTTAGGACTTCGTTCAATATTGTTAATGCATTTTTCAAGGTCATCGTTGTCTACAGCGCTTTTGATATAATTCAGAATATCTGCCATGTGGGATTTGTAACCTTTATAAAGCGAAATTTTATAGCTTATGTGGCTTAAAATGCTGATTACAACGCACATTGTGATGATAAAAAAGAAAAATCCGAAGGATAAACTTTTTCCAAGAGATGTTACTTTTGGTTCCTTTATTTCTTCCAGACTTTCAATATCCATATTTGAAATTATATCACAGTTTTTTGAATACATATAAATTTATTTGGTATTTTTAAACTTTTGCATTTATAATCTATGTTAAACCGAAGGGGAAGGGGGACTGGAGTTCAGATGGGAAAAATTCGCGAAAGCCTTCTTTTTAAGTTTGCCGTCATCTTTTTTGTTTTTACAGTTATTACGCTTGCAATGAGCGGAATTTCTATGTATCTGAATCAGATGACTTCTTATAAATCGGAGCGCGAAGAAAGCATCAAACAGGTTGCCTCGTATCTTGAAATGGTTCTGTCTGTAGACGGTGATGATTTTATCTACTGGCAGGAATATTTTTGCGAAAATTACCGCACTCTGCTTGTCCCGCATAATTTTGATAAGGATGATATTGAACTTGCCCGCAAAAAATACGAAAGCCTTTACGAAAAAAAATATCCTGGCAAAGTTTTAGGCGTTGATATTGCTTTTAAAGATCTTACAGATGACGTAAAAATTGCTTATACGGTTTATAAACATGAATATTATTTGTATCAGTTTGAACAGGCAAGAAATCGTTTTAATCTTGCGTATACTGAATATGTAATTCCTGGAGCAGAAAAGCCTGGTAAGAGTTTTGATGTAATGTATGCGCTGGATTCTTTGCGTGATGAACGCCTTGTTGGCGGACAAAAATATCTTGAACTTGGAATAACTGTTGAGCATAAAATTGATGAGCATCCGCGTGAGTGGGAGGCCTGGTCAATGGGCAAGTTACCTTCTGGTTTTGATATTTTTGATAATCAGTATGGAAAAGATTACGCCTGTTACCTTCCGCTTTTTATTGATGGTAAAAAACTTGGACTTATTGGCGTAGAAGTTGATATTGTAAAAATCAATAAAGATATTTTGCGTTCTTCTGTGCGTCAGATGCTTTTTGTAGGGCTGATTCTTGTTTTTGCTGTAGTTCTTCTTTTGTATTATATCTACTATCACTATATTTCAAAACTTTCGCACTTAAAAGACAGCGTCCGCCTTTATTCAGAAGGCAAAAATGCAGAAATTGTAAGTGATATAGAAAAGAATGCAACAGGAAAGGATGAAATTTCAGTTCTTGCCATGCAGGTTTCTTCCATGATTATGGAACTTGAAAATTACATGAGAAACCTTCTGGAAACCGCAAAAGAACTGCGCGACACCCAGCAGCGTGCAGATGCCATGAATGAACTTGCAAACAGAGATGCCCTTACAGGAATCCGTAATAAAACTGCCTATGATAACGAAGTTCATCAGCTGGATTGGGAAATAGCAGACGGAAGTGCTGAATTTGCCATTGCAATGATAGATTTGAATTTTCTTAAACGTATAAACGATACTTTTGGTCATGAACATGGAAATGTGGCCATTAAAAAATTGTGTTACATCGTCTGTCATGTTTTTGAACATTCCCCTGTTTTCCGCGTGGGTGGTGATGAATTTGTAGTAATTTTAAGAGACAGTGATTACAGGAATATGGACGAGCTGGTTAAGGAATTTAACCGTCAGATTTCGGAAAGTTCAAGAGATAAAAACGTGAACATGTGGGAGCGGATTTCTGCAGCAATAGGAATTGCAGTTTTTGATCCAGATATGGATTCTGCGGTAGAAAATGTCTTCCGTCGCGCCGATAAAGCTATGTATCAACGCAAACGAGAGATGAAGACGCTTCGCGATTCTTAGGTTTTTCTGATTTCTTTTAGTCTTAAAATCCGCTGATTTTCTGAGCCTCGGAATTCCAGCATAAGATTTCTTTGTTCTTCTATAAACGGGCCATCTACAAGAACATCAATGCAGTTTAACATTCTGTCTGTAAATTTTGTGTACTTGCGCTGAGCAGGCTGCAAATCTTTGTCGTAAATATAGCCTGTCCAGCACCAGATATTTTTAGAAGGATAGGTCTGTTTTATTTTTTCTAGGAACGGAGCAAGCACTTCCTGATTTTCTTCTTCAAACGGTTCCCCGCCTAAAAGAGAAAATCCTGCAATGTATTCTGGAGAAAGTGCATCTAATATTTCCTTTTCGGTATCCTGAGTGAACTGTTCTCCAAAGTGAAAATTCCATGTTTCTGGCTGAAAGCAGCCTTTGCAGGCATTGCGGCATCCGCTTACAAAAAGCGACACCCGCACGCCTTCGCCGTCTGCAACATCAAATTTTTTAATTGCTCCGTAGTTCATTTTTTTGCCTGCTACATCTTACAGATGCAATACTCGTTCTTTAATTTCCTGAGTACGGCCCTGGTTCCAGTACTGGGTTCCAATGTAACCACAAGTTCGGCGGGTTACGTTCATGGTTGACTGGTCTGTGTTTCCGCACTGTGGGCATTTCCAGATGAGTTTTCCGTCACCGTCGTCTACAACCTGAATTTCGCCTGTGTATCCGCACTTCTGGCAGCAGTCAGATTTTGTGTTCAGCTCTGCGTACATAATGTTTTCGTAGATGTGTTTGAGCACGGCGAGTACGGCAGGAATGTTGTTTTCCATATTTGGAACTTCAACATAGCTTACGGCTCCACCTGGGCTTAATTCCTGGAACTGACTTTCAAAAGTAAGTTTCTTGAAAGCGTCGATATTTTCTGTTACGTGAACGTGGTAGCTGTTTGTAATGTAGTTTTTGTCTGTTACACCTGGGATTTCGCCAAAGCGTTGCTTGAGGGCCTTTGCAAACTTGTAAGTTGTACTTTCAAGCGGAGTTCCATACAAACTGAATGCGATCGTTGTTTCTTCGCGCCATTTTGCACAGGCTTCGTTCATGTGCTTCATAATTTCCAAAGCAAAAGGAGTTACGCTTGGATCTGTATGAGGCTTACCGGTCATGTAGCGTACACATTCGCAAAGTCCTGCATAACCCAAAGAGATTGTTGAGTAGCCGTTGAACAAAAGCTTGTCGATTACTTCTCCTTTTTCAAGGCGTGCAAGAGCACCGTTCTGCCAGAGGATTGGGGCAACGTCACTTGGAGTTCCCAAAAGTCGTTTATGGCGGATCAAGAGGGCACGACGGCAAAGTTCAAGGCGTTCATCAAAAATCTTCCAGAATTTTTCTACGTCTTTTCCAGAAGAACATGCAACGTCTACCAGGTTGATTGTTACTACACCCTGATTAAAGCGTCCGTAGAATTTTGGACGGCCTGTTTCGTCGCGGTAAACAGTAAGGAATGAGCGGCAACCCATACAAGGGTAACAGTTTCCTTCCTTAAGTTCGAACATCTTCTTTTCTGAAATATAGTCTGGTACAAGGCGTTTTGCAGTACATTTTGCTGCAAGCTCTGTAAGATAGTAGTATTTTCCGTCTGGAGTGATGTTATCCGGCTCAAGAACGTAAATCAGTTTAGGGAAGGCTGGAGTTACCCAGTAGCCTTTTTCGTTGCGTACACCCTGAGTGCGCTGTTTAAGAACTTCTTCAATGATAAGCGCAAGGTCTGCTTTTTCCTGCTCGTTTTTAGCTTCGTTCAGGTACATGAATACGGTTACAAACGGACTCTGACCGTTTGTAGTCATCAAAGTTACAACCTGGTACTGAATTGTCTGAACACCCTTGGTAATTTCGTCTGCAAGACGGCGTTCAACAATTTTGTCGAACTGCTCTTTTGTAAAGTTTACACCTGTTTCTTCAACCATGGTGTTCATTTCTTTAATAAGCTTTTTGCGGCTTACATCAACAAATGGTGCCAGGTGTGTAAGCGAAATTGACTGTCCACCGTACTGGCTTGATGCAACCTGGGCAATAATCTGAGTTGCAATGTTGCAGGCTGTAGAGAAACTGTGCGGAGTGTCGATTTTTGTTCCACTGATTACAGTTCCGTTCTGAAGCATGTCTTCAAGGTTTACAAGGTCACAGTTGTGCATGTGCTGTGCAAAATAGTCAGCATCGTGGAAGTGAATAATACCTTCGTTGTGAGCCTGAACAATGTCTTCATCCAAAAGGAATCGCTTTGTAATGTCCTTAGAAACTTCACCAGCCATGTAGTCGCGCTGAACAGAAACTACTGTTGAGTTTTTGTTAGAGTTTTCCTGTTTAACTTCTTCGTTGGCACATTCGAGCAGAGAAAGAATCTGCTTGTCTGTAGAGTTTGCCTTACGAAGCAAAGCATGACGGAATCGGTATGTAATATAAATTTTTGCAATGTTAAATGCACCGATTCTCATAAGTTCAGTTTCTACAAGATCCTGAATGGCTTCTACGTTCATCTGAACTTTACTTGCTTTACAAGATTCGCTTACCTTTGCGGCAACGGCTTTGATGTATTCTTCTGATAATCTCTCGTTTTCTGGTACTGCGGCGTTAGCTTTACTGATTGCTGTTTCAATCTTTCTAATGTCAAAAATAGCTTCTTCGCCGTTACGTTTAATGATTTTCATTTTTCTCGCCACCTTTTTTATTAAGCACTATATCTAGTGTTTGTGCACCTTTCAGTATACTATGGATAGGGGATAAGTGCAACAATTGGCAGCGGATTTATTGCGAATTATTTTACTTCCTGTTTTGAATAATCGAGCGGAGCATTATAAAGCCCAGAATCAAAAATCCGCCAAGGATTGTTTTTGAAGAAGGAACTTCTCCTGCAAAAATGATTACCCAAACGGGATTTAAAAGCGGCTCTAACATGGTGATAAACGAGGCTGTGAGTGCGCGTACTTTTTTGATTCCAATGGTGTAAAGAATGGAAGGAAAACCGATAGAAACGGTTCCTACCAAAAGCAGAAACAGACATGATTTTGGCGATGGTGCCCCGTTTTGAATTACAAAAGGCAGACAGACCAAGGCTGTTATCATGTGAGAAAGCACCATGGCTCCGCCAGAGTGCCCTTTGCAGCGGCGCATAAAAATTGTTGAAAGTGCATAGGACAGACCAGAAAGAGCTGCAAGAATGTTTCCAAGCTGATTTCCGCTTTCAAGGCCATCTGCAAAAAACAAAACGATTCCAAGCATTACGCCTAAGACTGTAACGTAGTCAGAAGCACGGTTCTTTTCTGCGGTCAAAACAGGAGCAAGAAGAATTATATAAATTGGACAGGTATACTGCAAAAGAATTGCATTTGCAGATGTTGTCAGCTTGTTTGCCACCACAAATAAAATCATGGTGAGGGCGTAAGAAACTGCTGCTATCCAGAAAAAGAGGGTACTCATTCTGTCTGTATGACCTTTTTCGTCCCGTACACAAAACTGAATGCCGCATCTTGTTACAAGAAGCATAAAAGTTCCGGCAATTAAACTTCTGATTCCTGCAATTGCAAGTGCATTCCATTCAATATTTTTTATAAAGATTCCACCGGTACTCCACAGTGTAGCGCAAATTACAAGGGCTCCAGCACCGTCAATCAATCTGTAAAATTTCATATAAGTTATTACTCGGGCATTAATTTATTAATAGTAAGGTCTTTCTGTCGCCAGTTTTTGTCTACTTTTACCTGTAAATCAAGTTCAACTTTCTGGATGTAAATCTGATTAAGCTTTTTGAGCGCAGCGGCACGGATTTCTTTTATTTTAGAAGCGCCTTTGCCAATTACGATGCCTTTCTGGCTTTCGCGTTCTACACACAAAAATGCACGAATCCAGAGTTTTTTACCGTCGTTACGGCGTTCTACATCGGCAACGCTTACATAAACGGCATGAGGAATTTCCTGTTCAAGGCGGTTAATTGCTTCTCCGCGAATAATTTCCTGAACGCGGAAGCTCAAATCCTGGTCTGTATAAATTTCTTCATCGTAGATTGGATTTGCAATAGGGGCAAGTTCATAAAGTCCGCGGAGAACTTCGTTAATGCCTTCATCCTTTTCTGCAGACATTTCAAAAATGCGGTTTTCTGGCACATTTGGTAATGCTGCTTTTACAAAGGTACGAATTTTTTCTGCTTTTGCAGTCGGTAGATCAATTTTGTTGATTGCAATTACAACTTTGTCCTGAAGTTTTTCTAAAAGAGCTGCGGTGTGCTGTTCTTCTTCGCCAGGATCGCGTGTTGCATCAATAATGTAAAGAACGGCTTCTATATCCTGCAGCTGACTTTCTGTAATTGAGCGCAGACGAAGGTTCAATTTTTTTTCTGAATCGTGATAGCCCGGAGTGTCAATAAAAATCAGCTGACCAAGTGATGTATTTACAATGCCTTTAATTGCGTTTCTGGTAGTCTGAGGAATTGGCGAAACAATACTTACCGGCTCCTGGCATGCTGTATTTAAAAATGTCGATTTTCCTGCCGAAGGGCGGCCAATAATTGTAACAACTGCGGTTTTAAGTTCCTGATTTTCTTCATTCATGTGGTCTATTCTAATGTAAAATTAAAGAAATGGGAAATGATTGTCTTGTTGCGGCTGATTTTGTGGGATAGAATTAGCCATATGAAGGTACAATTATTTAGAATTAAACTTTTTTCTATATTAATACTGATTTTATTGTGCGGCACGGGATATTCTCAGGAATCTGTAAAGCCTGAAAAAATGTACGAAATTGAAGGACATAAAACTGTTGTAGAAATTTTTGCCAGTGTACCTGATGTGAATGTGTATATTAATGGAACATACCAGGGTAAGACGAATCTTGAACTTTTTGATTTGACTCCCGGCTTTTACCAGCTGCGGCTTGAAAAACGTGGCTATGCTGATGTTGAAGAAGTGATTTATGTAAAAAATCGTTACGGACAGCGATTCTGGTTTAACATAAATAAATAACTACTTGTCATATTTTAGAGGTTTTATTAAATTTAGACACATGAAGTTATACTCGGGTACTCAGGTTTTTAAGTTTTGCGCTTTAACAGCGGTTATTGTTTTTGGTGTTTCAATTTTTACAGGCAGAATTTCTTCTTCTGCAAATGATGATGGTGTTGCTGCGGCTCGGGAAGAGTCTGGCGCTGTTAATGAAGACCTTAATCCCCAGAATCAGGCTGGCGCTGGAGAAGAAAATTCTTTGGGTAATCCAATGATTGAAGGTCTGGAGCAGAATCCGGCGGTAATCATTCCTGTTTCTACGGGTAACACAAATTATACTCAGGATGAAGTGCAGAATATAAATGTTTACACTGCGTGCAATGAGGCGGTTGTGAACATTAATACTAAGGTAACAAGCTATGACTGGTTTCTTGAGCCTTATGTTCAGGACGGCGGTTCGGGTTCCGGTTCGATTATTGATAAACGCGGATATATTTTGACCAACGTTCACGTAATTCAGGGGGCGACTAAGATTTATGTTTCGCTTTTTGACGGTACTCAGTATGAGGCTGAGGTTATTGGTCAGGATTTGGACAGCGACCTTGCGGTTATTAAATTTGATCCGCCAAGTGGAATGGAATTAAAGACGATTAGTTTTGGAGATTCAGGTTCGCTTAAAGTTGGCCAGAAGGTGATTGCTATTGGTAACCCTTTTGGTATGGAAAGAACTATGACCACTGGTATAGTTTCGGGGCTGGGACGACCTATTCAGAATTCAAATAACAGAATTATCCGCAATATGATTCAGACGGATGCTTCGATTAACCCGGGAAACTCGGGTGGTCCTCTGCTGGATACAAACGGACGGATGATTGGAATCAACACGATGATTATGTCTTCGTCGGGCTCTTCCAGCGGTGTTGGCTTTGCAGTGCCTAGCGAGACTGCTGTGCGCGTTGTTGGTGATTTGATTAAATACGGCAAGGTAAACCGCGGAACTATTGCGGCTCGCCTTGTTCAGAACAGCCGTCGTATTGCCCAGTATGCCGGCCTTGATATTGCTACGGGAATGCTTGTTTCGGAAGTTACAAGGGGCGGAAATGCTGAAGCTGCCGGACTTAAGGGCGGTACAGAAGCGGCTTATTATGGAAACCGAAGCAGCGTAATTTATCTTGGCGGCGATATTATTACAAAAGTTGATGATGTTGAAGTAAAAACTCTGGCGGATTATTATTCGGCGCTGGAAAGCAAACGACCGGGAGATGTTGTAACGGTAGTTGTACGCAGGGGACGACGGGATGTAACTCTGCGCGTCGTACTGTAGTTGAGATTATGATGTTGCCGTTGGGAATACTGTAAGTGTCAAAAAAATTATGACGGCAACAGGAGGATTTGAATGCGGCGTTTTGAAGTTGTTTCGCCTTTTCAGCCAAGCGGGGATCAGGGGCAGGCGATAGAAAAGCTTGCTGAAGGATTTTTGCGGGGCGATAAGTATCAGACTCTAAAGGGCGTTACCGGCTCTGGAAAAACTTTTACCATGGCAAAAATCATAGAAAAGGTTCAGAGAC
>JAEEGL013944172.1_pt1 | contig 10510 bp, 6 predicted proteins | sample 9134231 | NCBI WGS metagenome assembly JAEEGL01 (sample SAMN16246548, study PRJNA631951) | gut metagenome | biome: gut microbiome; feature: rumen; material: fiber-attached | host: Bos | place: Iran: Karaj | collected 2018-10
CTCTAAAATTAGGAACTTTCGACTTTTTTACGTACTTTTGCCATCGAATAGATGATACATGCCTACTAATTTAATACCTCCAAGCCACAACGGTTTCTATCTACACCAATCTCCAACCCGTCATCGCTTCGTTCGTAGCCATTATGCTAGGCCAGGATGTACTGACATGGGATAAACCCGTAGCAGGCGCATTGGTACTCATTAGTGCCTACATCGTAACAGTTGTAACAGCAAAGGAATAAATCCATGAAGCTTATGATCATCAACGAGATGCACGATAGGTATGAACAATTCCTCTCGAATTCTTGAACAATTCCCCTCGAATTCTTGAAGAATTCTCTTCGAATTATGGAAGAATAAAAAGTAACCAAAAGGGCTCGCATCCCTGCGAACCCTGTATGCTAACATTACTAATCAAATAACCAAAACAATCAAAAGCATTATTCAAATGAAAAAGAAACTATATACTCTAACTAACGTATGAATCTTAAACCTGATGCAAAAGTACGTCAATTTTAGGCTGATTCCAAGAAAAATGCCAGATAATTATCTCAGTTGTTGCGACACAGGGCATGATTTGCGACAGATATCACTATTTTCAGTCTCATAGGTCGTAAAGATCTGATGACGGATGCATTGTAGGTGAACAAACAAAGTTGTCTATGCGTGATGGTAGTGATAGATGTTTAAAAAGTATCACCTTATATAACGAACTGATATTAAATGGATTAAAGCGAAAAGTGATAGATAGTTGAAAAAAGACCTTTAAAAAAAATAATCGAGGCAAAGGAAATCTCTTTGCCTCGATTTTTAAGTTTCCACAAGTTTTGAACTCTATTGTTTGGTTTCAGGAATGGAATTCTGTAACATTACCAATCGCTGCTTGATCCGATGTTATTACCATAAACGTCATAGTAGGTCGTAGTCGTTCCACCTCCATAACTGGAATATGTTGTTGAAGAACCGATACTGCTACCATACTTGTCGTAGTAGTTGGTTGTTGTTCCACCACCATAGTTAGAACTTGTCGTTGAGCTACCTGTGCTACCACCGTATCTGTCGTAGTAGTTAGTTGTGTAGCCACCGCCATAACTTGAATGAGTTGTAGCTGAGCCAGTACTACTACCATATCGATCGTAGTAGTTGGTAGTTGCTCCACCACCATAGTTAGAACTTGTCGTTGCGCTACCCGTGCTACTTCCATACTTGTCGTAGTAGTTCGTGGTGTATCCACCACCGTAGTTGGAATGTGTTGTTGAAGAACCAATACTACTACCATACTGGTTGTAATAGTTGGTGTTGTACTGAGCATTTGCTGCGATGGCGAATACGACTGCCATCAGTGTCATCATTAACTTTTTCATGATTCAATCGGTTTTAGTAAACTTAAAATTTCTGCAAAGATAGAAACGAAATCAGTTCCCTCCAAGCAAAAGCCAATAACAAGCCTTGTGAAAAACACTTTTTTTAAAGAAATCCTTTTTCTTATAGAAAAAAGTTGTATCTTTGCAACATCCCAATGATTAAAGGCTTATGAATTATCCGCTTTTATCTGAATATATTGAGTCTATTAAAGCTGCTGAGGATAACTTTGACGAATTGAGTTATCTTAGGCCGGTATTGGGTGATGACGGATTGCCTGTGTTGACAAGCGGAAACTTTGCTGTAGTCTTTAAGATGAAGGATGAGCAGAGTGGAAAGTTCTATGCTGTGAAGTGTTTTACAAAAGAGCAAGAAGGTCGGGCTGAGGCATATAGAGAAATTACAAAGGAACTGAAAGAAGTGTCTTCGCCTTATCTTGTTTCTATCCAATATTTGGACAAGGAACTGTTTGTTGATACAGAGCAAACTACAGAAACAGAGTTCCCTGTTTTGCTGATGGACTGGGTAGAGGGTAGGACATTGGATAAGTATCTTCGTGAGAATCTTGATGACAAGTATGCTTTGGAAATGCTTGCCTATCGTTTTAGTCAGTTGGCTCAGTGGCTAATTCCTCAACCCTTTGCTCATGGTGACTTAAAACCAGATAATATATTAGTTAGAGAAGATGGGAACCTCGTTCTTGTTGATTACGATGGAATGTATGTACCAGCCATGAAAGGTCAAAAGGCTCGTGAACTTGGCTCACCTGATTTCCGTCACCCATTGCGAACTGAAGATGATTTCGATGAACATATTGATGATTTCCCGTTGACTTCAATACTATTATCACTGAAAGCTATATCTACAAATTCTCTTTTATTGGAAGAATATGGTGCAGCTGATAGACTGATATTGTCAGACAGAGATTATTCAGATATTGCTAACAGTAGAATACTAAAGGAATTATATCCCTCTTCGGATTCTGAGTTAAATGTGTTATTAGGTCTATTTGCTTTAGTATTTGAGAAAAAATATATAGTTGATATTCCGCCTCATCTATTCTGTCTGTTGTGTCCCCTAACAGATGATGAAATTGCAGAGTTGGAGAGAAAAGCCGATCTTTATATAACAGAGAAAACATGGTCATATCAGGAATTTGCCGAGGGATTTGATGATATTAGTGTGAGTTACGCTTACCATTCTTACTATGAAGACATAGAAAATGCTTGCTATTTTAAAAAAAATGGTGAAAAGGATGTTATTGTTTACAATTTTGGTCGATTATCTATAGGGCAAATAAATAAGTATAAACAATTCTTAGAAATAGAACTGAAGGCTTCTGGACATTATGTCCTGACACGTAGACTACCCAAAGGAGTCCATATTGAAGACCTAGATACAGTGGCTTATATTACTGACTATTCAAATTGTTATATGGATAATTTTGGTGTGAAATATAGTGAAGATAAAAAGCGACTTTTGGAAGCACCTGTAGAGAAACTTGTAAAAGGTTCGCATACATGGAGGAAGGGTGTCCTTTATAATTCATACATTATCTTAGAAGGTACAATAGTTATTTGTGATAAAGCATTTTTTGATTGTAGAGGGCTGACCTCTATAAACTGTCCAAATAGTCTTCAAGCAATTGGGAGTGGCGCATTTTCCTCCTGTTGGAGTTTGAAAGAGGTGAGATTAAATTCTGGTTTACTAGAGATTGGTAATGATGCTTTTAAAGACTGCAAAAGTTTGAAACACATTCATATTCCTAGAAGCATATCTTACATAGCCAGCAATGCTTTTGAAGGTAGCGGAATTAGTATTATATATACTGATTATGGTGATGAGAAAAGAATAAAAACGATTCTTCCCCGATATGTTAATATAATAGAAGAGTTACCTTTCTGAAAATAGTTATAGGAGTGATAAAAGATGAATATATACGAGATAAATGTTTCTAGTGACTATCGGCAAGTTGTAGATTACATAAAGAAAGGTCTGCAAGATATCTTTTCACGTTCTCATGCATCAGAGGGGGACATATATGTCGTGAATCATTTCCCTGCAGCAACCGATGGGTTTGGTGAAACAGAATTGTTGATCTTTATAAACATCCCTGATAAAAAGGGTAATTATTTCTGGCATATAGATAATAATAAACGATATTATCTAAATAGTTTGGTGATAGGAATTAAGATGTTGTATGATGACAGTATCACCGATTCGGATAGTACAACTCTTTATTCATCAGAAGGATATCTTGATTACATTGAAGAATTAGGAAATGAAGAATTCTATTTACAGAAGTTTTCTTTATGTTGTAATAATTCCCTTCGGAATTGTGCCTATTTCTACTGGATAGTTACGTCTGGAACCAAGAAATCATTTACGAATGATTATATTCTATTTAACACCCCACTAGACATTTCAAAGGTCTTGTATTCTGCATGCCGTCGGACAATATTTAAACAAGGTATAAATTGTTTTGGCAAAGTTGACGATCTGGGGGCAATGGTTAGAAACTATATTGATGAAGCAAATAATAGAACAGAAATAGGCATCCTTACAAAGACGAGGATAGACAAAATAACAGATAAGAAAGTCACAACACCACTGAGAGCCATTAACAATCAAGGTAAAGCTATTACAATATTACAGGGCAAAGCAGGCTGTGGTAAAACTTTGATGCTTACCAGAATCTTCAATAATATAGTTGCTTCAGGACACCACTGCCGTTTCCTAACTTTTAACCATCTATTGGTTTTCGATTTAAAACACTGCCTCTGTAGAATGCCTGCTTTTAGAAATACAAATGCATATATTCACACTTTACATTATTTCTTTTATCATTTCTCAAAAAAAATGGGAATTCATGCTCTTTTTACAGAGGATCGATTAAATGAGCTTATGAGCGTCTGTGTGCAAAGAATAGATATTGCTAACGAATACATACAATCATTTAAGGAAGAAACTGATAGATGGCTAAGTAATGAGCAGTTTTGGGAAAAATATGAAGACGAAATCGATGCAGGCGATCGTGTAGAAATAACAAAATACTTGAAGTTTCTGGAAATAAATATATATAGTGAAGAATCTTTGACTAATTTGCGTGAGGCATATATACAGAATAGAAGACAACTGTTATTAAATGAACTTGGCAATGAGTTATTTATAGCTGATTACAATAAAGTGTTGGAAAATACATATTTGATGCTTGATAACCCTCGTGAATTTTATGACAAATATAAAATAAAGAACAGACGAGAGCTGTTGAATCTTATGGCTAAAACAGATAAAAAACGTGATGAGGACTTTACTTCTGATTATCAATATGATGAATTTAACCATGATGTTCAAAATGCAGTCATGCATACAAAATGGTGGTCGAGAAGTGTTCTTATTGATGAGGCTCAAGATTGTAACAATTATGAGAAACTGATATTGATAAAAGTGTATGGGGCGGAAAATATAGTTGTAACATCTGGTGGGAAAGACCAACTTATTAGAACATCACTCGTTACTGATTGGACACATTTCTTAGAGAAACCAATCCCTGCTGATATTATTACCTTATCAGGTAGAAGTTATCGTCAAAAAGCTAATGTTGTCAATTTTGTGAACTCATTTGGAGAATCTTATAAAATAGCTACTTCAATTAAATCTGCAAATGAGTCCAAAGGATTAGGACGTGTAATAATTGATACAAGAAATAGTATTCGAGGCTTTTCTAACGCATTATTAAATCAAATTAGAGAGGAAGGAAAAATCCTAGGGTGTTCTGATTATGAAAATTGTATGGTATTACTTCCTACAAAAGGCTATTCTTCCAAAACTAAAGGGAAAGGAATATTCATTGATGAATTAGATAATGTTGAGATTGTTGACAAATCAACAAACAGGATATTAGAGATCTCCAACCAAGATTTGAAAATATGGAATGGAATAGTAGAGAGAAAGGGAGAGTTGCCTGTACCTGCAGCAAATCAAACGAGGTTCATATATTATGAATCATGTAGAGGCTTAGAAGCTTGGAATGTATTATGTGTTGATTTGGATTCTTTTTTCTACAATTTACGATCAAGTAAAGATGCAGAATTATATGCAAGAACAAATCAAGGGCTCTTCACTAATGAGGATGATCTGAAAAGTCAATATGCATTACATTGGATATATATGGCAATAACAAGGCCAATTGACACTCTTTACATTAAATTGGCAGTCCCATCAAATGAGTTCTCCAAAGAAATAATTGAAATTGCCAAGAATTGCGATGCAGAGATTTTGTGTGATGAACCTATAGTGAATAATTCATTAGATGATTTACCATTTTAATGCCAAATGTTATGAAAAAAGATATAACAGCTGAAAACTTGGTAAAGATGGAATTGGAATATATAGAAAAGCATAAATATGTTCCTAGTATTATTGACGAATTTGAAGGACTAGTTCCTGCAAATCATAACGATGTATTATTCTTTTTTATGCAGAAACATATAAACATACAATACAGGAACTTAACAAATCGGTTAAAACATGAATTATCCAAGTGGCAATTGACTAAATTTGAGATGCTGATGCTTCTGTGCTATCAAGGCGATTTGTATGAACTGTTTGACAAAGGCGACCCAATGAAATCTCCATATCCAATTAATGAGATGTGTAAAGCATTGGACACCGTTTTAATAAAAGCTCCATCATGTACGGAAGTTCCTGTTGTATTTCGCCAACATAAAAGTAATAATGTGTTGGATTTCAAAAAAGGAGAAACGAGGACTTTCGAGTCCTATTTGACAGCATCTATTAATAATTGGAATCAACCTCGTCACCAATTAATAATTACCATTAACAAGGATAAAACCAATGCTAAATCATTGTATAGAATCCGTAATGATAAAGGAGAATTCCAAGTAACATTTAAGCGAGTGACGACTTTTTATATAGAGAACATCGAATCGTTTTATGATGATGGTGAGAAATATAGAAGAATTTGGATGAAAGAATTATAAATAAAGAGTTATGTCATACCCGCTAATTTCAGAATATATAGAGGCCATCAAGTCAGCAGAAGATAACTTTGAGGAACTAAGTTATCTTAGGCCAGTGTTGGGAGATGATGGACTGCCTGTGATGACAAGTGGCAACTTTGCAGTGGTCTTTAAGATGAAGGATGAGCAGAGTGGGAAGCTTTATGCTGTGAAGTGTTTTACAAGAGAACAGGAAGGGCGTGCTGAGGCATATCGTGAGATTGCAAAGGAACTTGGAAAAGTGTCATCATCTTATATCCTAACCATTCTATATTTGAAAAACGAATTATTTGTAGATACAAATCAAACTGATTTAACAGAATTTCCTGTGCTTATTATGGATTGGGTTGATGGGGTGCCATTGAACAAATATATTCGTCAAAATATTAATGAATCAAGTTTGCTCAGGCAGCTTTCACACAATTTCAAGAAGTTGTTATTATGGTTGTTGTCGCAGCCATTTGCTCATGGCGATCTTAAACCAGACAACATCTTAGTAAAACAAGATGGTTCTTTGGTTTTGGTTGATTATGATGGTATGTTTGTTCCTTCTATGAAAGGAGAGAAAATAAGGGAATTGGGAAGCCCTGATTTCCAAAATCCTAATAAAGCAATGGAAAAATATGATGAAAATATGGATTTATTCTCTTTAGTTTCCATATTTCTATCATTATCAATCGTTGCCAACGATAGTGACACATTAGTACGTTTTGGAGCAGAAGACAGATTGCTCTTTTCTGTAAACGATTATTTAGATTTGCAACAAAGCGAACTCTTTAATTATATAATCAGTTCATTTCCATCAAATGGAAAAATAAGAAAAGTAACAGATATATTATATAAGTTATGTAATGGTGAGCCCGTCTCTTTGTTCGTCATAAATAGTGTTAGAAGAATATTAACCAGTGACGTAGTATGTACCTTGAATAAAGATAGGGATCTCCCAAGTGCAGAAGATTATATAAATGCGATCTCTAATTATGCTTTTTATTTTAGAACATTAGAGCACCTTAAGGTAATAACAAAAAATAATCAAGTTATTTATATAAAGGGTGCAAATTCGGTTGTATTCAAGGTTCAAGATGAGTTAACAGGGAGATTTTATGCTATAAAATGTTACACAGATGTGAAGTATGACATCTTTAATAGGTTAGAACAGGTGAAAACCAAACTTAATTTAGTAGACTCCCCTTACCTTGTTAAATTTGATATTATATACAATGAAATAAATATTAGTGTTAACGACCTCATAGATGAAGAAGGCATTTATTTCCCTGTAGTTATAATGGACTGGGTAGATGGAGTTACATTGGATAATTACATTTCTGAATCTGAAAAGGCGAAGGATGACTTTAGAAATTTAATTGAAAACTATAAAGCCATGTCGTCTTGGCTATTAGAACAGGGTTTCTCTCATGGCGATATTTCTCCCCAAAACATTATTATCACAAAAGACAATAAAATAATGCTTATAGATTATGATAATGTGGTCTTTAGCGATGAAGAGACATGTGTATCTACTAATAAAATGAGAGATGAAAATTTCTGCAACCCTTGCCAGGTTTCTTTTAAATACGAAAACAATATTGATAATTTCTCATTAGTATCAATTATGATCTCTTTGATTTATAAATATGAGTCTATACCACAGTCATGGGAAAATCCATGGGGAAGAAGACATAATTACTATGGAAGAATAATTTTTTTCAAAAAGGAGGCCTATACAGATTTAGATAAAAGTGATCTCTTTAAAAGAATAGAAAAATGCTATTCGTGGGAATACAAATTAAGTACATTCACTCTTTGTCTTAAGCAACAGTTGCGCTCAATTGTTTTTTCAAAAGAAGATATCAATTATCTGTTCAAAGACGAACTATTCAAAGAGAAGGATTCCCATCTTTATAGATATGAAGGTCCAAATGCGAAATTAGAAAGATTTTTGGTTAAGTTTGCCTCTGGATTTGGTGTCTTGGCATTTGTCGCACCATTTATTCTTATTTCATACACTCAACTTACTTTGTTGAGCGTTTCAATAATCATGCTTATTTCAAGCGTAGCGTTATTTCTGTTACTTTTCACGATAGCATCATTTAGGTCAGATATGAAATCTCATCTAAATATAGGCGATGACCGCTATATGGGCTTTGGTTGCTTAGGCAGTTTTGGACTGTTTATGCCTGTGTTGTTTATGTCAGATCTTACAAAAGATTTAATAAACAACAATGTGAGTTGGCTTCATATACCAGCATACGATGAACCTTGGTATATTACCGTTGCAATTTGGTTTATATTTTTTATTAGTAATCAAATCTCTTTATCAATTACCATAGGAGATGTTTACGATTACGACACATTAAAATATGATATTAAAAATAAAATCTATAAGAATAAAAGAGAAAAGTTTATAGATAAATTGAGTGAAGATGAGTACAATTATAATTTCTCTGCAAAATTTCAAAATTCTCGTTTGCTCAGTCTTATATTTATTAATGTTTTAGCTTTATTGTTAATCATATATACATTATATTGTTTTTATTTCCTACATTTAGATTTAATCTGTACTAACATAATAATTGTGGTGTTGTCATTGGGGACGACGCTCCTTATACAACCTGTATTAAAAGACAAATATGCTTTCTATTCGCATAAATTAAATAAAATCTATAGTTCAATCCTTTTAACAAAAGTATTTCTTCCAATGATAACAATTCCTTTTGCGTTTGCAGGTTTCACAGATTTCTTGAATTCTATATTCTCAATCTCAATTCCTCCATATGAATTAGGCATGAAAGAATTTATAATAAATGCTATTTTATACATTCTGATATATTACTTACCATTCATAAAATGTGATTATGTATGATAATAATTGAGTCAAAACGAAAGAAGGCTGCAACGATATTGAAACAATATCCAGATGCAATTTTAGCTGATGTAACAAGTAGCGCAAAGGATGGATTGGTAAAACTGAGTCCATTCTACCCGCATGGTGGAATACCCGTACCATTTAGTGAGGGATATACAGCAACCTGTGTAGAGGCGATTTGGCAAGGATTGAAAGTGTTTGAGCGGTGTGATGTGGATACGTCGCTGTTTACTAACAACACGATGAAAGGGCTGAAACGGACAGTCAGAAAGTACGGCAAACCTTTGGGCCATCGAAAAGGCGTCAATGGAACAGAACTCCTGAGTTATATTGAGGCTCGGAAGCAAATCTATATTCCTACATATAAATGGGTGTTGGAGAATAAGGTGGCTCATATCATTGAGCGATTAAGAGAAGCCAGTAAGACAAAGACTATTGTGTTGTTGGACTATGATACCAATGCAGATGTGGAGAATGCGAAGAAACCGTTGTCGCATGCATCGTTGATAAAGGCATACGTTGAGGGCATATATCCATATGGCGATAAACTTGTTGAAAAGCCAAAAGAAAAAACGAAAAAGGCTACAAAGAAGAAAAAAACAAAGAATAAAGACAATAATATCCAACTTGATTTGTTTAATGAATAAAAGAGTAGAACTATGGATAAGAAAGGTAATTGGCAAGAATTCAAGGCTGTGCTTGATGGGCAAAAGATAGTGAAACTATACCATTTTACTGATTTCGATAATTTGGAGTCGATCATTAAGAATGGTGGTTTATTTTCGTGGATGGATTGTGAGCGTAAAGGAATAAAAATAGCAAAGCCAGGAGGAGGTAGTAAGTCACGTCAATTAGATAGTGGTAGGAATCTTGAAGACTACGTGAGGGTTAGCTTTACAACCCAGCATCCAATGATGTATGTAGCTATGAAAGATGGAAGAATTTCTAATCCTGTGATTTTAGAAATTGACCCAGAAGTAATTTTATGGAGAGATACACTATATTCAAACATGAATGCCACCATTCATAGAATTAGACCTAATATTGGGGAAACTCTGGCTGATTTTAAACAGATCCATTTCCAATCAGTTAAGGCACGTAAACATTTTGATCTTCCAGAAGAGGAATGGCCATATTTTCAAGCTGAAATATTGGTGAAGAATTTTATCCCAATAGAGTATATCAAGAATATAGGGAACTTTGGTATACCAGTTCCTTCTAAGCCCAAGGAATTACAAATCAAAAATCCATATACAGCTCA
>JAEEGL014320329.1_pt1 | contig 10510 bp, 7 predicted proteins | sample 9134231 | NCBI WGS metagenome assembly JAEEGL01 (sample SAMN16246548, study PRJNA631951) | gut metagenome | biome: gut microbiome; feature: rumen; material: fiber-attached | host: Bos | place: Iran: Karaj | collected 2018-10
ATGGCAGACAACGCTGTTCATGCAGCGGGCGGCGGATTACATCGAGATGCTGCTTGCACCGAAGGTTATCCTGCATGGGGTCATGGTCGACATCTCAGGTTTGGGAGTCCTCATCATGGGAGAATCCGGCATCGGAAAATCCGAGGTGGCTCTGGAACTGGTGGAACGCGGTCACAGGCTCGTAGCAGACGATGCTGTGGAGATCACCTGCCGGGCGGACCATGAACTGATCGCAACCTGTCCGGAAAGGATCCGTCACATGATGGAGATCCGCGGTGTAGGCATCATCAATGTGAGACGTCTGTTCGGCATCGGTTCCGTACTTCTCAGCAAATCCGTGGATATGGTCGTCAAACTCGAAGACTGGGATCCCGACAGAGTCTATGACCGGCTTGGACTTGTCGAGGAAAGCTTTGAGATCCTCGGCGTCAAACGTCCGATTCTAACGATCCCTGTACAGCCGGGCAGGCATCTTGGCATTGTCCTGGAGGTCGCTGCGCACAACCAGCAGATGAAGACTATGGGCTATAATGCGGCCCAGGTTCTCGTGGACCGCTTTCAGGGGTCAGCGGGAGAAGATGATACATGATGATGAAAGCAGTCCGAGATTTCGGACTGCTTTTCTGCGGTGAGTCTGAGGGATTTCCGAAATCCATTGAAAACAGACCGTTTTTCTTGAATCCGCTATCGGTATCGGGTACAATGATGGAAGATGAAGAGGGAGGGGACAACATGCCCGGCCAGGATTGGATACAGAAACTTGAAGCCATGGCGGGAAGCCGTTTCCGTACAGCTGAACCCATGAAGCTCCACACGTCATTCAGAATAGGAGGACCGGCGGATTACTGGTTTTCTCCCGCGTCTGCAGATGAGATCTTATATGCTCGTGAACTGGCGGACAGTGCCGGGGTTCCTGTGACCATTCTCGGGAACGGAACGAATCTCCTGGTCAGTGATCTCGGAATCGAGGGACTCGTGATACAGATAGGGGAGCCTTTTTCATGCATCGAGGTTCATGGTATACGTTTGAAAGCCTGTGCAGGCGCTGCGCTCTCCAAAGTCTGCCAGACGGCGCAGGCTGCCGGACTGACAGGATTGGAATTTGCATATGGGATTCCCGGAAACGTGGGAGGGGCTGTCACCATGAACGCCGGTGCCTACGGCGGCGAGGTCGGACAGAAGATCGTATCGGTGAAGATTCTGGATCCTTCCGGCGGATTCCTGACAGTTCCGGGCAGTGACATGGGGTTTGCCTACCGCCACAGCTGTGTATCTGACAGGAACTGGATCGTGCTGGAAGCTTCTTTTGAACTGGAAGCGGACGATCCCCGAAAGATCCGGATTGAAATGGATGACATATTCGGACGCCGCCGTGACAAACAGCCGCTGAATTATCCGTCTGCCGGTTCCGTTTTCAAACGTCCGGATGGGTATTTCGCCGGGAAACTGATCGAGGACGCCGGACTCAAAGGCGCAAGGATCGGAGATGCGCAGGTCTCCGAAAAACACGCAGGATTCATCGTGAATCTTGGAAATGCCACGTCAGCGGATGTCGAATCGCTGATCGGCAGGATCCGTGAGACCGTATTGGAGAGCTTCGGCGTGGAACTTGAGCCTGAACTGCGCAGGATCGGGAGGAATGCATGAGACTGATCATAGTGACAGGCATGTCGGGAGCCGGAAAATCCGTAGCGTTGAACTGTCTGGAGGATATGGGCTACTACTGCATGGACAATCTTCCGCCCATGCTCATAAAGGATATCTATTCACTGCTCTCCGATGTCAAAGGGATCGACAGGGCAGCGTTCGGCGTCGACGTACGCGGAGCCAAATTCTTCCAGGACATCTATGATGCGCTGGCACTTCTGGACCAGCAGCACATCGGTTATGAGATCCTTTTCCTGGACTGTGCCGACGATGTCATCATCCGAAGATACAAGGAGTCCAGAAGAAGCCATCCCGTGGAGGGAGACGGCCTGCAGGACTCTATCCGCACGGAGAGACAGCTGCTCCACGGTCTGCGTTCCGCTGCACACACCTGTATCGATACCAGCAGAATGAATGTCCATGAACTCAAAAAGAGACTGACCCAGCTCTATGGGCAGGACGTGAAGGACGAACCGTTCCCGCTGCATGTCATGAGTTTCGGATTCAAAAACGGGATCCCCCAGGAGGCGGACCTTGTGTTCGATGTGCGGTTCCTGGATAATCCCTTCTACATTGAGGAACTGAAACCGCTTTCCGGTCTGGACGAGCCTGTCCGCTGCTACGTCATGGAAAAGGAGGATACGCAGTCTTTCATGACCAGACTGACGGATCTTCTGGACTTTCTGCTGCCTCGTTATCAGAAGGAAGGCAAGAGCAGCCTTGTGATCGCAATGGGATGTACAGGCGGCAGACACCGTTCCGTCGCCATCGCAGAGGATCTTTCCAGGGTTCTTTCTTCGAAGGGCTATTCCGTGAGAACGGAACACCGTGATCTGAACGGCGGAGGTTTTTATTCATGAAATACAGAGATCCGAGGATCGTAGCGATTGGCGGAGGGACCGGCATGAACGCCCTCCTGAGAGGTGCAAAACGTGTCAGTGATGATGTTACTGCAATTGTGACGGTTGCCGACGACGGCGGAAATTCAGGTTGGCTGAGAGATGAACTGGGGGTTCTTCCTCCCGGGGATTTCAGGAACTGCATGACGGCTCTTTCGGACAGTGAGCCTCAGATGCGGCAGCTTCTGCAGTACCGTTTTCGTGACGGAGCGCTGAAAGGACAGTGCTTCGGCAACCTGCTTCTCGTTGCCATGGAGGATCTGGCCGGCGGCTTCGTGGAAGGTCTCCGGGCCACGCAGGAAGTCCTTCGGGTGCGGGGACGCGTGCTTCCCGTATCCATGGATCATCTTACGCTCTGCGCGGTCACCAAAAGCGGACGGACGATTCGCGGCGAGCATCTTGTAGGCCTTTCCCAGATGGAAAAGCATGATGACAGGATCGAACGGGTCTATCTGGAACCCGCAGACTGCAGCGCCTATCCTGAAGCTCTGGAAGCGATAGACGACGCCGATCTCGTGATCCTGGGGCCCGGAAGCCTCTATACGTCGATCCTTCCGGATCTGCTTGTGCCGGGGATCGCGGATGCGGTCCGCAATACACGCGCTCACAGGATTTTCATGGGCAATCTCATGACGCAGCCCGGTGAGACGGAAGGGTACAGACTTGAACAGTTCCTGGATGCTGTCCGGGATCACTGCGGAGACGGGCTCATCGATACCGTGGTCGTGAACCGGAACTGGGATATCCCGGAGGATATGCTGGAAAGGTACAGAGAGGAGCACGCGGAACCCGTCTGGTATGATCTGAACAAACTGGAGGAAGACTACCGGGTCATCGAAACGGATCTGCTTGAGGTGGCCAATGGAATCACGAGACATGACCGCTATGCCGTAGCGGATGTCCTGCGGCGGCTTTGGGAGACGCTCTGATGTCTTTTTCATCATCGGTAAAGGAAGAGATCTGTGCAGGATCACTCAGAAAGGATAGCCATGCCAGGATCCGCCTTGCCGGATTGGTACGGTTGGCAGGCACGATCGAGATCACGTCAGGCATGCGGATGCTGCTCCGTCTGGATACCGAAACGGAAGCAGTGGCACTTCATGCGATGACACTGATCCGCCGGCTGTACGGAGAGACAGTTGAACTGAGCCTTCATGAAGGAAGGCCTCTGCGGAGGCAAAAGCTCTATTCCGTCAGAGTGACCGACCCGGAAACGGCACACGCAATCCTGGAAAATGCAGGCATTCTAGCGCCGGATTCCCAGGAGGAAGGATGGCTTCGGAGCCTGACGGGAGAAGGGAGCGCCGAGATGAAGGCGTTCCTTCAGGGTGCATTCCTTGCGGCAGGCAGTGTGACGGATCCGGAGAAGGAATACCATCTGGAAATCGACGTCAGAGACGAAGGCCTGGCTGAAGAACTGTGTGCCCTGGCCAATGATCTGGAACTGCCCATGCGTCTCAGCAACAGAGCCGAATCCCAGATTCTGTATCTGAAGGACGCGGATGATATTGCAGATTTCCTGAGTACGGTCGGAGCCCATGGTTCATTGCTGCAGATGGAAAACGTCCGGGTAGTCAAGTCCGTACGCAATCAGGTGAACCGTACCGTGAACTGCGAAACGGGTAATCTCCGAAAAGTGATGGAAGCTTCCAGAAAACAGATCGAATACATTCGGGCTCTGGAAGCTGCCGACGGCTTTTCCAGGCTGAGTCCCAGTCTGCGCCGTGCGGCGGAACTGCGCCTGGAGTATGAGGAAGCGTCGCTCCAGGAACTGAGCGATCTTATGCCCGGGGTGTCCCGGACAGCTATGAACAAAAGGCTCCGCCGCGTTGTGGAGATCGCAAAAGATACTCTGGGCGAAATCTGAACGCTCAAATGGAAAAGAGGTGAATCCATGTTTACCCATCTTCATGTACATACCGAGTATTCTCTTCTGGACGGTGCTGCACGCATCTCCGATCTGATGGACGCCTGCGAGAAGGCCGGCATGGATTCCATCGCGATAACGGATCACGGCGCCATGTTCGGCGTCGTGGACTTTTACAGGGCAGCCAAAGCCAGAGGAATCCATCCGGTCATCGGCTGTGAAGTCTACATGGCTCCCCGTTCGCGTCTGCAGACCGAACAGCGCGACAGGGAAAGTTATCATCTGATCCTCCTGTGTGAGAATGAGACGGGTTATAAGAACCTGATATGGCTTGTTACGCAGGCCTACCTGGATGGATTCTATTACAGGCCAAGGATCGACTGGGAGCTTCTGGAAGGCCATACGGAAGGCCTTATTGCCATGTCCGCCTGTCTTTCAGGTCAGATACCCCGGCTCATTCGGTCCGGACGTTATGAGGAAGCCAAGAAGACTGCTCTCCGCTTCTCTGAACTGTTCGGACCGGATCATTTCTATCTGGAACTTCAGGATCACGGGATCCCGGAAGAAAGACGTGTCAATCTGGAACTGGTCAGTCTTCATGAGGAGACAGGCATCCCCATGACCGTGACGAACGACGTGCATTATGTGCGAAAGGAAGATGCAGAAGCGCAGGATATCCTTCTGTGTATCCAGACCGGAAAAACCGTCGATGATCCTGATCGAATGAAGATGGAAGGGGATCAGTTTTATTTCAAGACGGAAGAAGAAATGGCAGCAGTATTCCCATGGGCGAGGGAAGCGATGGACAATACCCACGAGATCGCGATGCGGTGTCATTTCGACTTTGATTTTTCTACTACATACCTTCCCGATTTTCCGACACCGGGAAATGAACCGCATGCTTCCTATCTGAGACGCCTTTGTGAGGAAGGCTTACCGAAACGCTACGAGACTGTAACGGATGAACTTCGCGCCCGCCTGGACTATGAACTGGGTGTGATCGAGTCCATGGGTTATGTGGACTATTATCTGATCGTCTGGGATTTCATACGTTACGCCCGTGAGCAGGGTATAGAAGTAGGGCCCGGAAGAGGAAGCGGTGCAGGTTCTCTCGCAGCATATTGCCTTGATATCACACAGGTGGATCCTATCCGCTATGACCTCATCTTCGAGCGTTTTCTCAATCCCGAGCGTGTATCCATGCCCGACTTCGACGTGGATTTCTGCTATGTAAGGCGCAGTGAAGTCATCGATTACGTGAACCGAAAATACGGATCCGATCACGTGGCGCAGATCGTTACCTTCGGTACTCTCAAGGCACGCGGAGTCATACGGGATGTGGGACGTGTCCTTAACCTTCCCTATGCGGAAGTGGATGCCGTGGCAAAAATGATTCCCATGGACAAGGACGTGACGATCGCCGGCGCACTGGAGAGCAACAGGGATCTTCGTGACAAAGCAGCTTCAGATCCCGGGATTGCCCGCCTTCTGGATCTTGCCAAGCGGCTTGAAGGCCTTCCCAGGCATACCTCAACACATGCCGCAGGGGTCGTGATCTCCAAAAATCCGATCGTGCAGCATGTGCCGTTGAACAGGAACGGGGACGTCATGACGACCCAGTTCCCGATGACGACGATCGAAGAACTCGGCCTGCTGAAGATGGATTTCCTCGGTCTCCGTACTCTGACGGTGATCAGGGACTGCCTGGATATGCTGGCGAAGAAAGGAATTGAGATCGATCTGGCCAGGCTTCCGATGGATGACCCGGAAGTCTATGAGACGATCTCAAGAGGCGAGACGGACGGTATGTTCCAACTGGAAAGCGCGGGAATGCGTGCTTTCATGCGGGAACTCAAACCTGACCGCTTTGAAGATCTCGTTGCAGGCATCTCTCTGTATCGCCCCGGACCCATGGATTATATCCCCAAATACATCGCATCAAAAAAGCATCCGGAAAGCGTCGTTTATGAACATCCTCTGATGAAGAATGCCCTCGAAGTGACTTACGGCTGCATGGTCTATCAGGAACAGGTCATGCAGCTCGTGCGGGATATGGCGGGGTACTCGCTGGGCAGATCCGATCTTGTCCGGCGCGCTATGGCTAAGAAAAAACATGACGTCATGCGGCAGGAACGTGAGTATTTCGTCCATGGCATCGTCGGGGAAGACGGAACTGTGGAGATCCCGGGAGCCGTCAGGATGGGCGTGAACGAGGAAACGGCGAACGCCGTATTCGATGCCATGATGGATTTCGCGAATTATGCTTTCAACAAATCGCATGCAGCCGCCTATGCCGTCGTGACCTATCGGACGGCATGGCTCAAGACACACTATCCTGTGGAGTTCATGGCAGCGAACATGAATTCCTATCTGGAAAACAAGGTCAAGGTGGCCGATGCGATCCAGTCCTGCAGACAGCACGGGATCGCCGTGGAAGCGCCGAACGTGAACCATTCAGGCGTGGGATTTACAGCAGAGGACGGAAAGATCTGGTTCGGACTGTCAGCAATCCGGAATGTGGGTACTTCGGCAGCGGGTGAGATCGTTCGGGCGAGGGAAAAAGGCGGTCTTTTCAGAGATCTGAATGACTTTCTCCGCCGCTGCGGGGCCGAAGTGCAGAACAAGCGGCTTGTGGAGAGCCTAATCATGGCGGGCGCTTTCGATTCTCTCGGCAGGCCGAGATCCCAGCTTCTGTCCGTCTGTGAGCAGGTGATCGAACGGGCGCACCGTGAGAACCGCGGACGTTCGGAAGGACAGGTGTCCCTGTTCGACATCGGAGCCGGCAGGGATGCTGAACCGGAGATTCCTTATCCCGATCTTCCCGAGTTTCCCGGGAGCAGGCTCCTTGCCATGGAAAAAGAGATGATGGGCGTCTATGCTTCCGGACATCCGCTCCTTGCTGTCGAAAACCTGCAGGAGCGTTTTCCCGTGGATTCATCCTGGTTTGTTTCTGAATCTGAAAACGACGATGAGGAAACGGATGATACGGAGCCCCAAGGACCGCGCGTGGAGGACGGCCAGATCGTACGCCTGGCGGGCATCGTAACGGGGCTCTCCGTGAAGATGACGAAAAAGAATGACTCCATGGCGTTTCTGACGCTGGAAGATCTTCGGGGACAGGTGGAGGTCCTCCTTTTCCCTGCCGTTTACAGAAACGTGAAAGCAGTCCTGGAACCTGACAGTCTCGTATGCGTGGAAGGCCGTGTGACAGCAAGGGAAGGGGAGAGCGCCAAACTGATTGCTCAGACAGTGACGCGGCTGGATGAATCTGAAGAAAAAGAACGCCCGAAAGGTATTGCCGTGAGGATCCCGAAAGGCATTTCGGCATTCCAGCGTGAAGCAATGTTCGGCGCGCTGGCCCTTCACCCCGGACAAGCTGAGGTCCTGGTCCTGGATGAGGAGACGGGAAAGAAATACCGTATCCGTTCCCATCACGTCAGGATCGAGCAAAGTCTTTTGGAGGATTTGAATAGGATACTGGAGGGGGACTGTGTTCAAACTTTATGAACATGAATCCATCAGGTAAGAATTGCTGGAATCGCCATTCGGAATGTGCTATACTTTGTAAGGTTCTCGATTAGGAACATTGAAAGACGGAGGCTATTCCGAATGAAATCGATAGGCATTATCACGAGCGGCGGCGACGCGCCCGGTATGAACGCGGTTCTCTGGGCGGCAGTAAAAGCAGCTCGTTTCCGCAATATGAAGGTTTACGGTGTCATCAACGGTTATCAGGGCTTGATCGACAATCAGATCATCGAACTGAATGACCGTGACATCGAAGGAATCATTGACCGCGGCGGCACCCGTCTGGGTACTGCACGCTGTGCCGCGATGCTTACAAGAGAAGGCCAGGAACAGGCTGTTCAGAACATGTACGCGCATGGCATCGAAGGACTGCTCGTGGCCGGCGGAGACGGTTCCTACCGCGGCGCGCGCGATCTGACCGCTCTCGGAGTCCCGATCGTCGGCGTTCCCGCAACGATTGACAATGACCTCGGCTATACCGACAACTGCATCGGATTCGATACCGCCTGCAATACTGCGGTCGACTGCATCAGCAAGATCCGAGACACCATGATGAGCCACAGCCGTGTGGCGGTGATCGAGGTCATGGGACGTCACTGCGGCGATATCGCTCTGACTGTGGGTATGGTCGGCGGGGCTGATTATATTCTGGTTCCCGAAGTGGAATATGAAAAGCCTTTCGATATCGACAACGTGGTTCAGCGCCTTTCCCAGAACCGTCAGTTCGGAAACAAGTCCGGCATGGTCGTGATGGCTGAAGGCGTCATGTATGAGCACAAGAACCGTGCTGAGCTTCTTGGCCAGATGATCGTGGAACGCATGCCTCAGCTCGACCTGAAAGTGAACGTTCTCGGACATGTTCAGAGAGGCGGCACGCCCTCTGCCCGCGACCGCCGCTATGCGCTCCAGATGACGGAACGCGCCGTACAGCTCCTGCACCACGGAGATACCGGCCGTGTTGTCGGAATCAAGGACAGTGCGGTCATGGATATGCCTCTGGATGACGCTCTGGCTGTCAAGAAGGTCCTGAATGAATCTCTGCTCCGTCTTGCGCACGCGCTGGGACAGGCAATCTGATCGAATGGATTATGCTCCGACCCTGGAAAGGCCGGAGCTTTTTTTGAAAGATGAAAAAGAATGATACTTTCACGCTGAAGATAGAAGACCTGAATGCACAGGGACAGGGCGTTTGCCATGTAGATGGACAAGCCCTGTTCGTCCCCGGAGCGCTTCCGGGAGAATCGGTACGAGTGCAAGTGATCAAAGTCACCAGCAGATATGCTGTCGGGAAGCTTCTTGGCCTGGAGAGCCGGAGTTCTCTGCGTACGGCACCGCCGTGTCCATATTACCCGCGTTGCGGGGGCTGTTCCTGGCAGCATATGGAGCGTTCCCTTCAGCTTTCTCAAAAAGAGCAGAATCTTCGAATGGCATTCCGAAAAGTCGGAATGACAGTAGATCCGGAGCCAATCCTGTCAGGTGAATCCTGGCATTATCGTAATAAAGGCCAATTTCCGGTCGTTCGATGCGGTCTTGGCTCGGAGATAGGAATGTATGCAGCTCGCAGCCACAGACTTGTCCCCGTCGATTCCTGCATGATCGAGGAAGAGCCGATCAATGATGTCTTGAAAACCGCCGCTGAATGGAAAGTCCGTAATTCCATTTCTGCATATGACGAAACAACAGGAAAAGGGCTTTTACGGCATGTCTGTGCCCGTCATGTTTCAGGACAGACGATGGCCGTTTTTGTCGTGACTGATTTTGCTTTGCCGGGTCTTGATGATCTTCTTGATTCTCTGAAGAACAATGTGCAGACTCTTTCAGGACTGATTCTGAATCTGAATACACGAAGAGACAATCGTATTTTTGGGGATAAGCAGAGAATTGTCTGGGGAAAGGACACACTTCGGGCTGATTTGAACGGAATGAAGCTGGAGATTTCAGCATTGTCATTTATGCAGGTCAATACAGAAGGCATGCTTATCCTTTATGATACCGTTGCGGAATTTGCTCAGATCAGTGAAAATGATATAGTTTATGATGCGTATTGCGGAACGGGATCCATAGGACTATACACTGCTCGACATGCAAAAGCCTTATATGGAGTGGAAGAAGTAGAATCTGCAGTACTGAACGCTCGTACCAATGCGTTGTTGAATGGAATGGATCGTGCTGTATATGTAACCGGAAAGGCAGAAGACGTGTTTCCGAAATGGGTTAGGAGCGGACACAAACCGGATGTTCTCATTGTTGATCCACCGTTTAAAGGATGCGAGAAGGCCTTCCTGGATGCAGTAATTGAGGCAGATCCTGACAAACTTGTTTATGTATCTTGTAATCCGGCAACACTGGCACGAGATGTATCCTATATGTCTCGGTATGGTTATACTGTTCGGAGAATTCGACCGGTCGATCTGTTCCCTCAGAGTGAACATGTGGAGTGCGTGACATTGATAACACATAAATAGACAAATCAGGATTTATGGAGAAAACAGAAATGATATTCGAAATGATACCTTGCTCAGGAGACGACAGGGAGTTTCTCTTAGAACAGGCGGACAATGCTTTCAAC
>JAEEGL014941561.1_pt1 | contig 10510 bp, 15 predicted proteins | sample 9134231 | NCBI WGS metagenome assembly JAEEGL01 (sample SAMN16246548, study PRJNA631951) | gut metagenome | biome: gut microbiome; feature: rumen; material: fiber-attached | host: Bos | place: Iran: Karaj | collected 2018-10
AAAAGCATTAACTTATAAGTATAAAGAATATGATGATAATGGAGATATTATTAAACAAAATATATTTGATTCTAAGATAGATGATATTGATAGTATGAAAAAAGTATTAGAAGCTATTAATTATGAAGAATTAATTAAACTCTATGATCATTTGATGGTATATGGTACTGATGAAGATGAATTAGTTGTTCAAATTGTTAATGATAAGCATATTTATATTGAAATAGAAGAAAAGTGTTGGTTTATTGATAAAGTATATAAATCTATTGATGAATTAAAGAGTGTTATTACTAAAATTGGTATTCCTATTAAGAATAATGATTATTTTGTTAAAAAGGTATTAGTTGAATTAGATGATAGAAATAAAGATAAATAATATAGTGAGGTAAGACGATATGAAATATGAAAATTATAATATTAGTGGTAGTAATGGTAAAAGTAATTGTGTAATTAGAAGTTTTTGTAAATTATATAATAAAGAATATGATGATGTTTTTAATGAATTAGTTAGTTTAGCCCATGAATTAAATTGTGATAATTTTAATGATGTTCAAGTTTTTGAAGAATATATGAATAGAAATGAAACTTATCCTATTGAATATGGAAAAGATATTAAAATTAATGATTTAAGTTTAGATGAAGATGAATATGCAGTGTTCTGTTGGGATAGAGATGAATATTATCATATGGTACCTATTATTAATGATACTTTGTATGATAAAAGTGATGAATCATTAAACTTATATACAATGAAAGTTTATAAAAAGAAAAAATAATGATTTAAAAGAGGAAAAAAATGAAAAAAGAAAAAAGAGATATTAAAAGTACTATAATTGTTGTTTTGTTTTTAGCTTGGTTTGTAGCTTCATTGGTTTGTATGTTTTTTCCAACTACTAGTTTATTTGCTGTTGGACAATACTTTTATATGTTTGGAATTATAACACTATATCAAGCAAGTTCAAGTTCATCTGATTATATATCTTTTGTTCCATTATTAGTTGGATATGCAATTATGGTCGCAACAGCTTCAGTCCATTATTATAATAATTTAAGTCCAGTCTTATCTGACATTTCGCCATTAAAAGCAATTTATCCTTTTATAGTGATAATAATATTATTAATAATAAGTATTGTATTTGCTTTAAGATTTATGAAACATTCTGATCAAAAAAAGTATTATTGGATGTTTTTAGGTACTAATATTTTTTCTATAATAATATTGTTTTTGTTATGTATAGGGGTTATATAAATGAACAAAGTTGATATATTAAAACAATTAGATAATTTAAAAATAAATAAAAAAGAATTTACTCTTTTATCATCATCAGCTTTAGTATTAAGAGGTATCTTAGATAATGCTGGAGATATAGATATGGCTGTTACTGAAAAAGGATTAGAAGAGTTGAGTCATAATTATGATATAAAACCTAAAGGTAATAATTGGTATACTGTTTCTGATAATATGGAATGTGTATGTGATGATATGACTAATAGAAAAGAAATAGTAGAAGGATATTTTGTTCAAGATATTAATGATTATTTAAAATATTTAAAATCTAGTGAAAGAGAAAAAGATATATTAAGAATTAGTAAAGTAGAAGAGTATATTAATACTAAAATGAGGTGATAATATGACTTATGAAGATTTATTAGAAGGACATTTACGATTTGGAACTACTCCAGAAGATATTGTGAAGAGAAAAAAATATGAAAAAATCTTAGAAAATGTTGTGATTGCACCTTTGTGGGAACATACTATATTTGATAATTTAGGTTTTGAAGTTGAACAGGTTTCTGATATATTATTTAATTTTTATCGAGATGATATTTCATTTTCATATATCCAAATGAAAAGAGTGGGAGCAGCTGGTTTAATGGATTATATTCTTTGTTTAGGTGTTACTAATTGTAAGAATTTATTATTCTTAGGAGCAGTTGGTTCATTAGATGAGAATATTAAAATAGGAGATATTGTTATTCCAGAATATAGTATTTGTGGTGATGGGGCTTCTAGATATTTAAATAAAGATTTAGAAGATGAATTATGGAAAAAAGAATATCCTACTAAAGAATTTATAGATAAATTAATTGATATTTTAAAAGAAAAAAATATTAGGTATCATCATGTACCTAATTATAGTATTGATACTGTATTCGCTCAATTTTATCATATAGATAAGATATTAGAAACAGGTGTTAAAACTATTGAAATGGAAACAGCTAATCTATTTAAATGTAATGATTTGTTAAAAATAAATGCTTCTGCTTTATTATGTGTATCTGATAATACTGTATTAAGTAAGTCTTTATATAGTGGAAGAACTGAAGAAGAAATAGAATATAAACATAAAATAAGATATGAAGTTATTCCTGAAGTAGTTGTAGATTTATTTAAAAATATGAGGAGTTAATATGAAGAAAAAAGTGATTATAATAATTCTTAGTTTATTATTAGTATTATGTGTTGGAGCATTATTTTATTCTGGTTATAAAATTTATCAAACTTTAAGTTATTATAAGAGATTAGAAGAAATAATGAATGATGATAAAGAAATAGAAAGAAAATGGTTAATAAAAAAAGAAGATATTCCATATAATTTAAAAGATAGTAATGTTAAAGTTTTTGATATAAAACAAACTTATTTATGTTTTGATCCTGAGATGAGAGTAAGAGATTATAATAATGGAGAATCTTATGAATATACAATAAAAACTAATATGACTAAAGATGGTCTAATTAGAGATGAAGTTAATATTGATATTAATAAAGAACAATATGATAATTTAATAATTAAACAAGAAGGAAATACAATTCATAAAACAAGATATCAATTCTATGATAATAAACAATTAATTGCGATAGATATATTCCATGATGATTTAGATGGACTTGCTTATATGGAAATAGAATTTAGTACTAAAAAAGAAAGTGATAACTATAAAGACCCTAAATGGGTTATTAAAGATGTTACAGATGATATTAATTATAAGAATGGACATCTAGCTAGATTTGGAATACCAAAATAAAGGAAAAGAACAAGAAAAAAGACTAATAGTTAGTCTTTTTTATATTATTTTTATGATATAATTTATTTAGGAGATTGTTATGGATAAGCTGAAGAATAAATATTTGATAATCGGATTAGTATTATTGATTATTATAGGCTTTATTGTTTTTAAGTCTAGAAATGAAAAAAAAGATTCTACTAATAAAGAGAATGTTATTAAATATAATTTAAAATTAAATATAGATTATAAAGAAAACTTAATATTTAATAAGTATGATGTTACTTTAAAATTAGGAAAAAATAGTGAATTATTAAAGCATGGTAAGAAAGTTGATTTAGATTATCAATTAGAAAAAGGAACTTATACTATATATTTTGAGAATGAAGATGATTCATCTATCAAGAATGAATATAAGTTTAGTATAGATGATGATTTAAATATAGGTTTAATTCTTAATAGTTATTTTGAATCGTTAGATGTTAAACAAGCATATAAATATAAAGATAGTGATCTTACTGAAGATAAGGTGATTGTTGATTTTACTAGTGATGATTTAGAGGTTAAAAATTATAAAGAAGTAGTAAAACAATTAGAGAATAAAGGGTTTACTAATATTAGTACAGAGCCTGTATATGATATTGTAGTTGGGATAACTCAAGAAGAAAGTGTAAAAAAAGTTTCTATAGATGGTTCTGATAATTTTAAGAAATGGTCTATAGTTAATAAAGATTCTAAAGTAGTAGTATATTATCATATGTCTTCTGAAAAAGATCCAAATAATAAAGAAAAGGAAAAGAAAGCAGAAGAAAAAGAAGAAGTTGCTTATTATCATTCTAGTAATGATATTAAGATAGCTCAAGAAGGAAATAAAGGTTCTTATGCTTATGGAAGATTTGGAAAATATTATGATAACTATATAATAATAGATTTTGATAATAAAGTGTTTTATTCTTTTACAGAGAGAAATGATGAAGATGAAGGCTTGAAAACAAGTAGAATGTCAGGTAATTTAAAAACTAATCTTGTAGTAAAATGGGTATTTCCTGATTCTTCTGGAACAGAAAAATTACATTTTAAAGATAATAATCCTGAAGAACTTGAATATGAACTAGATGGTGGATCATTAGATTGGGTAGCTGTTGACTATAAAAAAACTATAGGATATATGAAAAAACATACTTTTAAAAAATATTAAAAAGATGGGATTGATTATATGAAAGCAATATTATTTATTAGTTCAGTTTGTGGAGTAGGTAAATCTTCAACACTTGATTATATAAAGAAGCAAAACTAATTAGATAATTATGATATTTATGATATTGATGATCTGATTAATCATTCTGATATGTTTGTATTATTAATTGATAATACAAATATTGATATTAGTGAAGTTTCAAATAGTATTGTTAATTATATTAGGATTATAGACAATGAGGTATAATTATGAATTTTGATTTTAATGAAGAAAAAGAAAAATTATCATCAGTAAATGACGAATTATATGATCTATTTAATAACTATGATAATATATTGAATAGTCTTAGTAATAGAGAAAAAAATATTATGGATCTTTATTATTATTTTAGAAGATTGAATACTTTTAAAGAAATGACACCTGATGGTAATTATTGGGATAATAAAAGAGAAGCGTTTATTCAAAGATTAACAAATGTTATAAATAAACTTGGACATAATACTTTCGGTAATTTTAATGATTTTGATGAATTAAAGAAAATTGTCGATATTAGTATGAATGGAAAACTATTAAATATTATTAATGATTTTTCTGCAGATATAAAAAATATTTATAAAAAACATATTGATCATGTATATACAGTGTTACCTGTTTCTGGTTTAGAAGAATTAGAAGCAAGTAAACATAGAGAAAATAGATATTTAAATAGTATTAATGATGGTGTTTTTGCCTCTACAAGTTTTGATAGTATTGAAAAATATATTGGAAGAGCTAATGTAGGTGGTTTGATTGCGAATGGTAATCAACTAGAATATCCAGCTAATCCTTTTTCTAGGATTGAAGATGATAAGTTAATGCTTACAGAACCTGTTTCTATATATTTAGGAAATGTAGATTTATTTGAACCTCAATTTGACTATGTAGTAGATAATAGAGGTTTTTCTCATTTTACTTTTGATGGTGAATGGATAGCTCCATATGAAAAAATCAATTGTATCGAAACACAAACTGATTATTTACCAATCTCATTTATTGAAGAAAATGATGTTTATTATTATGAAGGCAATAAGAAAATTCAAATAAATGAGAAATCAAAAACATTATAGTTAGATAAACTGGTGACAGATTTGGAAAATGTAAATTTGAAAGAGAAGGAGGTTTTTATGAGAAAAAGATTGTTAACAAAAAAGTACTTAAGAGATGTTAATGAATATGAAATTAATATTTTTAAGGAAAAAGATTATTATGTATGTGTAAAAAGAATAGTTAATACTGAAAATCCATTTGTTATATCAACTGGATTATGTTTAATAGATAATGGATATTCAATTGTAGAAATACTACCTATGAATGAGAAGTTTTGTGCAAGAAGTTTCTTTAATGAAAAGAAAGAACTATTACAAATGTATATAGATATTTCATTAGGAAATGGAATAGATACTGAAACAAATATTCCTTATTATGATGATGCTTTTTTAGATATTATCATAACAGGAGATGATGTCTATGTTGATGATAGAGATGAATTAGAAGAAGCTTATAAAAATAAAGAAATAACTAAAGAGACTTACGATGAAATAAATCAAATATGTAATGAATTATTAACTGAATTAAAAACAAATAAATATATTATTAAAGATGTTAAAGAATATATATAAAATAGTATTCTTTATAATTTAAAGAAACTGATTCAAAATAATAAAAAGACTAAATTATTAGTCTTCTTTTTTTAGTTTAGTAAAATCAAATTTTAAGATTTCGTTTGTCATTTTTAATAATAATATAGAACTTAAAGATTCTTTGTTTATAGTAACAACTTCATCTTTATCTAAGTAGCAATATTTTATATTTTGATTATTATTAATATCTACTAAGCATAAATATGTTTTATTTTTGTGATTTACAATAGATGCTACTACATATTTATTTTGATCACTTAATGTGATAATATCTGATATTTTCATATTATACCTCTATTATTTAGATAAATGTTTTGTTTTGCTTTTTAGTTTTTCTAAATATTCATCTGTATTCTTCTTTTCTTCAAAATACTCTTTACTTAATTTAGCAAAACCTACAGTACAAAATAGATCTACATAAATTGGTAATTGCATTAATAATGATGGATCATCTTTTTCCATTAAAACCGCTAAGTTAACTGCTGCACCTAATACGAATAAGCCTGATGCAACTGCATCTAGTATACCAAGTCTTTTATAAGTTTTAGACATATCTTCAAAATGTTCAATCTCTCTTATTTTAAATCTCTCTAAATTATTATTAGTTTTATTATCTCTAATAGTTGATTCATTTATATAGTTTTCTTTCATTTGTATTTTTCCCTTCTTTTGATTTAGTTTTATATTATAACATAATGTGTAGATAAAAACAATTATGAAAGTATGATATAATAATTGTATAAAAAGGGTTTATTTAAAAGGAGAATAACTTATGAAAAAAATATTTATATATTTTAGTATAAGTAATAATGGAGATATTATTGCGGAAGAATTTAAGAATAATGGATATGAAATTAGAAAGGTAACTAGTAAGACTAAATATCCTAAGAATACGCTTATGTTAATGATGTTAGGTGGTTATAGATCGACATTTAATAAAAAAGATAAACTTATTGAATTTGATAATGATTTATCTTCTTATGAAAAGATAGTTATAGGTTCACCTATTTGGAATGATAGAATTAGTGCTCCAATTAATGGGGTATTGGATGTAGTAGATTTAAATAATAAGAATGTAGAATTTATATTATATAGTGCTAGTGGTAAAGCTAATCATGCTAAAGATATAATTAAAGAGTTATATAATAAAGATGCAATTGTTTTAAAGGAACCTAAAAAATATAAAGAAGAATTGCTTAAATTAAAAGGTATGTTCTAAAATTAATAAGGTGATTACACCTTTTAAACCCAAAATATAATGAGGTGGAATATATGAATTTACAATCAATATTACTGTCAGATGATATAGTTAAGTCTATAAATGATAATATAAACGACTTATTATTTGTTATTCCAGAGATTAAATATATGATTGGTTTTAAGCATAATCATCCACATCATCATTTAGATGTGTGGAATCATACGATATTAGCTCTAAGCTTATCAGAAAAAGATTTTGATATTAGATTATGTTTATTACTTCATGATATTGGTAAACCATTTTCTTATCAAGATGAAGAAGTAAGACACTTTAGAAATCATTCAAAAGTATCTGCTGAAATGTCTAAAGAAATATTACATAGATTAGGATATGATGAAGAATATACTGATTATATATGTTATTTGATAGAAAACCATGATACTAAGATAGAAGATGAACAAATTAAAAATAATTATGATTTATGCTTAAAATTATTTAAAATACAAAGATGTGATGCATTAGCACATCATCCTGATAAATTAGAAAAGAGAGAAAAATATATTAATGAAACCTATAAAAAACTTAAATAAACTTGTTATTATATGTTTAGTCTAAGTTTCATTTGAATTCCTATAAAATAAAAGAAAAACCAGTATATGCTTATTGCACAATTTAATAAAAATATCGATTATAATATTTTAAGTAAAATTTTGAATGATAATGGAGTTTTTATTGAAAAGAACTACCTTAAAACTCCAGATGGATGGGGATCAAGTGATTTTGAATTATATTTATCTTTTGATTCTAGTATTTTAGAAATAGAAAAAACTAAAAGTGAATCAAAAAAAAGTTTGTCAAAAATTAGTAAAGAAAAATATATGATTTAAAGTGGCTATTTTGATTGGTTATAGATCTTGGAAATTATCTATAAAAAATATAATCAATTTATTGTAATGGTAGAAATGACTTAAAATAAGATGAAATAGTGATAATTTTCATCTTTTTTATGCTATAATTGTACAAAAATGAGGTGATGTTATAATTAAATTATTTGATAGTAATATGAATGAAGTGATTATTAAAAGAGAAATGTACCAATGGGATATTCTTCCACTTGATAACTTTTCATCTTTTGGATTAGTTATGGATGGAGAATATTTTCAAACAAGTGAACATGCTTTTCAATATTTAAAGTTTGTTGATACTAATAAAGAAATCGCTAATAAAATAAAAAAATCATTTTCACCAAATGATGCAAGAAATATTGCTCATGAGAATAAAAAGATTAGATCCTCTAATTGGTCAGAAGTTAAATATCAGAATATGGAAAAAGTATTAAGGTTAAAAGTTGAACAAAATCCAATTGTGAAAGAAGCACTTATAAATACAAAAGATTATATAATTGCTGAAAACTGTATCGATGAAGATACTGACTGGGGATTAGATAATAATAATCGTGGAGATAATAATTTAGGTAAAATTTGGATGAAAATCCGTGATGATATAAAAGTGGTAAAGTAATTTAAATAACTCCTGAACTGTTAGAAATACTTACTTTTATATAAAACTAAAAGAGTAAAATAAGATAGTAACTATCTTGTTTTTATTTGAATAAAAATTGACATATTCAACAAAATGTGGTATAATATACGCCGAATTAAAGGTATATACTTTTTGTTTACTAAAGTAAGTGGAAAACTAGATTATTATTTAGTTTAATTATTAAAACTATTTTTATAAACAAAAATATATATAAAAAGGGGTTATAATATATGAATTATGGAACAAATGAAATTACATTACTATCAGAAGAACAAGTATTTGGAAGTAATAAGATAGATGTTATAGAACAGTTAGGTGGAAAGTGTGCAATAACTGATTTTGCAATTCTTTTAGGTGCTGGTACTACAGATATGTGGTATTTATTGTCTTCTGATGGCGATGGGCATGTTTGTAGTGTTCTCAAAGATGGTTCTTATGCATTGGCTTGTGCAGGTACGCGTTCTGGTGGCATTCGCCCAGTTTTACCTTTTTCTGACATCTCTGATATCTCTAAGAACGAAGTGAGGGGAAGCAGTGGATTTTTGGAAGTTGAATATGGAGAATATCCACAATATGTAGTTGATGATGCAAATTTAAGAAGATCACTTTATAGGGCATTTGCATCAGGTTTGTTAAAAAAAACAGGAAAATATTATACAACGGATTCAAGAAGATGGGATGCTAATTCCAAGAGTTTTAAAGAAAAAAAACATTATGAATATGAATATGGTTATAAAAAATATGTAAGAGTAAAATCAAATCGCTTTGAAAATGATTATAAATTGAATAGAAAACTTGAAGATTATCCAAATGAATTCATTTGGGTTGAAGTTGCACCAATTACATGGTATGTTGATGAAAAATCAAAGTTGCTTGTAAGTAAGAAATTGCTTGCTTCTGGAATAAGATTTTGTAATGATGGTGAATATAACGGAGATTTCAAGACAACTGAGATGTATATGTTCTTAAATAAGTATTTTGCTAAAGATATAGGTCATAGTGTTATTTGTGAAACGAAACCAGAAGAAAAAGTATCTGAAGAGGAAGATAAAAAAATGCAATCTTTAGATTTAAAGGATTTTGTTTTACAAAGCATAGATAACTTAGTAGTAAATCAAATAAATAATCTAGAACCTGAAGATCAAATAAAGTATTTAAAAGAAGTTCAAGATTTATTAAATAATTATACTAATAGAAATAAAAAACTAATTAATCAGGATTCTAGTAAAATAAATATTGATATAGAAAACTATGACAAGATAAGATTTGATACTTTAGAAGGTATAATTAAAATAAAAGAAAGAATAGAAGAAGAAAATCAAAAAGATTCTCAATTAAGAGAATTAGTTAAAGAAAGTGAATTATTAAATGATAGAATAGAAGAACTATCTCAATTAAATACAGAACCAGAAAACTCTTTTTCAAAAGTTAGAGTAAAATTATTAAAAGAAAACAAGAAAGACATAATTTAACTAGTTGTCAATAAAAAAAGTAAAAATTATGTTTATAAATGATATAAAAGTGGGGGGTATAATAGATGGATTTTAAAAATAATGAATTTACATTACTTTCAGAAGAGCAAACATTTGGAAGTCGTAAGATAGATGTTATAAAAAAAATAGGTAGGATGTGTGCGATATCTGATTTTGCAATCCTTTTAGGTAGTTATGTATCTAGTGGTTGTTTTGTAGAAGATGATAGTTCATTAAGTCGTAGAACAATTTGGTGGTGGACAAAATCTTATGATGGCGATGGTAATGTTCGTGGTTTCAACGAGCGTGGTTTTCTTAGCCGTTATAAGGCAGGTTCGCGTAGCTGTTCCGTTCGCCCAGTTTTACAATTATCTAACATCGCCGATATTTCTCCAAACGGAGTGAAGGGAAG
>JAEEGL015106188.1_pt1 | contig 10510 bp, 9 predicted proteins | sample 9134231 | NCBI WGS metagenome assembly JAEEGL01 (sample SAMN16246548, study PRJNA631951) | gut metagenome | biome: gut microbiome; feature: rumen; material: fiber-attached | host: Bos | place: Iran: Karaj | collected 2018-10
ACGGTTGAGGGCGACGGCCTGTTTGAAGAGGCCGATCCGCTGCCGATAGGCGAGATAGAGGATATGAGCAAGCAGGATGTGCTGGATGCGGTCAGACTTGCCGGGATAGTGGGAATGGGAGGGGCTGGCTTCCCGACTCACGTCAAGCTTTCTCCCAAGGATCCGGATAAGATCAATTACTGCATAGTCAACTGTTCGGAATGCGAACCCTATCTCACATCCGATTACAGGCGCATGATCGAAGAACCCGAGAAGCTTGTGGCCGGACTTAAGATAATTCTCTGTCTGTTTGATCATGCCGAGGGGATATTGGCGGTGGAGGACAATAAGCCCGACTGTGTTAAGATATTAAAGGAGCTGACTTTCAATGAGCCCCGTATCACCGTCAAGGCATTAAAGACCAAATATCCGCAGGGAGCCGAGCGTCAGCTTATATATGCAACTACCAGACGTGCCATCAATTCGGCGATGCTGCCTGCCGATGCGGGCTGCATAGTTAACAATGTGGACACGGTCGTTGCGATATATCATGCCGTCATAGAGAAGAGACCGCTTACTGAGAGGATAGTGACGGTTACCGGGGATGCGATAGCGGATCCGTGTAATTACCTTGTCCCGACAGGAACATCCATGCAGCAGCTTATAGATGCTTCCGGCGGATTTAAGGAAAAACCCGAAAAGATAATATCGGGCGGTCCCATGATGGGTTTTGCGATGTTTGATACGGATGTGCCTGTTATCAAGACATCATCGGCGATCACCTGCTTTACAAGGGATGAGGTTGCCCGTTACAGCGAGAGCGCCTGCATTAACTGCGGAAGATGCGCGGATGTATGCCCGGGGCGTGTTATTCCCGCAAGGCTTGCCGATTATGCCAATAACCATGATGAAGGCATGTTCCTTAAGTATAACGGAATGGAATGCTGTGAATGCGGATGCTGCAGCTATATATGTCCGGCCAAGAGACAGCTGACCCAGAGCATTAAGACGATGCGTAAGCTGCTGCTTGCCAAAAAGAAGAAGTAGAGTAGGGAGGTAAGGAATTTGAGCGATCTGTATAATGTCTCCTCGGGACCGCACGTGAGGAGCAGTGATACAACGGGAAAGATAATGGGGATCGTACTTCTGGCGCTGATTCCTGCGTCAGGATACGGTATATATCATTTCGGAATAAATGCAGCAGTTATCATAGTGGTAAGTATACTTGCCTGTGTACTCACTGAGCTTGTGTATGAGCTTCTGATGAAGCAGAAGGTCACGGTCACCGATCTCAGTGCTGCGGTGACGGGACTGCTGCTTGCACTTAATATGCCACCCACGGCACCATGGTGGCTTCCGGTGATAGGCGGGGTGTTTGCCATCCTGTTTGTTAAGATGCTTTTCGGGGGACTGGGACAGAACTTTATGAACCCCGCACTTGGCGGCAGATGCTTTCTGGTGATCTGCTTTGCCGCACGTATGACGAATTTCAACTACGACGGGATGACGAGCGCAACACCGCTTGCAATGTTAAGGGCAGGTGAGGCTGTAGATGTCAGGAGTATGATAATAGGTAATATAGCCGGTACCATAGGTGAGACGTCCGTTATAGCCATTGTTTTGGGAGCATGCATAATGCTGGCTCTTGGAGTTATAGATCTGAGGATACCGGCTACTTATCTGATCAGCTTTACCATTTTCATGGGTCTGTTCGCGGGACACGGCTGGGATGTTAATTATCTGCTGGCACAGCTTGCGGGCGGCGGTCTGATGCTCGGTGCATTCTTTATGGCTACGGATTATGCGACCAGTCCGATAACGGGAAACGGCAAGATCGTATACGGAATAGCATTGGGCATAATGACTGGTATTTTCAGATGTTTTTCCAGCTCGGCAGAGGGTGTCAGCTTTGCAATAGTATTCTGTAATCTTCTGGTACCGATAATTGAAACGCTGACACTGCCCAAGTGTTTCGGAAAGGGTGGTGAGGCTTGATGAAGGACAATATAAGGGCTGTGATCACACTGACACTGATAACTCTGATAGCGGGAGTACTTCTGGGATATGTCTATGAGGTGACCAAGGAGCCCATTGCGGCGAAGACTCTGGAAACCAAGATGGCTTCATACAGGAAGGTGTTTGAGCAGGCTTCGGACTACACTCAGGCTGAGAATGCCGATCCTGATACGGCAAGATCCATACTTGATGATGCGGGTTATCCGGCTGAAACCGTTGATGAATGCCTAAAAGCGGTAGATGCGTCGGGAAATGTCCTCGGGTATGTGATGACCGTTACAACGTCGGAGGGTTACGGCGGCGATATCACCATATCGATGGGTGTGACGAACGACGGTACGCTTAACGGTATAGAGATCCTGGAAATTGCCGAAACCGCAGGCCTCGGAATGAAGGCTGATACGGATGAATTCAAGGATAAGTTTAAAAACAAGCGTGTGACACAGTTCAGCTATACCAAGAGCGGTTCCTCGGCCGACTATGAGATAGATGCCTTAAGCGGCGCGACCATCACGACAAATGCGGTTGTTAATGCTGTTGATGCGGGACTGGCATATGCGGAAAGTCTTAACAGATAGCAAAACGGATCATGAGAGGTAGTGATATTTATGAACAGATCTATTGAAAGGTTATATAACGGACTGATAAAGGAGAATCCGACGCTTGTGCTCATGCTTGGCATGTGTCCAACACTTGCCGTTACCACAAGTGCTGTAAACGGTGTCGGAATGGGACTTACGACAACAGTGGTGCTTGTAATGTCCAATCTGCTTATTTCCATGCTTCGCAAGGTGATCCCGGACAGGGTGCGTATTCCTGCGTTTATTGTGATAATAGCGTCCTTTGTAACTATTGTGCAGCTCCTTCTGCAGGCATACATCCCTTCGCTGTATGCGGCGCTTGGTATATACATTCCGCTTATAGTGGTTAACTGTATCATACTGGGAAGAGCGGAAGCGTATGCTTCGAAGAATCCGGTACTGCCCTCGGTTTTTGACGGGATCGGCATGGGACTGGGCTTTACGGTGGGCCTTACGCTTATCGGGATGGTCAGGGAAGCGTTGGGAGCCGGTTCGGTATTTGGCTTCAGGTTTCTTCCGAAGGATGCGGAGACTCTTACGATATTCATCCTTGCACCGGGAGCGTTCTTTGTGCTTGCCATACTCACTGCTGCAATGAATAAGATAAGGTTAAAGAAGGGTAAGGGCAGGCTTGAGATCTCTTGCAGCAGGGAAAACTGTAAGGGCTGTATAAATGCTTCTTGTACGGGAAGGGGTGATATAGATGGGTAAGCTGTTGACTATCGCCGTCGGTTCGGCCTTTATAAATAACGTGGTACTGAGCCAGTTTCTTGGCATATGTCCGTTCCTCGGAGTGTCCAAGAAGGTGAAGACGGCAGCAGGCATGGGATCTGCGGTTGTATTTGTAATAACTCTGGCTTCGTTTGTGACTTCTCTGATATATAAGTTCCTGCTTCTGCCTTTTAACATAACCTACCTTCAGACGATCGTATTTATACTGGTTATAGCGGCGTTGGTGCAGTTCGTTGAAATGTTCCTTAAAAAGAAGATGCAGGGACTGTACAATGCGCTGGGAGTGTATCTTCCTCTTATCACCACCAACTGTGCCGTACTCGGTGTTGCACTTAAGAATGTTCAGAATTCTTATAACATTCTTGAAAGTGTGGTAAACGGACTTGCTGTATCGGTAGGATTTCTTGTGGCGATCGTTATAATGGCAGGTATCCGTGAGAAGATAGAATACAACAATGTACCCGAGGCTTTCAAGGGGACGCCGATAGTACTTGTTACGGCGGGGCTGATGGCAATTGCGTTCTTTGGATTTTCGGGACTTAAATAATACTGATAAAATGCGAGGTATGATATGAGCGTAACCGGAATAATCATAGCCGTGGCAGTAGTGGGCGGCGTAGGATTACTGATAGGTGTATTTTTGAGTATTGCCGGTAATTACTTCAGGGTTGAGACCAATCCGCTTGAAGACAAGGTGATAGAGGCGTTGCCGGGAAATAACTGCGGAGGCTGCGGATATGCGGGATGTAACGCGCTTGCGGCTGCGATCGTTAAGGGAGAAGCACCTGTATCACAGTGTCCGGTCGGCGGTGAGCCGGTGGCTGCCAGGATAGCGGAAATAATGGGTGTTGAGGCTGATACCGCAGATAAGATGATCGCACATGTTAAATGCAAGGGTACCTGTGATCTGACTTTTAACAACTATAATTATGAGGGTGTAAAGGATTGCCGTATGGCCAACTTCGTGCCTTCCGGAGGACCAAAGAGCTGTGACTACGGATGTATGGGCTTCGGTACCTGCGTCGATGTCTGTGAATTTGACGCGATACATGTTGTAAACGGAGTGGCTGTTGTTGACAGTGATAAGTGTAAGGCCTGCGGTAAATGTATAGAAGCATGTCCGAAGCATCTTATCGAGATGATACCTTATAAGGCTAAATATGTGGTCGATTGTATGAATAAGGATATGGGACCGCTTGTTATGAAGGCGTGCAAGGTGGGCTGTATAGGGTGCAGCCTGTGCGCAAAGGAATGTCCCAAAGAGGCGATAACTGTTGCCGATTCTCTTGCTCATATAGATCAGGAGAAATGTATCGGCTGCGGTAAGTGTGCGAATAAATGCCCGAAGCAGGCTATAACCTGGCTTGCCCGGTAGTTTTTTGATGAGGTGAGAGTATGGCCGGTTTTTTTGATGATCAGGAGAGAGAGGATAAGAAGGAATATAAAAATACTTTGGTCTATTTTCTGGCCGCTGTATCCTTTGTTATGCTTCTTTTCCTTATTGTTATCTATATGAATACAAAAAACAAACAGGAAAGGCTTCGCCTGCAGGCGGCTCAGGAGCAGGCAAAACAGCAGCAGGTGGAGGAACAGCAGCTGGAAGAGGAGGCACTGAGTGTAGGCGAGAGTAAGCTTACATCAGAGGATCTTGATTTCTGGGAAATGTATGAAAAGGATAAGGATGACACGGGGAGAAAGAACAGGGAAAATGACCGCTATGACAGAGATGACCGTGACAACGGGGATGAACGTGATGACGGAAATGACAGAAATACCGGAAGTTCAGAGGACCCGGATGAAACGGTGTCGTCAAACGGGACCGGTAGCAGGGACGATTACAGGAACAGAAAAGGTAATGAGGATCCGATAGCGGATGATAAGGACGCAAAAGAGGAGAACTCTGTTTCACAGAACAGGGTCAGGGAAAAGGAAGACGACGGAAAGCACCTTAAGGTACAGGCGAAGGGCGAGAAAGCCACATGGTATGAGATAGACGAGGATATTGACGGGAACGGTTATGATTTCAAGGAATACCTGAGTATGGATGAGGATACCCTTGAATATAAGGATAAGAATGTTTCAACGGTAAGGGGCGTGGATGTGTCCAAGTACCAGGGGGTTGTTGACTGGGCTAAGGTTAAGGCTGCCGGTTATGATTTTGCGATGATAAGGGCCGGAGCCAGAGGATACGGAGGCGGTCAGCTTACGCTGGATGATAATTTCGTTTTGAATATGACGGGAGCCAAGGCTGCGGGACTTGATGTGGGAGTGTATTTCTTCACACAGGCAACCACGAAGGAGGAAGCGGTCGAAGAGGCCAATTTCACTGTCGGAGCCCTGCTGAATTACGGGGTTACCTACCCGGTTGCGGTAGATGTCGAATGGATAGAGAACGATAAGGCACGGACCGATGAGCTTACCCCGGAGGAGAGGACGGAGCTGGCGCTTACCTTCTGTGAAACGGTGAAGGCATTCGGGTATACGCCGATGATATATGCCACAAGGAATATGCTGGTAGCAGGTATGCTTCCGGGAAAGCTTACGGATTATGAGGTGTGGCTCAGCGATGATTACGAACCTCAGGACGGAACCGATTATCCCTACATGTTCGGCATGTGGCAGTACAGTAAAACAGGTAAGGTTGACGGCATAACGGGCGATGTGGACCTGAATCTGCGTTTTATCAATAAAAAAGAGAAGTAATACCGTTACTTTGATACATTAAGCGACTTAAGCGAATCGGATATTGGAAGTGACGTGTAGATGTCCGCATATCTTGACGGGCTTAAGGAATCTATATAATTCTGATCGTATTTTCTCCAGGGCTGCTGCTTCTTGATGATGTCGGCAGCCTTGTTGTATGCAATGGCTGCCATTTCTTCGGTCGGATATGTTCCGACTGTGTAATTCCCGTTTACAAGGATGACTACCTTGTAGCTTATCCTGCCCTTTCGTGATATCTTTTTCCTGACTCCCTGATAGCGGTTGATGATCTCGATGTTTTCGTAGCGGAAGTCATATTTGTCATCGTTTATGAAGCGGTAATCACGTCCGAGTACGGCGTGTTTCTTGATGCCGTAGCGTGAATGGAGATTGATCTGCATTCCGTAGTCGGCAACAAAAAGATGTTTTCCTCTTCGTGAGATCTTGTGCTCGGAATAGTAGAACAGATCCTCTATATCGAATTTGTAAACATGAGCTCTGTCAAGATAGTAAAGAAAATACCGTTTCTGTAAATATATGGGATTCTTTATATATACCCGGTTGTCCCTGAAGTTGATCAGTACGACATACTTTTCAAAATCAAGAGGGCAGTCATCACTGTAATCATCAACGGAGGCGGTACTTTTAATAAGCTGCTTGGCATATTCGTAGGCGCTTCCGGCCCGGCTCCTTGTATCGTAGCTTCCCAGGCTTATGTGCTTGTTGCGGTATGTAAAGGATGCTCTGTAATATACATCCCCGTTTTTTTTCTTTGCTTCGAATACGCCGGCCTGACTCATTTCCACTTCCCGTTTCCCAATATGAATTTGAAGTAACTATTCAGAACAGCACATATATTTTAAAATATGAACCGTCAAGCTTGCTTGTAAGGGGCATATTTTATAAATATATGTATTGGATGAATCCCAAACAGCGAAAAATACGAAGTATTTTGAGCCTGTTCTGAATAGTTACAATTTAAATATGTAACTATCCATATACCAGTTCTGAACAGTTGCAATAATAGTATACACCATATATTGTAGTTGGTGTAGATTTTTTTGGGAATATGTTGTATGATGTATAAGTCTGAAAGTGTCATTGCCGTACCGGTGCCGGGAAACGGATATGATACCTTTAATTCCGTAAACGTAAATGAATCATTTTACCAAGGGGGACTGAAAATGCCAAGATCCGTTAATCAGAAGCTGAAGATAATGTATTTGAGGGATATTTTAAACAAATATACCGACGAGAATCACCCGCTGAGTGCCACCGACATCTGTAATATACTTAAGGAATACGGTATAGAGGCGGAGCGTAAGAGCATTTATAACGATATAGAGATGCTGGCGTCCTACGGAATGGATATAATGAAGCTTTCGGGGCGTGAGGGAGGCTTCTTCGTCGGAGAGAGGGAGTTCGAACTTCCGGAGCTCAAGCTGCTTATAGATGCGGTGATGTCATCCAAGTTTATAACCAAGAAGAAGTCTGACCAGCTGGTGAAGAAGATCGCATCGTTTGCGAGTGATTACGATTCGGATGAACTTAAACGGCAACTGTACAGCATAAACAGGATAAAGGGGCAGAACGAAGCTCTTCTTTATACGGTGGATGATATAAATGAAGCGATAAGACAGAATTCCAGGATTGAGTTCATGTACTGTGAATGGGGAAAGGATATGAAGCTTCATCCGAGGAAGAACGGAGCGGTATATAATGTCAGCCCCATGACCCTCATCTGGGACGATGAGTATTACTATCTGGTAGCTCTCGATTCGGCAACGGAAATTGTTAAGCATTACCGTGTGGACAAGATGCAGAATATCGCCATTACCGGTCAGAAACGCTTAAAAACCGGGACGAAGCCGGATATGTCCGCATATTCGGGTAAGATGTTCGGTATGTTCGGCGGTGAGAAGGTTCCGGTAGGTTTTGTTTGCCCAAATGATAAGGTAGGCATACTTATAGACAGGTTTGGACAGGATCTGAAGATCACAGGTAAGGACAGTGATACGGTCACAGTGCATACGGAAGCGGTCCTGAGTGATATGTTCTACGGATGGGTTGCCGGCGTGGGTCCGGATATAAAGATCGTAAGCCCCGCCCAGGCAGTAAACGGAATGCGGAAGTTCCTGAAGGATAATCTTGCCAATTACTGAAAACGAAGTGTTTTGGGACTGTTCCGAATTGTTACCGGGATTTTCCTGTTGACTTATGCTGGTGCGGTTGATATTATGGTATCTGTACACTAAATATGGTGCCGCGTGCAAATATCAATACAATATGTAGTAATAATATGGAGGCTGTTATGGGAGAAGAAGCTAAGGTGAATGCCGAGAAGGATTATTCGTCGTTATACAAGCCGAAGAAGGATGTCAGGATGGTCAAGAAGGACGGAACGCGGGAAGCGTTTAATGTCCAGAAGGTAATTGATGCGGTAGGCAAATCCGCGTACAGGGCATTGACCAAGTTCACGGAGGAGGAGAAGGATTTCATATGCTCCAAGGTCGTTGAGAGAGTTGATGAGCTTGATGTGGACGAGATACCCATTCCCATAATGCATAATATAGTGGAAAGTGCCCTCGAAGAGGTTAAACCAATAGTTGCGAAGTCCTACAGGGATTACAGGAACTATAAGCAGGACTTCGTCCGGATGCTCGATGATGTATATAAGAAGAGCCAGTCTATCATGTATGTTGGCGACAAGGAGAATGCCAACACCGATTCGGCACTTGTTTCAACCAAACGAAGCCTGATCTTTAACCAGCTCAACAAGGAGCTGTATCAGAAGTTCTTCATGACAACCGAGGAAATACAGGCCTGTCGTGACGGTTATATCTATGTCCATGATATGTCGGCAAGACGTGATACCATGAACTGCTGTCTGTTCGATGTGGCTACGGTATTGAAGGGCGGCTTCGAGATGGGTAATATCTGGTACAATGAGCCCAAGGCACTCGATACCTGCTTTGATGTCATAGGAGATATCGTTCTTTCCGCGGCTTCACAGCAATACGGAGGATTTACCGTACCTTCGGTCGATCTTATCCTTGAACCGTATGCGGAGAAATCCTATCAGAAGTATATTAAGAAGTACATCGATCTCGGAATAGACGAGAAGAAGGCCGAGGAAGTAGCCTATAAGGATGTGGAGAGAGATTTCGAGCAGGGCTTCCAGGGCTGGGAATACAAGTTCAATACAGTGGCAAGTTCCAGAGGTGACTATCCTTTCATCACTGTTACCGCCGGAACCGGAACCGGACGATTTGCCAAGCTTGCAACCATTACCATGCTTCACGTAAGGCGTAAGGGACAGGGTAAGGCCGACTGTAAGAAGCCTGTGCTGTTCCCCAAGATCGTATTTTTGTATGATGAGAACCTTCACGGTCCCGGCAAGGAGCTTGAGGATGTGTTTGAAGCGGGAGTGGAGTGTTCGAGCAAGACCATGTATCCCGACTGGCTGAGCCTTACCGGCAAGGGATATATTGCCAGTATGTATAAGCAGTACGGAAAGATCATATCCCCGATGGGATGCCGTGCCTTCCTTTCACCCTGGTATGAGCGGGGGGGAATGCATCCTGCCGATGATAAGGATGAGCCGGTATTTGTGGGAAGGTTCAATGTAGGAGCCGTATCGCTTCATCTTCCGATGATACTCGCCAAGTCCAGACAGGAGAGCAGGGATTTCTATGAGGTTCTTGATTATTATCTGAATCTTATCAGAGGGCTCCATAAGAGAACCTATGCCTATCTTGGTGAGATGAGGGCTTCCACCAATCCGCTCGCATACTGTGAGGGTGGATTCTACGGCGGCCATCTTCAGCTTACCGATAAGATCAAGCCTTTGCTCAAGTCGGCTACAGCTTCTTTCGGTATTACTGCGTTTAATGAGCTTCAGGAGCTTTATAACGGTAAATCATTGGCAGAGGATGGTGAATTTGCTCTTGAGGTTCTTGCATATATCAATAAAAAGGTAGCGGAATTCAAGGAGGAGGACGGACATCTGTATGCCATTTACGGAACTCCGGCCGAGAGCCTGTGCGGACTTCAGGTTAAACAGTTCCGTAAGAAATACGGAATTGTCGAGAATGTATCCGACAGGGAATACGTATCCAATTCATTCCACTGTCATGTTACCGAAGATATCACTCCCATTGAGAAGCAGGATCTTGAATACAGATTCTGGGAGCTCAGTAACGGCGGTAAGATACAGTATGTTAAGTATCCTATAGATTACAACCTCGATGCTATCAAGACACTGATACGCAGGGCAATGGAGATGGGATTCTACGAAGGCGTCAATATGTCGCTGGCTTATTGTGATGATTGTGGGCATCAGGAGCTTGAAATGGATGTATGCCCCAAGTGCGGAAGCAAGAATCTGACAAAGATCGAGCGTATGAACGGTTACCTGTCATACAGCAGGGTGCACGGAGATACCAGGCTTAATGATGCCAAGATGGCCGAGATAGCGGAAAGGAAGAGCATGTAGGATG
>JAEEGL015273286.1_pt1 | contig 10510 bp, 8 predicted proteins | sample 9134231 | NCBI WGS metagenome assembly JAEEGL01 (sample SAMN16246548, study PRJNA631951) | gut metagenome | biome: gut microbiome; feature: rumen; material: fiber-attached | host: Bos | place: Iran: Karaj | collected 2018-10
ATCCCCAATCCCCAATTCCCAATCCCCCTCCCCATTTCTTATATTTATAATGTTAATAATTTAATTAAATCTATAAATAAATCTAAAATTTAATCTCAAAATTATTTTTATTTTGAGTGATATTATTTGATGAATATTGTTTAAATCCAACAATTTTCATTATGTCAGATATGATAAGTTATTTTAATATTTTGATTAAAATATAAATTTATAATCTAGGTTTTAATTAAAAAATTAACAGTTAATTTATTTATTTTTAGAATTAATATTATATTCTTCAACTAATTCAATCCCTTTATTTATCTTTTTTACCTTTTTTTCTTTTAATTTTTCATTATATATTCCATCGATGTTTTTAGTTTCTAATTCTTTAGTTTTTTTAATATCTGTATAATTTATGATTTCTTCAATATTATGTAAAGCAATTTCATTTCTTTTTTTTTCAACATTTAAAATTATTAAATTTAGGAAAGGAATAAATAAAAGAAAAAAACAAAAAACTAAATTAATATATTTTGTAAATTTGAATTCTTTCTTAATCAAAAAAACCCAAATCTCAAAAATTAAATAAAAAATAAATATTAGATGAATTATAAATATCATATAATGATTCATTAAATAAGAATGTAAAATATAAAAATGAATAATATAATATATGATTATAAATATAGCACAACAAAATTCTGGTATAATAAAATAAATTGTATTTATAAAACTAATTTTTTTTTCAAATTTTGGTATTTTTAAAATATTTAATAAATGAAAAATAAACAAAATAACACCAAAAAATAGGAATATATAATTATATAATTGTTTACAATTCATTGAACATTTTTTTTGAAAATAAATATAATATTTATTATCTTTTGAAAAAGTTGATAAATTAGATAAAGATGGAAGTCTTACTTTAATTTGGTTATCTTTTATATTATTATGAGTATTTAAAGTTAATTTATTTTTATCTATTGTTTTTAAACTTTTAACATCTGTTTGATTTAATTCTCTATTATTTCTATCACTATTTAAATTTAGAGTATTTTTATTAAAGTGAAAATTAGAAATTTTCTTTATTGGACTTGAATTATCAGTAATATCAATTACAGAAGATTCTTCTTTATTATTATTTCTTTCTTTTTTTTTATTCTCATTTGACATTATTTAGTTTTATTCCAATTTAATTTTGTATAAATATTAAATTCAAATTATTATAAAATTATTAAAATTTATTTTTTTACATATTCTTATAATATTTTATATTATTCTTATATTTATTTCATTTTAAAATATAATAATTACTGAATTGGGAAATTAAATAACCCATTATTTATATTAAAAATCGTGAAATTATCTTCATTTATTTGAATACTATTCATATTATTATTATTATTTTTTTGTTTATTAAACAAAAAATTTGGATTCCCATTTTTAAAGGAATTATTTATAAAATTATTATTATTATTAGGATTTATTGTAAAAAAAGGAAACTTTAATTGTTTTATATTATTGGAATTATAAATACCATTATAATTATTCATTAATCTTTCTTTATAAAAATCATTTTTTAAAGATTCAATAATATTATCTTCTTTTGTTCTTAAATCTTTATTTCCATGAGCAAAAGTACATAAATCTCCAAATTTACAACTATGATTTTTTTCCCAATATTTACACTTAATAATTTTATAATTTTTTAATACTATTCCTTCTTTTTCTATTCCATGTTTTTTTTTATTTGGATGTCTTAATTCTATAAGTCCATGAGCAAAATTACAATTATTTCCTAAGATACATCCACTTTTACTATTGAAATGTTTGCAAAGAATAGTTTTGTATTTTTCTACTTTTTCATCTTTATTCTAAATTATATGTTAGGGATTTAATTTTACTTTGTTTGAATTATGAAAACTCATTTATTTTTAGAATTTTTGAGCAATCTTATTAAAAAATATTATATATTATTTTGTAAAACTAATAATTCATAAATTTAATAATTTACTTTTATTATTGAATATTAAATAAAAAGAGATTAAATTATAAAAAATATAATAAACATTATGAAAAGAAAATTTGGGTATTTATAGAATATTAAACTAAAAAATAATTAAATCAAAAAATTTAATTTTTCATTAAATTATAGAATGTTAATTGTTTTAAAAAAAATTGCAAATTTAAATTTAATCTTTTTTCTTTTAATTTATTGAGTGAAAAATTTATTTTAAGTTATAATTAAGGTTTCTTTAATTTTTATATAATTTAATTTTATTGTTTTTCATTTGAATCTCATTCTTTTAAACAAAACACAATTATTTAATTGAATAATTAATAATCATTTTAATTTAAAAACAATTTATTATTTGTTTTTTAAGTATTTAAATACCCTTTTTAAATTTTATAATGAATTTTATAGTATTATAATGATTAATATTTGAGTTATAATTACTCATATATATTATCATATTTATTAAGTTATTTAAATAATGTTATTCAACTCCAAATCCATAATAAACAAAAATAAGTGCTGAAAAAATAATAATAATTCCTATGAAACAAGTATCAGTTATAGTATTTTCCACTTCTTTCATTTCTTCTTCTCTTTTTTTCTTTTCTAAAGTTCTTTTTTCTTGTAATTCTTCATTATATTTTTCAAAATTAAATAATTGATTATTAGCTTTTAATATTTTAATACTAACATCATGATTAATATTTTTACTCATTTGTTTTAAATTTTCAGCTTTTTCAATTATATTTAAATTTTCCAATTTAATTTCAGAAGATGAATTTTTTTCGAATTTATCAACTTTATTATATATTTCTTCACATTTATTAGAAACATTAAATGATATTAATTTTATTTTTTGAAAATCATCATCGTTTTTTTCTTTTTCTAAAATTTTAGAAATTATCTGATTTAAATTATTTACAGTATCAGTTATATTTGTTAAAGATTCTTTAATTTTTTCATATGATAAATTAAAAATATTTGATTCAAATTGATTTGCAGAATACATAAATTTTTCATATTCATTCTCTAAAATATGAATAGGATCTTCTTTATCTATTAAAGGAATTCCCATTTCTTCATTTATTTTCTTTCCACCAATTACCATATTATTTAGAAGTTATTTAACAAGTTTTTAAAAAAAATTAATTCTTCTTATATAAATTGAATTTTGTGTTTAATTTAAATTAAACTATTATTCTTATTTAAATTTATATTATTACAATTTTTTATCTTTAAATTATTTTTCTTTTTTTAAGATTGTTTATATTTTAGAATAAAAAGATATTAAAAAAATAAAATAAAAAAAATTAAATTAATAAATTTATTTATTTGAAAAAATATTATTAATATTATCATCATTCATTGCTTTCTCTTCTAACCTTAATTATTATTATTTTGATTAGAAGAATTTGTGTTTCCTAATAAATTATTTAATTGATTATCGGTCATTAAATTTTTAAAATTATCTAAAAAATTTTTTCTTTTATTATAAAAATCACATTCCTTTGAAAATAAAGTTTTTAAAATTACAATTAAATTAGATAAATTCATTTTTAAATCTTCTATTTCAATATCTTTTTTTTCATTTACTTTTTTATCTATTTCATTTTTTTCTTTTAATTGATTTACTGAATTGATTTTTTCATTTAAATAATTTTTTAATTTTTTATTATCTTCTTCTAATAAAAAATTCTTTTTTTGAATTTCTTTAATTTCATTTAAACTATCATTATTTTTATTATTTACATTATTAATTTTATTTTTAAAATTATCAATCATTTTTTCATATATTTTTTTATTTTCTTCATTTGCTTTTTCTAAAGCAAAAATTTTTCTTTGTAGTTTAATATTATCTGCTCTTAAATTATTACTTCTTTCATTTGTTAAAGATTCATTTAATTGTTTAATTTCTTCATTTTTAATATTTAATTTTTCTTGTGCAATTTTTAATTGATTTGTTTTTTCTTTTAATTCTCTTTCTAATAATTTAATTTTCTTATTTTTTAATATTAATTTTTGAGAAGAATCTTCATTTAAATTTAAAGAAATATTATTTTCATAATTAATCGTAGCTAAATTATTATTTTTTTTATTATTTTTTTTTTTTAAATTTTCAATTTTATCTAAAGATAAGTCTTCCATCATTTTTCGAGTTTTATCAATTAATTCTTTTGCTTCTTGTTTTATTTTTGATTCATCATCTGTTGTATTTTCATTATCAACATTAATATTATCACTTTGATGAGATATATTACTATTATTTAATTTATTTAATTTTTGATTAGTGTTACTTCTTTTATTATCTTGACTTAAGTTTCTTCTTTTTATATTTGAAGAAAAATTGCAACGGAGACTCTTATTCATTTATATTATAATAATAAAATATGAAATAAATTTTAAAAAAAATAATAATATATATTTTATGGAAGAAAATAATAAAATCCAAGAACAAAAAGAAGAAGAAAAAAAGGAAGAAGAAAAAAAAGAAGAAGAAAAGAAAGAAGAAGAAACAAAAGAAGAAGAAAAGAAAGAAGAAGAAAAAAAGGAAGAAGAAAAAAAGGAAGAAGAAAAAAAAGAAGAAGAAAAGAAAGAAGAAGACAAAAAACAAGAAGAAAAGAAAGAAGAAGAAATTCCTAAAGAAGAAAAAAAAAGAGAAATAATTTCTAGATCAGATCCTCCTTTTGATAAAATATTATGTCAAGATTTAATTGAAGAATCAAATGAAGAAGATAATATAAATTGTTTTGATTGTTCAACATCCCCAGCAAATTGGGTATGTGTATATAATGGAATATATCTTTGTGCTCAATGTGCAGGAGAACATAGATATTTTGGTCCCACAATATCTAATTTAAAATTCTTATTATTAGATGAATTAAATGAATTTGAAATTTCTTTAATGAAATTAGGTGGAAATAAAAGATTAAAAGGTTTATTAAATTTATATAAAGTTGACTTTAATCCAGATGAAAAATATTTATTATTTAGTAGTCAATTATTAGAATATTATAGAAATGTACTCTATAATAAATTAGCTGGAAAAGTTGCTCCTAAACCTCCTAACCAAAGTAAATGCTTAGATATGATGGATAATATTAAAATTATTACTAGACCTTTTCTTGAAAAAGTTATTGTTAGAAGTGAAGAAGAACTTAAAGAAGAAGAAAAAAAATGGAAGAAGAAAGAAATAAAAAAGAAGAAAATAGTAAAAAAGATAGATGTGGTGTTCAATAGTTTAATTTGTTTAAATTATTATTTTATTTAAAAAAAAATGAAAAATATGCTTATTTATTTATTTTTATCAATAAAAATTAATTGTTTTTTATATTAAAATTTTAATTTTATAGTATTTATAAATTTAAAAAATATATTAGTTACCCTATTGTTTTATCTCCATCTCTATTATAACTATTATGCCTTTTATCTCTACAATAAAAAATTGAAGAATGATTAATTTTGTGATCTTGTGGACTTTTATATCTTATATTATTTCTTATTTTAAATTTATTTTTATTTTTAAATATTTGAGAAGAAATTCTTTTAATTTCTTTAGATTTTAAAATACTATTATTTGAATTATTTAAATTTGAAAAAGGATTAAATTGCTTAAGTTTATTCCTTCTTTTAATTTCATTTTGATAATTTGACATACATGTTACTTCAGGACTATTACTTGGAAATCTTTTATTTCTTGAAGTTTTACTTACATTTCTATTTGAATTAAATTTCATATTATTTTTGCTGTTTTTATTGTTAACATTACTTATTTCAGTTGTATTTATTGTAGTAACATTTTTATAAGTAGGTTTTGTATTTGCATTTGTAATACTTGAATTAGTATTAAAAGAAAATTTCCTTATTGAAGAATTTTTTTCTCTTTCTTTTGTTATTTCTTTATCTTTAAATTTATCTTTTCTAATTTTTAAATTTAAATTACATACTAATGGATTTTTTATTAAATGTGGCTTAAAAATTTTATCTCTTTTTTCATTTGTAATATCATGTTTAAATGTTCCAGTAATATTATTTGTTGAAGAAGAATAAGATATAATAGTTTCCTTATTATATTTTTCAGGTGAGTAATAATAATTAATTTCATTCTTTAAATTTGATAATTTTTTATCTTTTTTTTTTCCTAAGCTTTTATTAATATTATGACAATTTAATTCTGACATTAAATTTTGATTAAAAACATTTAAATTATCCTTTTTATAACAAGTAGATTCTAAGGAATCTTTAACACAAGAAGGAGTTAAATTATCTAAATTAATTCTAGAATTATTATTTAAATTTCCATTTGTAACTGAATTACTTATTGTTTTTTCATCTTCTGCAATTATTTTTTCATCTACTGGACTCATATTTAAATATTTATTTTTAGGAATTTTCTCAGATAAAACTAAATTATTAATTGAATTATTTACTGATAAATCTTCACTGATTTTACCAAAATAATCAATTTCTTCATTTGCTATTTTATTATATATTTCTTTAGGAATATTATAAAATGGAATTGTATCCATTTGATTATATACAAAACCAAAGTTTTCATTTTTTTCTGATATTGATATTTTTAATAATAATGAATCTATTATTAATTTCTCTTGATAAAACTTTTCATATTCTCCTTTAGGATACAATTCATTTTTTGAATATGTTATTTTTTTTGTTATCTCAATAAATAAGTCACTTATTTGATTTATATTATTTTTAAATAATTCTATATTATAGTGAAATTTTTCTTGAATATCTCTAAATTTATTTATATATTCTTGTTTTTTTTCTTCGAATAAATATATAATTGAAGAAAAATATTCTTTAATTTTTTTTATTTGTTCTTCAATATGGTTATTAATTTTATTTGTATATTTTTCATTTTCAAATTTGGCTTGAAAAAATTTTTCTTTTTTTTCTTCTATTTTTTCCTTTAATTCACTAATTTCTTCTTTAAATTTATTTCTATCAATTTTAATAGAAAATATATTATGTTCAGTATGTTCTTTAGCACAAAAAGAACATAAAAAGAAATTTTCATTTTTGCAAAAAAATTTAATTTTATTATTAGGATGTCTACAACAACAAATTAATTCATCTTCTTTATTATTACAATCATTAGTATTATTATAATTTAAAACTTGTTTATGTTCCTTTAAATATTCATAAATTTGAGCACAAACTGGGATATTACTTAATTTAAATTGATGATAAATTTTATGACTTGGACATAAAAAAGATTTGGATTGATTATTATATAATTTTTTTATACAATCTTCACAATAAATATTACCGCATGGTAAAGATAAAGGTTTTTTATTATTTTCATTATAATTGTCTTTACATATATCACATGAGAAAATAGACATTTTAGAAATTAAAATTGAAAAATAATATATGAATGTTATTATTTTTGAAATTTAAATAAAAATCGTTATTCTAAAAATTAACGATAAGTTGTTTTTTTTTAATTTAAATTCAATTTTTCATTGTAGATTATATATATTATTTTATATTAAAAAATTGAAAAATGGATACTTCAAATGCAAATAAAATAATAGAAAAAATAATAAATAAGTAGAATTTAATGATAATTCTTTTTTTAATTTTAAATACCTAGGATATATAATTAGTATTTTAATTAATTTCAAATGAAAAAATCAATTATTAAATAACAATACTTTTTCAGAAAATAGTATTCAAGAAATTTTTCAATAATAGATTAAAATAATGTAAAAAAGAAAATGTTTTTAATATTTTAATGATTTAATTAGAAGTAAGTAACTTTATTTTAATTATTAATTTTATAAAAATCTTTAATATAATTAGTCTAATAATAAAACTTTAATAACATTTTAATCAAAAATAAACAAATTGAAATTTTGAAGCAGTCATAAAAGCTTTAAATAAAAAAGTTTAAAAAAGTGAAAAAGAGTTTTTTTAAAGAATAACTAAAAAAAAAATATAAATAATAAAAATAAAAAAATTTTAATTAAAAACAAAAATATACAATCAAATACTCATTTTTAAATTTAAATATAAAAAAATGAAAAAAAAAAATATATTAAAAAAAATAATGGAACCAGAAAATGAAAATGAAAACGAAAACGAAAATGTAAATTTAAATTACCAAAACGAAAATTTAAATTATCAAAATGAAAATTACGAAGAAAATGATTTACCAATGAATAACAATGATTTAGAAAATGATTCAAATGATATAATGAAAATATATGAATGGGTAGATTCATTTCAATTAAGTCGAGCAAAAAAAAACATAGCAAGAGACTTTTCAGATGGAGTATTATTAGCAGAAATGTTAAAAAGATATTTACCTAAATTAGTAGATTTACATAATTATCCAGAATGTTCATCAAAAAAAAAGAAATTTATTAATTGGCAAACTTTAAATTCTAAAGTTTTAAAAAAAATTGGTTTAAGATTAAAAGATGATGAAATTAACGATGTTATAAATTGTAAACCAAATGCTATTGAATTATTATTAAAAAAAGTTCATAATGTAATTGAAAAATCATTTGGTAATAATGTAATAAGGCAACAAGTTGAAAGAAATCAATTTAGTAATGATCCTATTGGAAATTTGAAAAAAAAATTAGATGAAAAAAATAATGTTATTAAAGAATTAAATGAAACTATTTCTATTTTAGAAAATAAATTAAATTATACTTTAGATTATAATCAAAAAATTGAAAATCAAATTAATGAAATTCTGGAAAAAATAAGAGAAAAGGGTTATGATTGTTAAATAATTTTTTTTATTTTTTTTAAAAATATTTATTTTTAAAAATCAAAATAATTCTTAAAATAATAGTTGAATGAAAAAAAATGAAAAAATAAATTCTATACAATATAGAATTAATATTAATAATATTAAAAGGAATATATCAAAAGGATCTAAAAAGAAAAAAAAAACAAATTCATCAATGAAAATAAAAGGATTCTCTCCAATATTAAATTTAGTTTATACAGGAAGTAGTTTATCAAAAGGAAAAAATAAAAATAATAACTATTTAAATAATAAAAATTCTGAAAATTATGAATATATTCTTCATAAACTTTTAGGATATTTAAAAGAAAAAATGTCTAATGTTCAATATGAAAATACTAAAATATTTTTAAAAAAAGAAATAATTAATTTAATTAAAAATGATGAAATATATAATAAAGATAATAAAAATGATTCAATAAGTATGATATTAAATTCATTATCTAATAATAATCCTCATTTAAAAATAGATAAAAATATTATAGAAAGTAATATATTATTTACTGGAAATAATTCGAAGAATTCTTCTTCATTAAATAAAAAAGAAATAAAAAAAAATAGTAGAAAAATAAATGATAAAAGACTTAAATTATCATATGATTTTTCAAATATTATTTCATCAAATAAAACAACAGTTTTAGAGTATAAAAATAATAAAAAACAAGAAAAGAAAATTATAAATTCTTTTGTAAAACATAAAAAATTCAGTTTAAAGCCTATAACAACAAGAGATCTTCATTCATTATATTCAATAATAAAACATCCTTTTAAAAAAAATGAAAATAAAAAAAATAAAAAATATTTAAATCAAACTCAATCAAACAGTAAATCTAAATCAAAAAATGATTCAACTTCAAGAGAATATTCAACTCATTATAATAGTAATACTTTTTTTAAAAATTTAACATATACAAATAGAAGTGAAAATTTAGGTAAAATAAATTCTCATAATTCTAGGTTTTTTCATAATTTTACTCTTTCTAGAGTAAAAGATGATAAAAATAATAAAATAATGAAAAATAATAACAAAAAAATTACTAATTTAAAACCAACTCAAAATAATAAATCAATATTAAATGAAAAATTATTTTCAAAAATTGGAAATATGACTGCTCCAAAGAAAAAACTGTTAATAAATTGTAATAATTTATCTAATAGTATAAATATTACTAAATTTTTTAAAACTTATGAAAATAAAAAAAAAATAAATAAAACTGTTACACAAACAAATAGTAATAGTAGTTCAAGAATAAAATCTTATAGAAATAAAAATCAAAATTTTTTAAATTCTAAAAGACCTTTTAGTAATAAACCTATTCAAAGTAATATAATTAAAAATTTATATGGTTCAATTAAAAACAATACACCAAATAAAAATGAAGAAATGATTAAACAAATTAAAAATACTATTGATGATAGTTTAAGAGTAATGTTTAATTTTTCATATGAAAATTTTTTATCAAAAGAATCTGAACATGAAAGTAAAGATTTAAGTAGAGAAAATGATTTAACATTCCCATATAAATATAATTATAAATAATCACTTATGAAAAAAATTTTAAAAAGAAAAAATTTTATTTAAAAAATTAAATGATTTAAAAACTTTTTCAATCAATTTTATTTATTTAGGATAATTAGGAACTTTAATTTGATTTTGGGGATTGGGGATGGGGGATTGGGGATTGGGGATTGGGGATTGGGCCCAATCCCCAATCCCCAATCCCCAA
>JAEEGL015276208.1_pt1 | contig 10510 bp, 10 predicted proteins | sample 9134231 | NCBI WGS metagenome assembly JAEEGL01 (sample SAMN16246548, study PRJNA631951) | gut metagenome | biome: gut microbiome; feature: rumen; material: fiber-attached | host: Bos | place: Iran: Karaj | collected 2018-10
CGGGACGTTTTCGTTTCGGATTATCTCGAAAAACTCTTCTACTTCTGTCTGAAAAAGACAGGTGACGCTCATGAAGCCGAAGACCTCGCATCCGATATCTCGCTCGATATTATTTCTGCGCTTGAGAAAGGGGTAAAGGTCGAAAGCTTTCCCGCCTGGGTATGGAGGATCGCGAGAAACAGGTATTCAAAATGGGCAAAAGCAAGGCATATTCGCCGCGAGTCGTTTTATTCCGAAGACGTCTCGGAATATGACGTCCCGTCGGACGAAAGCGTCGAAGATGATCTGATTCACGAAGAGGATTTGAAACACCTCCGCCGCGAGCTTGCTTTCATCGCCTCCGAATACCGCGAGACAGTCGTCGCTTACTACATAAAGCAGAAGAGGATTTCCGAGATTGCAAAAACCCTTTTCATCCCCGAAGGCACGGTAAAAACAAAACTCTACCGCGCAAGACAATTATTGAAAGAAGGAATGAATATGGCAAGAGAATTCGGAAAAAGAAGTTATAATCCCGAGTCGCTTCATTTTTGCGCTTCCGGTAAACTCACGGACAAAAATCCGTGGACTCACATGGTCAAAAAAATCGACATGAATATCGTCGCAGAGGCGCACAACAACCCGTCGACTGCGGAAGAACTCTCAATCGCACTCGGCGTCGCCCTTCCTTATATAGAAGAAGCGATAGAAGATTTGAAAGACGCCACGCTTCTGAAACAGCTCCCTGATGGAAAATACATCACAAACTTTTTTATCTCGCCCGTGGAATGCCAGAACGAGATCAACGATCTTTCCTGTACTTACGCCGAGAAAAATTACGAGGCAATCTGGGCTCTCGCAAAGAAAACCTGCAAAAAAGCAAAAGAGCTCGGTGCCGATCTTCACACGATAAGCGAAGACGACGCCTGCGTTTACTTTGCGTTCAGGATACACACTCAGCTTGAGAAATCAATGTTCAGACCGGGAATCGCTTGTCTCAAGAGAGAAAACGGCGAAGAGTGGGGATTTATCGGATTTGAAGAAGGTTCTTCTTACCGGCTACCTCATTTCTTCTTCAACAACAACTGTCCTGCAAACTGGGACGGATATCAGGCAAGTCGGCATGACGAGAGATTCCAGGATGATCTCTATAACGCCCCGGGCGGATGCCCGGAGGACAGCGTCATCATCACCACACTGAACATGGTCGCAAAAGGCGAGTCTGAAGAGTCGTTCACCGCAGGAGACAGAAAGAATCTCGAATATCTGATCGATAAAGGCTTCTGCATCCGGGAGAACGGGCGTCCCGTCGTTCACGCTATAGTGTTTGACAGTAAGTCCCGCCGTTATATCGACGATATCGTAGTCTCGGACGAGTACAAGGAGTTGTATACGGAGACGAAAAAACTCGTCGCCTCGGCAAAAGAGGTCATTACAAGCTATTCAAACCCGTATATAAAAGAGGATCTCGACTACTATACAATGATGTCTTGTTTCGGAACGAGGGGTGTGCTCGCCTGCCTCCTTAAGGACCGCGGGCTCTACACCGGATCGTCCGCTCAGTTCTGCGCGCTGTATCTCGATTGTGAATTCGCAGCAAACCCGTAATCAAAACGAGAGGGACACCTGCCCTATCGCAGCAAGTGTCCCTCTTCCCTTTCTTTTTTCCCTTCCTTTTTTCCTCTCCGACGGGCCGACGGAAAAGCGCCCTTGCTTTCCCCGCGTATTTTTGATATAATAGAAAAAAACGAAAAAACGCGAGGAAACGCCATGATCCGCAGAGCCGAAGAAAAAGATATACCGAAAGTGATGAAGCTTCTGTCACAGGTCCTGGAGATCCACGCCGGGATCCGTCCCGACGTTTTTCTGCCCGGAACGACAAAATATTCCGGACAAGAGTTGACCGAACTCTTCCGAAACGATCGGACGCCGGTCTATGTGATCGTCGACGGAAACAACGAGGTACTCGGCTACGCCTTCTGCGTCATCCGGGAGCGCAAGGTTTCCCGTCATATGAAACCTCGCGCTTCTCTCTTTATCGACGACCTATGCATCGATGAGGCAAGACGCCACGAAACTCTCGGCGAGCAACTTTTCCGGTTTGTGACCCGGGAGGCCGTACGACTCGGCTGCGAGGAAGTCTGCCTGACCGTCTGGGAAGGAAACGACGCCGCACGCCGGTTCTATGAGAAAATGGGGATGCGGCCGAAGGAAACGCTGATGGAGCTCCCTTTGTAAAAAAGCGGGCGGTTTTTTCGACCGCTCCGCCGACAGAAAAAGCCCTGGGCTGCGATGGTATCGCAGCCCAGGGCTAAATTACGGTAAGGATTTTCGGAAGTTATCGCTCGGCGCTGCCGCCTTCGATCAGCGTCGGACCGAGCGTGATGATGTCACCGGCGCCGAGGATCAGGATCATATCCCCGTCTCCCGTCGTCCTGAGCAGCGTCTCCCGGATCGTCTCCCGATCGGGGAGATAAACCGCGCCCGGCGTTTTTTTCGCCAGATCGGCAGAGGTGATCCCGTAGCGGTTCTCCTCCCTGGCCGCATAGATATCGGCCAGAATCACGCAATCCGCCTCACGGAAAGCTTGAGAAAAATCATCGAAAAGCGCAGCCGTACGGGAATAAGTGTGCGGCTGAAAAACACAGACCACCCGTTTGCCGAACAACTTGGCGGCCGAAAGCGTGGAACGGATCTCCGACGGATGATGGGCGTAGTCGTTATACACCAGCGCCCCGCACGCAGTCCTGCCCATATATTCGAACCGTCGTTTGGCACCTCTGAAACGCCCGAGCCCGTTTGTCACCGCCTCCGGGGAAACACCGTAGGCAAGCGACGCGGCCGAAGCCGCGAGTGCGTCCATGATATTATGCCGGCCGGGAACCGAAAGAGAAATGCGCGCGGAGGGCCTTCCCCGCTCGATCAGGGTGAAGGAGGCGCAGCCGTCCTTCCACGCGATCTCGTCGGCCGTATAATCGGCAGACGCGTTCATCGCGTAGGAGACGACCTCGCCCGGATACGACGCGGCCAGCGCGACCGATTCGGGATCGTCGAAATTCAGAACGGCGCGGCCTGCATAGCCGACATATTGCCGGAAAGAGGCCCGGAGCTGATCCATCGTTTTGAAATAATCGGCGTGATCGTATTCGATATTGGTAATCACCGCCGTCGTCGGGCAGAACGAGAGAAAGGAATCACAGTATTCACAGGCCTCGAAAATGAAGTATTCCTCGCCGCCGAGCCGATAGGCGCCGCCGAGATCCGAAAGCTCGGCGCCGCTGACGACCGTGGGATCCGCTTCGGCGGCCAGAAAGATTTCGGCAATCATCGAGGTGACTGTGCTCTTCCCGTGCGTACCGGCAACGCCGATACGTTCGCGATATCCGTACATCAGCCATCCGAAATAATCCGCCCGTGAGCAGATCGGAATCCCGAACCGTTCCGCTTCCCGCCATTCGGGATTGTCAGCGTGTACTGCCGCCGTATAGACAACAAGCGAAGCACCCTGCACCCAGGCGGCGTCGTGACGGTAATGTACCTCGGCGCCGGCGGCGGCCAGATGTTCCGTCAGTGCGCTGACGTTCCTGTCGCTGCCCGATACCTCATATCCTTTTTTCAGCGTTATCATCGCCAGCGAGGACATACTGATCCCGCCGATCCCGATAAAATGGATCCGTCCGGCCCGTTTCATCAGGCGTTCGATCTGATTCCGTTCCATAACGGTTGCTCTTCTCCTCTCGTTTTCTGTCTGATTTCGGCCGTTTCGGGCCGTTTCAGTTTGTAACTCTCTTTTCCCTTATTTACAAATTGCTCAACAATATTTAACAAGATAATGTTTTTTTCGTTGTATTGCGGACATAAAGTCACAATATAATATATGATACATCAGTGAAATGTATTCACGGCATTCACAATATTCACAATTAGTGCCGTATTTCACGCCGGAGGATCATCATGCAAATCACCGATATTAAAATTCGCAAAACCTTTTCCGCCGACGGGCCGATGAAAGCCGTGGTTTCGGTTACTTTCGATAACCAGCTGGCTCTCCATGACATTAAAGTAATTCACACAAAAGACAAATATTTCATCGTCATGCCCAGCCGCAAGAATCCCGACAACACCTACCGGGATATCGTACACCCCATCAACTCCGATTTCCGCCAGCTTCTGGAGAGCAGCGTGATCCAGGCCTATTTTGAAGAAGTCGCCCGGTTGCAGGAACAGGAAGCCGCAGGCATCGCCGAAGAACCGCCGAAGGAAACGCCCGTCTCATAATCAGGGAAGCACAAGTAAGCCGCCGCAGTCGCACAACGGTTCATCCGTCAGCGACACGGCGCTTATTTTTTGCCTTTCGGCAAACACCCGGATCCTTTCTCCGTCGGGATGGCGATCCGGATTCCCGAAAAAAACGTAGAGGTTTTCCTGAATCAGCCCGCCGGCGCCACCGATGAATCCGCAGGAATACCCGGGGAGCTCAATATGACCCGGCATGATCTCCAGTACGTCGAGCCCGTCCTTCCGCAGCCTGTCCGCCAGACCCGGATCCGATGTCACGGCGGCGTTCGGCGAAAAGAGCGCGACCGAGCAGCGCGCGTAGCCTTGCCTGACGGGTACCATCCTGCGATAGGCGCTCCTCAGGATCCGGGAGACAGCTTCCGGCTTCCCGTAAAGCGTATCGCCGACTGCCAGCGCGTCAAACAAAACGTCGTAGGGATACCGGGATGACAGCCTCTCCTCCGTCAGGCGGATGCGGCAGCCGAGAGAATCAAAAAAATGCGCGGCTGTGTCGTAATAGGACCGAGACAGCAGCAACGCTCCGTCAGGCAGCAGCGCTGCGAGGAGATCGGGATGGCCGGCGACCGGCTGATCGAGCGATCCGCACAGCGGCATCCGTTTGACGGACACACCGAGCGAAGCGAGCGCAGCCGACATATTCTCCGGCATCCTGCCGTCCACCAAAACCGTTTTCACCGCTTTCCCTCCGGTTATCGCCGCGCGGCCCGAAAAAAGAGACAAAAAAGACCGACCGGCAACTCTGAAAGAGGCGCTGGGCGGTCCTGCGGGCAATGTTCGGTCCGGCTCAATTTGCTCTCATGACTTTTCCCGAGCGCAGGCAGCGGGAGCAGACATGAATCGTCTGATTGGTTCCGTTAACGACTGCTTTGACTTTTCTGACGTTGGGTTTCCAACTGCGGTTGGTTTTCCGGTTGGAATGGGAAACGTTAAGACCAAAGACAACGCCCTTTCCGCAAATATCACACTTTGCCATTCTTGACACCTCCATCCGTCTATCCTAATGACACATATCCCGAGAATCAGAAAATGAATACTGGATAAGTATATCACATCTTTTTCCAAATTGCAATAGTCTGAACGAAAAAATTTATTTTTCCTTCTCAGCGTCCCCTGTTTTCTTTTTGAAACGGAGCTTGTTCTCCTGCCCGTTCAGCAGTCGGCGGATATTCTCCCGATGCAGCCAGATGACAAGCGCGCAGGTAAGAAAGACGAACAAAACACGCAGATCGCCGTGACCGTACCGCATTTTCAGGACGTTATGCAGGATCAGCGGATACAACAGTGCGGCAGAGATCGAGCCGAGCGAAACGTATTTGGTAAACCCGACCATCACGGCGAAAATCAAAAGAAGGATCAGGAACACAAAGGGCTCCAGAACCAGAGCGGAAGCTGCCGTGACGGCGACCGCTTTTCCTCCTTTGAACCGATAATAACACGGAAAGGCGTGACCGACGGCGCAGAGAAGCGCGACGGCATAGGCCACGATCTCTCCGCAGAGAAACCGCGCAAGCAGAACCGAAACCACCGATTTCAGGATGTCGCCCGCCAGTGTGGCGAATCCGGCCCCCTTGCCGTAGGTCCGGTTCATATTGGTCGCACCGGCGTTTCCGCTTCCGTGCAGACGGATATCGTCGTGGAATCTCACCCGGGAGATCACCACCGCAAAATTCACGCTTCCGAGCAGATAGCCGACCAAGGCGCAGAAAACGATCGCCGCGATCCAGATCCCGACCGGCAGTTTTCCCTGCTCCGTCAGGATCCCGAGCCACCCCTTGTACAGGATTTCCGAGAAGGCGTTGCCGTTCCCGGCAATCGCCTCCGACACCGCGGCCGTTACTTCGGTTTCCATCATTACTTCTCCTCTCCGCGCTCGCGGATCGTCAGCCGGATCGGCGTTCCCCGGAAGCCGAACACGTCACGCAGCCGGTTTTCCAGATAACGCTGATAGGAAAAATGAAACAGATCCGCGGAATTGCAGAAGATCACGAACGACGGCGGCCGAGTCCCGACCTGTGTCATATAGTAGATCTTCAGATACCGCCCCTTGTCGGACGGTGGCTGAACGCGAGCCGTCGCGTCGTTCAGCACGTCGTTCAGCATACCGGTCGTGATCCTGACACCCGACTGTTCGTACGCGGCATTTATCATCGGAAACAGGCGCTCTACCCGCAGTCCGGTCCTGGCCGAGAGAAAAACGACGTCGGCGTAGGTCATGTACGACAAAGCCGCGTACACTTTTTCGGTAAACTTTTTGACCGTATTGTTATCCTTCTCGATCAGATCCCATTTGTTGATGCAGATGACCGACGGCTTTCCGGCTTCGTGCGCGATCCCTGCGATCCGTTCGTCCTGTTCGGTGATCCCCTGCTCGGCATCGATCAGGATCAGACAAACGTCGGCGCGCTCGACCGCAAGCTTGGCCCGCAAGACGCTGTATTTCTCGATCGGATCGTCGATCCGGCTCTGACGCCGGATCCCGGCCGTATCAACGAAAACGTAACTGCCGAATTCGTTTTCAAACGCCGTGTCGATAGCGTCGCGAGTCGTACCGGCTTCTTCCGAGACGATCAGCCGGTCGCGTCCGAGGATGCGGTTGATGAGAGAACTCTTTCCGGCGTTCGGTTTTCCGATCACGGCGACGCGGATCGACTCCTCCAGCCCGCCTTCCGGCTCTTCCTCTTCGGGACAGAACGAGAGGATTTTATCGAGGAGATCGCCGGTTCCGCTGCCGTGCAACGAGGAAAGCGCGATCGGATCGTCTTTGAAGCCGAGCTGATAAAACTCATAATATTCCGCCGGCAACGCTCCGATCCGGTCGATCTTGTTCACCGCGAGGACGACCGGTTTCCCGCTCTTCATCAGAAGAGACGCAATCTGCCGGTCCTCGTCGAGCATACCGACGGTAACGTCGGTCAGAAACACGATGACGTCAGCCGTCTCGATCGCAATCTCCGCCTGACGGCGCATATATTTCAGCATCGCGGTATCGGCCCGGGGTTCGATCCCACCGGTGTCGATCAGCATCATCTTCCGGCCGCGCCACTCGGTCTCGCAGTAGATCCTGTCGCGCGTGACGCCGGGGGTATTTTCCACGATAGCGATCCGTTTCCCGGTCAGCTTATTGAAGAGCGTGCTTTTGCCGACGTTAGGACGTCCGACAACGGCGACGACCGGTATGCTCATATGATCTGCTCCTTTCCGTTATGACAGCGCAAGGATCTGCTCCACAAACTCGCGGCCGTCGTTTTCCAGAAAAACGATTTTGGTATTCAGCTTCTGTTCCAGCCAGGCCGGCGTTACATCGTCGAGAAACCGGTCCTTTTCGTGACGGAGCATCACCGCCGGCAGGAACAGTACCGTACCGAGATCCTTGCCGCGAAGCTGATGATACAGGTCCTTTCCGGTAATCAGGCCGGCCACGGTAATGTTCTCTCCGAAGAAGTCGTTGCGTATTTCGTAGACCTCGCAGTTCAGATTATAACAGCGCTTCTTCATTTCCTCGACCAAAAGCGAAATAAAGTCGTATGCAGCCACGCCGGTTGCGACGGAACAATGACGGGGCCGGTGGGGATCCATATCCTCCACCTGCCGTACGGCGACCGTAAATTCATCCGCCATCGAGCGGATCATACCGACGCCGTTTTCGATCTGGGGATAACCCTCGTAATAGTCTCCGTCGTGGAATCGGGCGCCGCTGCCGACGTACATCTCATCGGCGCAGAAGAAGATCCGGCTGCCGGTCCTGACGAAGCATTCCTCGGCAAAGCCCTCGACCTGCGCGATGATATTCCGGTATTCCTCCCGTGTAAACGGCTTCAGCGGGAAAAGATTCTCCCGGTACTTCGTGATCCCGGCCGGAACGATCGACACGCTGCTGACGGCGGGATGCAGCGCGGCCAGATCACGCATCGTCCGCATCAGGGCTGCCCCGTCGTTGATATCCCGGCAGAGCACGATCTGACAGTGCATTTCTATCCCGGCCGCGGCAAACCGCTTCATCGTCTCATAACAGGATCCGGCAAATCGGTTGTTCAGCATCCGGCATCTCAGTTCGGGATTCGTCGTATGGACCGAAATATTGATCGGCGTCATTTTCATTTCGATGATCCGGCTGATTTCGCGCTCGTCCATATTCGTCATGGTGATGTAATTGCCCATCAGGAAGGAAAGACGGGAATCGTCATCCTTGAAATACAGGGACTTGCGCATACCGGGCGGGAGCTGGTCGATAAAACAGAAAATACACTTGTTGCGGCAGGATTTCTTTTCATCCATCAAAAATGTATCGAATTCCAGCCCGATATCGTCATAACGAGGTTTTCGGATCGTGACCTCAAAAAGATCGGGGCCCCGGTGAATCAGAAGCTTCACTTTCGGCTCCGTGATATAATAACGGTAATCCAGAACGTCGTTGATGTCTTTCCCGTTGATACGAATCAGGAAGTCGTCCCGTTTCACGCCGTGCCGGTCTGCCGGCGATCCTGTCAGAACGTCCTTGATCTTGACCATGGGAATCCCCTCCTTTCTCTACGGAAATAAAGCCCTCCGCGGAAGACGCGGCGGGCTTATTCTTGCAAAATCACCGTAAGCCGATCAGTCGTTTTCGACAGCGACGATCTCCTTCTTGCCGGCATAGGTTCCGCAAGCCTTGCACACTCTGTGATAAAGCGTGTATTCACCGCACTTGGGGCACTTGACCATTCCGGGAAGAGCAAGTTTCCAGGTACTGGAACGTCTTTTGTCTCGTCTTGCTTTCGATGTTTTACGCTTCGGTACTGCCATATCGATTAGCACCTCCTTCAAAGTGGTTAATTACTTTCGTTTTCTTCCTCGAGATACCGTTTCAGAACCGCCAGTCTCGGATCCGGCTCTCTGCGGCATCCGCAAGAGCCTTCGTTGAGATCCTTGCCGCACTGCGGGCAAAGGCCGCGGCAATCCTCGGAGCAAAGATCTCTCGAGGGAAGTTCGAGGAAAAGAAGTTCGGCCACCGGCTCGTCCAGCGAGATCGCCGAGCGGATCACCGGAACGGCGTCCTCCGGCACGGCCTCCTCTGACCGGCCGCTGTCTGCCACATCCCGTGAATCGCTGAGAGAAAGCGAACGGTGAAGCTCTTTCAAACACCGGGCGCAGACGGTCCGGTAGGAGATCCCGACGCGAAAGGTGAGAAACATACACCCCGAAGCGGCCGTGACCTCTCCTTCGACCGAAACCGGCTTCTCGAAAGCGACCGAGGGAAAATAATCCGACGCCTCTTCCCACACGAAGGAAAAGGCGATCCGATCGGTTTTTCCGATCAGCATCGGCGCCAGATCAATCTTCATAAAGAGACCTCTTGGATACCTTCACAAAATGTCGCAAAGTATATTATACACAGCAGAATCGGTTTTGTCAATATTTTTTTCAAAAAACTGCGGAAATTCACGAAAAAAAACGGGAGCACCCTTCTCGCCGCAGGAGTTCAGCGGAGTTCAAACATATACTGCGACGGCGTCATGCCGGTAACCACCTTGAACTGCCGGATAAACGAATGTTGTGAAACGAATCCGACCTTTCGGTAAACGTTGCCGGGGCTGTATTCCTTCGTCACCATCAGTTCGATAGCGTGAGAGATACGGACGTTTGACAGATACTGATGGAGCGTAAGCCCGGTCGCGTCGGCAAAAATGTTCGCTAAATAACTTCGGCTGAAACCGGTCTCCTTGTAGATCGCTTCATTGGAGATACTGGTATCGGCGTAATTCTTTTCGATATATTCCGCAGCCCGGATGACCAGCGGCCATGCCCGGATATCGCGGTGTTCCTGCATGGCGGCCGACGACTCGACGGAAGCCAGCAGATCCAGAAGCTTTATCATTTCGCTCTTCAGGCGCAGCTCTTTACCGCCCTCCCTATAAAACGAAAGGAGATTCTCCATAATGTTTTTGACGTTGACGCGGTCGTGACCGAAAAAGGAGTAAAAAACCGGCTCTGCCTGCACGTTTTCTTCTTTGGGATGCAAGACCTCGTCGGGGATCTCTCCCGCGTAAACCGATGCGCCGATGCTCTGAAGCGCCACCCGTTCCGGACGGGTATAAAAATCAAAATGGACCACAAAGAGCGTCGTGTTTTCGGCGGAAAAAGTAAAATGAGCGAAAAACGGAGGCGTCAGGATCCCGCATCCGGCCGAAAGAACGTATTTCCGTCCGTTGGTGCTGTAGTTCAGCGTCCCGTCGGGAACGTAAAGAAAAACGTA
>JAEEGL016495553.1_pt1 | contig 10510 bp, 5 predicted proteins | sample 9134231 | NCBI WGS metagenome assembly JAEEGL01 (sample SAMN16246548, study PRJNA631951) | gut metagenome | biome: gut microbiome; feature: rumen; material: fiber-attached | host: Bos | place: Iran: Karaj | collected 2018-10
ATCATAATGGTTTCTTCCTCACTCTGCACCGCACAGAAGATCTCCTCTGTGATGAAGGGCATGAAGGGATGCAAAAGTCTCAGTGCTTCGCAAAGCACGTATCTTAAGGTCCAAAGAGCTGCCTGCTTGCTGCTCTCGTTGTCGCTGTTGTACAGTCTGGGCTTCACCATTTCGATGTACCAGTCGCAGAACTCTTCCCAGATAAAATCGTAAACCTTCTGAACAGCGATACCCATCTCGTATTTTTCCATGTTCTCGGTAACATCCCCGATGAGGGTATTCAGCTTGGAAAGGATCCACTTGTCAGCGGCTTCCAGATGCTCTTTGGCATCCTCCCTGATCTCGCTGCCTTCCATATTCATGAGGATGAAACGGGATGCGTTCCAAACCTTATTGGCAAAATTACGGCTGCTGGTGATCTTGGCCTCGGTGAAGCGCATATCGTTACCCGGCGCATTTCCGGTAACCAGCATAAGACGAAGGGCGTCTGCACCGTACTGCTCGATAACCTCCAGCGGATCGATACCGTTGCCCAGGGACTTACTCATCTTACGTCCCTGCTCATCTCTTACAAGACCATGGAACAGAACCGTATCAAAGGGCTTCTCTCCCATCTGCTCGTAGCCTGAGAAGATCATGCGGATAACCCAGAAAAAGATGATATCGTAGCCCGTAACCAGCACGTTGGTGGGATAGAAGTATTCCAGCTCCTTGGTCTTTTCCGGCCAGCCCAAGGTAGAGAAGGGCCAAAGTGCCGAGGAAAACCAGGTATCCAAAGTATCCGGATCCTGCTCAAAATGATTCTTGCCGCACCCCGGACAAACCTCGGGCATCTTGGCTGCCACTACGATCTCGCCGCAGTCCCGGCAATAGTAAGCCGGGATCCTGTGTCCCCACCAGAGCTGTCTGGAAATACACCAGTCTCTGATGTTGTCGGTCCAGTTAAAGTAGGTCTTTTCCATTCCGGAAGGAACCAGCTTGATCTCGCCCTCCTTTACAGCCTTTACGGCGGGCTTGATGAGCTCGTCCATCTTTACAAACCACTGCTTCTTGATGAGTGGCTCGATGGTGGTCTTGCAGCGATCGTGGGTACCTACATTGTGGGCGTAATCCTCGATCTTTACCAAAAGACCCTTTTCTTCCAGTTCCTTTACGATGGCCGCTCTGGCTTCATAGCGATCCATTCCTGCATACTTGCCGCCGTTTTCATTGATGGTGGCATTGTCATTCATAATATTGACTTCCGGCAGATTGTGACGCTTTCCTACCTCAAAGTCGTTGGGGTCATGGGCCGGGGTGATCTTTACGACACCGGTACCAAACTCCATATCTACATAAGTATCCGTAACTACAGGGATGGCCTTTTCCACGATGGGAAGCCAAACCTCTCTGCCATGGAGGTAGGTGTATCTCTCATCATCGGGATTGACAGCCACTGCCGTATCACCCAGCATGGTCTCCGGACGGGTGGTTGCAAAGGTTAAAAACTCCGTCTCAGAGGGCTTACCGTTCTCTACCAGAGGATACTTGATATGCCACAGATGCCCCTGCTGCTCTTCGTATTCTACCTCTGCATCGGAAATGGAGGTGTTGCAGACCGGACACCAGTTGATGATGCGGGATCCCTTGTAGATCCAGCCCTTGTCATACATCTTGCAGAACACTTCCGTAACGGCCTTGTTGCAGCCCTCATCCATGGTGAAGCGCTCTCTGTCCCAGTCGCAGGAGGAGCCCAGCTTCTTCAGCTGCTGGATGATCCTTCCGCCGTACTCCTTTTTCCAGGCCCAGGCTCTCTCCAAAAAGCCTTCGCGGCCCAGAGATTCCTTGTCGATGCCCTCTTCCTTCAGCTTCTCAATGATCCTTACTTCCGTTGCGATGGATGCATGATCCGTTCCGGGCTGCCAAAGGGTACTGAAGCCCTGCATTCTCTTAAAGCGGATCAAGATATCCTGCATGGTATTATCAAGGGCATGTCCCATATGGAGCTGTCCCGTAATATTCGGGGGCGGGATCACGATGGTAAAGGGTTTCTTATCGGGATCTACCTCTGCGTGAAAATACTTTCCGTCAAGCCATTTTTGATAGATACGATCCTCCATCTGTCGGGGATCATAATTCTTGGCAATTTCCTTGCTCATTGCTCTTTTACTCCTCGTTTTAAAATTTTGACCCTTGTAGTCAACTACAGGATCACACAGTTATTAACATAATATAGTTTCCCCGGCCTTTTGTCAAGGAGTCCGACCCTTTTCCCATAAGGGAAAACGGGGTTTTTCCCAGCTAAAAAGAGACTGCAGATCTGCAGTCTCTTTCTGACATATTTGTCGCCTTGTAATTTTCCTTATAAAGCCATGTTCTCAACCAGTTTCTTCTTCTCTTCGTCGAAGTCTTCCTGAGAAATGATACCATTGTCAAGCAGGATCTTGAGCTTCATAGCTGCCTTCTGGAACTCCTCTAAGCTCATAGCGCCGCCGGCTGAAGATGCGGTAGCTGCCGCGGTAACTGCCTTGGCGGGTGAAGCTGCTGCTTCGGGAGCAGGCGCTGCCGCCTGAGCCGGAGCTGCTGCCGCCGCTGCGGCTGCTGCTGCCGCTGCCGCAGGTGCCGCTGCCGCAGGTGCCGCTGCTGCGTTTGCTGCTGCTACTTCTCCTGCCTTGGAAGCGAGTGCCTTCTGGGCTTCCTCCTGATACTTTCTGAATTCCAGGGCTTCTGCTGCCTTTCTGGCCTTCTCTGCTGCCTCTGCCTTGGCTTTGGCTTCCTCTTCCTTGCGCTTCTTCTCTTCCTCGATGCGGCGAGCTTCTGCTTCCTCCGCTTCTTTCCTAGCACGCTCTTCTGCTTCCTTGCGTGCCTTCTCTTCTGCTGCCTGACGAGCCTTCTCTTCCTCTTCTCTTCTGAGGCGCTCCTCTTCCATCTTCATGGCAGCTTCTTTTGCAAACTTATTGGCTACTGCCTCTGCCTCCTTGCGGATGGCATCCTCTAAGATCTTGTTGTTCTTCTCTTCCTCTGCCTTGATGATATCGGCTTCCTTGATCTTGGCATCGGCGCCTGCGGTGTTCACCGCCTGCTCTACTTCCTGCTCGGTGGAGGTGGTGATGGCTGCTCTGGCCTCATCTACCTTCTTCTTAGCCTCTTCCTGTGCCTGGGTACGAACTGATTCAACCTTGGCATCGGCCTCTTCCTGTGCCTTCTTGATCACTTCCTCCATGGTCTTCTTGGCTTCTTCTTCGGCCTTCTTGATCTTCTCATCGCGCTCTTTCTGCGCCTTCTCAGCCGTGGTCTTTACGACCTCATCCACCTTTTTCTTGGCTTCGGCCTGGGCTTTTGCCTTGACCTCTTCCTTATGCTTTTTCACCCTTTCATCGGAAGCTGCCTGCAGCTCCTGGGATTTCTTTACATTCTCATCGGCCAGTTTTCTTGCCAGCTCTTCTGCTGCCTTCCTGGTCTGCTCGCTGGTAGCCTTGCGGATATTCTCCTCATCCAGCGCTTTTCTGGACTCGTCCTTCTCACGGGAAGTGGAATTCGCATCCTTAGCTGCCTTGGCAGCTACCTCATCTGCGATACGAAGTGCCGATTCAATGGCCAGTTTCTTCGCATTGATGCCCGCATTCTGACGGATCGCTTCCTCTGCTGATTCTGCTACGCCGGCTTTTTTCTCCGGTGCTGCACCTGACTTCATTGTTACTGCTGCAGCCTTTCTGGCTGCTTCTTCTGCTGCTCTCTTAGCAGCATCCGCTCCATTGTTTTGCATAGTCTCGCCCCTGTTTCTAAAGAATATAAAGTCTGCGCATGCCTGTTCCCCCGAACATGCATACCTCTCTGCAGACACAAAAAAAGTATAGCACAAGATTTTCGTAAAATCTACAAGGCAGGGGCAATTTTTTCATTTTTTTGCCCCAAAAATTTATTCATTCCGGATCGCTGCCAAAGGACTTAAGCGCATGGCCCGAAGGGAGGGGAAAAAGCCCGCAACCATGCCCACGATCACGGCAAATCCGATGGCCAAAAGAGACAGCCAGGCCGGAATATAGGAGATTCCCGAGGCCGCTGCCAGGTCGATCCCGCTGCCCTCGGTGCTCAGCAGCGTATTGATCAGGGCCGACATGCCGTAGGACAGTCCCGTTCCGATAAGGCCACCGATAAGGCCGATATATCCGGCTTCCAAAAGAAACATGCCCTGGATGTTTTTCATATCACAGCCCAGCACCTTCATGATGCCGATTTCCTTGGTCCTTTCATAAATGGACATCATCATGGTATTGGCAATACCGATGGCCGCCACCAGAAGGGAAACCGCTCCGATGCCTCCCAGGGCAAGCTGAATGCTCTGGTACTGTCCCTGCATGGATTCCACCCATTCGGCGTTGCTCTCTGCAGAGTAGCCCAGCTGGGAAATGGTATTTTGCACCTCTTTTACATGGTCCATATCGTCCACGCCCACCATGATGTAGTTATAGTAAATCTCCTTCATGGGTTTTCCCGAAGCCGAGGTGGGCTGTCCGGGAATGGGGCGGTTACGAAACTCCTTTTTCAGCACCTTTTTCAGGGCCTCCAGATCACACCAGACTGCATAAGAGTTGCTGCTGTAGTCCTCCACGGACCCTGCCAGCACACCGCTGGTAGGAAACATATACTTTTTAGGCATTGCCGTTGTGCTGCCCTCTTCCGTGCTGCCGCCCCAGAGGAAGTTGTAGTAGTTTTCCGTATCCAGCACATACATAAGGGGGCTTTCCATGAGATCGATATCCGGCAACGTGCCGTCCGACCAATAGCTCTGGCCCGTTTTTTCGTTGTAAAAGTCTCCGATCATACCGTTTCCGAAGACGGGGCTTACCTGATCCGATGAGGGATCCGGCAAAGATCCCTGTCCCAGATTCAGCTTCAGATACTCCATGGCTTCTGCCGGCATGCCCTTAAGGGAGGTATAGCACTGGTAGTTTCCGCACAAAATCAGGGCATCCGCCTCCAAAACCGGATAGGCGTAATCCACGTGATCCACCTGCAGGATCTCATCTAAAACCTTGTCATCCAGATGCTGGATCGTCTGCTTCTTTTTCTGCCCGCCTGCGTCTGCGGAGTCCGAATCAAAGGCATCCTTTTCCATCACCGTTACGGTAGTCAGTCCGCCGTATTGCTCGATCTCCTCCAGGGAAGCCCGCTTCAGGCCCAAACCCAGAGAGATCATCACCACAATACTGGCCGTTCCGATCACCACGCCGAGAACCGTAAGGACTGTCCTGATCTTGCGCTTCCAGAGACTTGAGGCACTCATTCTGAGCATATCTCTAAGCTTCATGGTTCTCCTCTTCTTCAGCCGTCTCTTCTTCCGAAGCCTCTTCTAAATCGCCCTCATCCTCCGGATCAGAAGCATCTTCATAGTCTTCATCCTCATACTCCTCTTCCTCTGCTTCGGGCTCTATCTTTTTCGTGCGCCGTTTCCGGGCTCTTTTTTCTTCCTGCTCTTTTTCTTCCAGTTCCGCCAAAAGCTCCAGATCTTCTTTTTCTTCCTTTTTGCGTTTGCCTTTTTTCACCAGAGATACGATCACTACAATGACAACGATCACCAGGATGACAATCAGTACCACGATGCCGATCTTGATCCACTTGGATGCGGGGTTTGCATCCACATCCTCGTAATCCTCCAAGTCCTCATAGTCTCCGAAGTCGGCATCCAAGCCGCCCATAAGTCCGTCGGCGTCCCCTCCTGTCACCTTCAGCTTCAGATCCTCGGAGTATTCCTGCTGATGGCCCGCTTCGTCCTCGTAGGTTACCACCACCTTGACAGCCTGGCCCTCTTCCATGGCCTTTTCTGCCGTCACCATGGTATCCACGTTTCCGGTGGCACCTGCTTCGATCTTTCCGAGGAAGGTATCTCCGCCGGAAATGAAATCTCCTTCAAAATGTACCTTTACGTTATACAGAGTCACCTTTCCCAGGTTATAAATGGAAAACATGACGTTGGCCTCGCTCCCTACGGGAAGCTCCTCGGGCATGATCTCGGGAGTTCCCAGCTCAAATCTGGCCTCCTGGATCACCGGGATGGAAACATCCGCCGTAGCCTGAAAGGCGTTGTAGTCCTCATCCTCATAGTCCATGGCAACATCCAGCTGATAGGGCTTCTGGGAAAGGTCTGCTTTGGCCGTCATCTCCACCACCAGATCTACAGTCTGCCCCTTTCCGATGTTGGCGATGTATTCCGTATTGGATCCCGATGTGGGTAAAAAGGCCGCATAGGTGGAATCCGTATCCAGACCGTCATTGGGGGCGGAAAGGTTTACCAGCATGTTGGAAACCGCCGTCCGTCTGGAGGTGTTTTTCAGATGCAGGGTCAATACAAAGGTATCCCCCGCATGGACCTGTGCCGGATTGGTCTCATATCCGGTGACAATGACCCTGGGAGTGGAAAGTCCGCCACCCTCGCTCTCGGCATTTCCGCTTCCCGGAGCACCGATGACCTTCACAAAGGTGGTGAGTACGCAGGACTCCACCTCTGCTTCATTGGCGTAAAGAACGTTAAACTGCAGCTTATAGTAACCGGAAAGGGCGTCTGCACGGGTCTGGAAGATCCAGGTCAGTTCCCTTCTTCGTTCCATGTCATCCTGTCCGTTGCCTTTTCCCGGAAGGTCCGGAATGGTCTGGGTATAGCCGCTGGTCTGCAGCTCAAAGGGCCACTCCTGTACGGAGTTGGAAATGACAGGGGTTACGGTTACATTTACCAGATTTGTCTGGCTCATATTTACCACCGGAAGAACAACGGCTACGCTCTGTCCGTAGCTTACCGTGGGGGTCACCCAGTTTCCGCCTACCATAATGAAATCACTGGTGGAGGAGGGGTTGGTATTCTCCGGCGTTTCGGTATCTGAATCCGTTTCCTTGGAGGCTACGCCGTCAAGGGCCTCTTTTGCCGCAGAAACGCAGTCCTCAATACTGCTTTCATTGCTCAGACCCCTGATATTGGTATTCTTGCTGGCAGTTCCGATGAGCTTGTTATATTTCTTTACAGTCTCATCAATGGCTTCCTTGGTTTCCTTATCCGCCTTGATCTTTTTGATATCGCCGTATCCGGTGATCTCCAGCTTTGCCTCTGACTTGATGGTTTCCAGGGTGCTCTTTTCCGTATCCGATGTAGTTTTGGAAGTGGTCCCTGACTGGCTGTTGTCTCCTGTGGAGGTGGTGCTTCCTGTGGACTGGGTGCTTCCGGTGGATTGGGTGCTTCCGGTGGAAGCTCCCGTATCCGAAGAAGCTGTGGAGCTGTCCGCTGCATTACCTGCATTCACCGTTGTGGTTCCCGTACCATCCATCACGGCGCCTGCCCCTGCGGATGCATAGGCAAACATACCGCCCATGGGGGAAAGAAGCAAGGTCACAGTCAGCGCCGCCGCCCCCAATACTTTATGGGCTTTTTGATTCCATCTCATCACTTTCATGCTTTTGTTTCTCATAACTGATTCGTTTCCTTTTCGGTTCTCTTACTCCGTTTTCTTTCTGCCTGTTTCCTCGATGCCGATGATCTTCCCGTCCATAATACGGAAGATCCGGTCCGCAAAGGAGGCCAGATGATCGTCATGGGTAACCATGACAAGGGTCTGGTTCTGCTTGGTAATGATCTCCCGGATGAGGTCCATGACCTCTGCGGAGGTTTTGGAATCCAGGTTACCCGTAGGCTCATCCGCAAAAATGATCTCCGGATTTACCACCAGCGCCCTGGCAATACCCACTCTTTGCTGCTGTCCGCCGGACATCTGGGTGGGTTTATGATTTTTATGACTGGAAAGACCTACCAGATCAAGTACCTCGGCTGCCATTTCCAGACGCTTTTTCTTATCGACGCCCTGAAAGGTCAAAGGCAGGGCCACATTCTCAAGGGCGCTCATGGAGGGCATCAGGTTAAAGGACTGAAACACAAAGCCGATATGCTTTCTGCGAAAGGCCACCAGCTGGTTTTCGCTCTTTTTCTCGATATGCTCTCCCGCAATGATGATCTTTCCCTTGGTGGGCTTCTCCAGCCCTGCCAGCATGTTCAGAAGGGTGGATTTTCCCGAGCCGGAGGTACCGACAATGGAGCAGAATTCTCCCTTTTTCACCTGAAAGCTGACACCATCCAGGGCCCTAACCCGGCTCTCGCCTACGCGATAGATCTTATATAAATCACTGACTGCAATTACCGCCCGGTCCATACTTACCTTTCCATCTTCCAAAAGCTTGCGCTGTAAGGAGGCAGCTCACTGCCGCCGCCGAAATCATGAAGCTCGCCGCTGATCAGATCCACTGCCTGTCCGCAGCCTGCATCAAAATGCGCCGTAAAGGCATTCTCGTCGGCGTTGATGGCCACCAGCACCCTTTCGTTTTCACTCTTTCTTTCAAAAATGCACTGCTTATTGGTTAAAACTACCTGGCGGAAAGCGCCGTAGTTCAAAGCTTCGCTGTTTTTCTTTGCCTCGGCCAGCTTGCTGATCCATTCTGCCAGATCGTTCCATACAGGTGCCTCAAAGCTGGGACGAAGGGCAGGATCTCCCTGGGACTTATCAGCCTTCTCTCCCCACTCGGAGCCGTAATAAACACAGGGGATTCCCGGCATTCCGAAGGCCAGAGCGTAGATCAGAGGCAAATGCTTTTCATTTTGCAGAATGCTTGCCACCCTGGTGACATCATGATTATCCACGAAGGAAAGAAGATGTTTTCCTTTATATAAGGTCCACTGCTCCGGACCGAACTGCCGCATGAGAGAATGAATGATCTCAAAGAGATTCATGCTGTTAAAGCTGGAATACAGGCCCTTGTAGCACTCATAGTTGGTTGCAGAATGCAGCATATCATCCCCCATGAGACGGTTGTAATCCCCGTGGAGCATCTCACCCAGCAGGTAAAAGTCTTCCTTTTTGGAATCGCAGAAGGACCTGAGGGCACGGATGAAATCCGGATCCAGACAGTAGGCCACGTCCAGACGCAGACCGTCAATGTCAAACTCCTTGATCCAGCCCTCTACTGCGGAAAAGATATGCTCCCGCACCTCAGGATTCCACTGGTTCAGCTTCACCAGGTCGTAGTTGCCTTCCCAGCCTTCATACCAGAGGCCGTCGTTGTAAGCAGAGTTGCCGCCGAAGTCGATCCTTGCAAACCAATCCTTATAGCGGGATCCTTCCCGGTTCTGCAGCACATCCTGAAAAGCCCAAAAGCCCCGGCCCACATGATTGAATACACCGTCCAGCACCACCTTGATGCCTTCCTTATGAAGTGCCTTGCAAACCTTGGCAAAATCCTCGTTGGTTCCCAGTCTGGGATCTACCTTGGTATAGTCCCTGGTATTGTAGCCATGGGTATCCGAATCAAACAGGGGTGAAAAATAAATGGCATTACAGCCCAGCTTCTTTATATGAGGGATCCACTCCTCTACCTTTTGGATCCGATTTGTCAAAACGCCGTCATTCTCAAAGGGTGCTCCGCAGAACCCCAAGGGATAGATCTGATAAAATACACTGTCATAAGCCCACATATTTATGTCCTCGCTTTCTTTTCTCAATCAATATTAGACTATACCACAACAGCCCCTGAAAAAAAAGGGTTCCCGCAACTTTCCTTTTTGTTAAATATCTATTGCAATTTAATTCATTTTCGCTCTTCACGTTCTCTCTTGAAAAACAGTTTTTTCTCATCCGGCGCTCATTTCATAAAACCTGCTTCTCTATTCCTCTCTATCCAGTCCATTCACGTTTTGCGTTTGACATAAAATGGAAATCCCCGTGTTTCCTTCCAAAATGCCTTGCATGTTTTCCGTCATTTTGAATAGGCTGCCGGTCTGTTTTTTATTTCCCTCTCTTCTTGCAGTTTTTTCAAAATTCCTGTTAACCGTGGGAAAAACCCGAAAATTGACCAATTCGATAATGAAATTCACTTTGGCAGATTTCTTGCAGGTTTTTTCTGACGCTCGATTTCAAAGTCCCTTATTTTGGATTAAAAATCAAAAGAAGCAGGATAAAAATCCTGCCTCTCGGTAAAATGTCCTTATGTTAACTCTATTCGTTTCATTTCTTATGTCATTTTTCTCTTTGTTGGATATCTTATGTTATTATATAGGCCTTCAGAGATCCCTCGCCCCAACTCGCATAACGCACGTTACCGCTTATTATCGCAATACATATCGTCTGTAATTTATACTATATGAAGACCACAATTTCCATTCGCAAAATTTCACAAAAGCTCTCGAAAAATCACAAAGAAAAATTTGAGAAAAAACTGCGCATTCACTCAGACAGATCCGACCAAAAACTCTCCGTTTCCAAGGCCACTGTCTCCGCCGTCACAAAACGGGGATCCTTCCATTCCCTGGGAAACAGCTTGGTATAGGAGGGCTGACAAAAACGATAATCCAAAAGGGCGATGATACCCCGATCCTCTACGGTACGGATCACCCGGCCTGCAGCCTGCAGCACCTTATTCATGCCCGGAAAACGGTAGGCATAGTCAAAACCGTCCTTATCATGACGATCAAAATAGCCCCTTAAAAGGTCCCTTTCCA
>JAEEGL010134446.1_pt1 | contig 10509 bp, 7 predicted proteins | sample 9134231 | NCBI WGS metagenome assembly JAEEGL01 (sample SAMN16246548, study PRJNA631951) | gut metagenome | biome: gut microbiome; feature: rumen; material: fiber-attached | host: Bos | place: Iran: Karaj | collected 2018-10
GCTTCCGAATCACGAGCACCTTTGGAAATGTTGGTAAGAGCGTGGTCTACACTGTTGTATACCCTTGCATACTTTTCATCACGGCGCTTTTTCTCTTTCCTATCGTTGATTGCCTGCTGTGCCTGCCTCTCATAGTTCTGAGCTCTTTTTTCAATATGATTCCTGTAATTATCCCTTACAACAGTGTATCTGCTCTTGGTTTTTCTCATTATCTGCTCTATATGGATTATCACGTTGGCTGTGTTCTCAATAAGCGTCTCGTCATGAGATATGAAAAGAACTATGTGCTTCCAACCATTGATGAGCCTCTCCAAAAGTTCCAACGTACTAATGTCAATGTCGTTTGATGGTTCATCTAAAAGTAGTACAGTGGGTTTATCCATCAGAAGCCTCATGAGCTGCGCCTTAACCTTCTCCCCGCCCGACAGACTTCCCATAGTCTGATCGCTGTAAAAGAAATCTGCAGACACATGGAATTCCATTGCCATTTCTGATAACTCTTTTGGCTCCTTATCATAAAAGAGCATTGCTTCCGAAAAGTATTCATAAAGAGTTTTATCCTTATCAATATCTGGCAGTTCCTGGGGAAGGTATCCCAGCACCTCTCCAGAAATCACTCTATCTCCCTCACATTCCGTGTACTCTTCGGCAAGGTTCGGATCATAGATCCACTTCATCAGAGTAGACTTGCCATTTCCTTCTTCTCCGATGAGTACTGCCTTATCACCATCATTTAGTACTATATTAAATTTTTCTAAAATAATCCGCAGGTCTTTGCGATGTGTTATAGTTAAATCCTTAATCTGTAGCATGTATCACCCTCCTGTTCCGCTGCTATAATAACAAAAAAGCCTATTCTGCATACGCAAAATAGACTCACACAAATAGACCTACTGTGACAGTTAGGCTAAAAATGCATGATAATCTAGTTTAAGCGTACACAAAACAGCTGCATAAGCAGCTATCATAAAATCATCGTGTTCACTCAAGCTAAATTATCTAATGCTCATTTCTTCACCTAAACGCCAAGCGCTCTTTCTCTGTAATTTTAAATCTTTTTTATACTAACATTGATACTGAGCGGATGCAATAATTTATTCATTGCTTCAACATCAAGTATCCATCAGGAGTTCTAGCAGCCCATTATTGTAAATTGAATTACTAAAAATCTCAAAATGCTTGTTGCTGTTTTATGTGACCTTGTTCTTTGGACTTAGGCGCGAAGAGGTTCTGGGGCTTCGATGGCAGGCAATAGACTTTAAGAACAAGATCATGAAAATCAACCATACCGTGACGAAAGGCACAACCATTACAATGGCTAATACCACTAAGACGGTATCAAGTGCAAGAGAGTATCCGCTCACTGATGAGCAGATAGAGATGTTCCAGAAATTAAAGGATAAGGAAGCTAAGAGAGAAATCTTAGATACCATAAACACCATAATTCATCTCAAGGATTATGAGATGAGTAAAAATGACATTAAAACAAGGTGCAAAAAGATAAACTTGGAATAAATGGAAAAAGTTAGAATTGGGCATAAAAAAATCGGAGTGACAGGATTCGAACCTGCGACCTCGGCGTCCCGAACGCCGCGCTCCACCAAGCTGAGCCACACCCCGATGTTTTATATGTCTGTAACAATTCTCAGTATAAAACTGAGAATTGTTACAGCGAACATATTTGATTATATCATGAATCTATTTTTTTACAACAAAAATCTGCACTAATACTTACTCATTGGCTGACTCTTCGCTTGTGCAAGCTGCTTCTTCCCCCGAAGCTTTGTCGTCGGAATCAGTAGGACCATCCTCTGTGAGATCCTCCAGGAGAATTGTCATCATATCCTCACTGGTGGGATTTTCCATGGTGGAAATCCGCCTGGCCTGATTGGTGATTATCTCTTCAAAGAGGTTTCTTACTTCTCTGGCATTTGCGAAATTGTCGATGTTCGCAATCTTTCTGGCCGTGATAAGGGCCCGGATCTGGTGCTTTACTGTTTCATCGACTTTGTAGTCGTACTTGTTACAGTTCATATAGAAGATCTCTTCCAGCTCATCGATGTTGTAATCAGTAAATTCAATGTACTTATTGAATCTGGACTTTAAACCGGGATTACTGTCGATAAACTTCTTCATAGGACCTGTATAACCGGCAACAATTACCACGAAATCATCCCTGTGGTCTTCCATCGCTTTCAAGATCGTATCTATAGCTTCCTGCCCAAAGGCATCATCCTTTTGTGCAAGAGCATATGCCTCGTCAATAAACAGAACGCCTCCCAGAGCTTTCTTTATCTGCTCCTGGGTCTTTAACGCGGTCTGGCCCACATAGCCTGCTACAAGCCCGGATCTGTCCACCTCAACCAGCTGTCCCTTGGAAAGAACTCCGATCTGCTTATAGATCCTCGCTATTATTCTTGCCACTGTTGTTTTTCCGGTTCCCGGATTACCGGTAAATACCAGATGCAGAGATACAGGAACAGATTTCAGCCCCTGATCTTTTCTTGCTTTCTGTACCTTTACAAAAGCAGTCAATTCCTTAACATCCGCCTTTATAGTGGTAAGCCCGATGAGCTTATCCAGTGATTCCATCGGATCTTCTTCCGGTTCCTCCGGTTCTTTGTGCTCTTCAGGCTTGGAAACCACATTCTTGTCAGCTGCAAAAAGAGCCTTGGCTTCATCGAGGGCATCATTGGCATTTCTGATGGCATCGCCGGAACCACTTCCTGTATTCGCATCAGCTTTAGCAGAAATATCCTGTCCGGTGATCACTTTAGAACCCACCTTGGGTATTCCTCCGGAATTATCACTTCCGGATTTCCCCAAGCTGCTTCCGGATGAAAAGAAATCTCCGTAAATGCTTCCCAAAAGGTTCTTCTGCATATTGGTTATATTATTGAGCCTCTCCAGCTCTTTTTCTCTATCGTTCACGAAAACCACTTCCCCCGATGAATAGTCTGTTTAATCATTTAATCCCCAGCCGCCTCTGGTCATGAATGTTCTGTTGGCAACCAGTGAGTTGATATCTGCTCCGATAAATGCAGACGCCTGAGCCTTATAAGTCTCCTGGCTTGGAGTTCCCATATATTTGTAATAATCATAAGCAAGCTTATGGCTTCCGTCCAGATTCTTAAGTCCCTGAGCGATATTTGACTCCATCTCATGTGCATTATCTGTTTCCCTGAAAAGAATGAAGCTGGTAATATATGGATTATTTGCTGCTACAGTATATGCATATGCTATGGATGCTGCCTGATTCTCCTGACCAAAGCTTGAAGTGAATCCAATCTCCGACAAGGCTATAGGTCTTACCTGTCCGCTTGGGCTAAGGAAAGATGCCTGACACATGTAATCCGTCAGAACATACAAGTTCTCCATTGTGATATAAGGAGTTGAAAGGTTTGTGCTCACGTACTGCGCCTGCTGCTTCCAGGTGTATGGATCATACAAAGGTGCATTGTAGGGATGAATTGAAAGTGCCCAGTCAATATTTCCTTCTCTTCTCATGTAATAGTTGAATCTGTCAAGGAAATCCTTGGTAAGGTAACATCCCGGATTGGATTTTCTCTGCCATTCCTGGTCAACCGAGTTATATACCCTGGCATTGGCATTTACGCTCTTGATCTCGTTATAAAAAATTCTGAAAGCCTTAACGTATTCGCTGACATTCAGCTCAACATTTGCTGAGCTCATGTAATACCACTCTGTTCTGGCATTTACTTCATTACCGATTACCCAGTTGTCAATTGTTCCATAAGGTCCGCCTGAATATCTCTGGGCAAGAAATGCTGCTACAGCCTTTAGATGCTGTGTTCCCCCGTCCTCCTTGGTATTCATGGCATATCCCGGACACACATGGGAATCTCTTGCAAGAGGGTGAATCAGATCAGCTCCAGCCTCAGTCTTATTGTTAAGAATGGTCATTGTGAGCTGGAAATTACTGATATGGCACCACTGAACAAAAGCATCATACTCAGCAAGTGCTGCTGTATTAAACTGATAAGGAATACCGTTATATACGAAGTCTATAGTGGGAAGTGCCGGATTGGTACTTGGACCGACTATGTCGCCCATATAGAGGTTATAGACCATCTGAGCCACACCAAGATCATTGAATGTAGCGGCATTGGTTTCATTTGGAAGAATACCCTTGATACCATGGTCATTTCTTGCAACAGTCTTATAAGCGTTAGCCTCCGGATTGGTAATATAATGCTCATCACTTACCTGAATCATGGAACCGCCACTCTTTACCGCTACCAAAAACTTTTTGCTAAGATTTGATCCCGGCACATTATACCCCAGGTCAAAGGTAAAAGATGCGTTGTTACCACGAGGTGCTGTAGCAACTACCGTGCCTACAGTTCCGTCCTGATATACTTCATCGGCATAGAGATAGAAAAGACCATCGTCAGATCCGGGAACATTAGATGTGGAAACATTAACTACAACACTTCCACCCACGATAACACAGGAATCAATACTAACCGGCCTTCCTGCAGCATAAGCCACAACGCCGGCATCACTGATAAGAGCGTGATAGCTTTTGGACGCTACAACAACCGCTGCAGCAGTAATTGCTGCAACGGCAATTTTTCTGAAAACACTACTAACTTTCTTCACAACAAACCTCCACACAAAACTTTTTTATTAAGAACCCGCAGTATATATCAGCACCAACACACTTGCGGATATTCTCCCTATATATCAGGCATTTACAATAGCTGTTACAAATGCCTCTACACTTTCATTATCTTTAGCATGAAGCGCACTTTTAATTGTAAGAGTATCCTCCAGGATCACTACATTCTTAAGTGTCTGAAGTCTCTCTGTCATAAGCTTTACAGTCGCAGGTGCCCAGGTTCCGTTCTGAGCGAGGGCAAAAATACGGTTCTGTACTCCCAAAGCCGCCATATCATGCAAAAAGCTCTCCATAGGCGGATAAATGCCATTATTGTAAGTAGGGCACATAAGAACTATCTTCCTGCATTTCCACACTTCTCCCATCAGATAGGATACATCTGTGCCGGAAACATCGTATACTCTGACATTTTTGCCACTCTTTTCTCTGACAGCCGAAGCCACCGCCTCAGCTGCACTGGCTGTATGTCCGTAAAGACTTCCATAGACTATAATTATATCATCTGTTTCAGCCTCGTAGGAACTCCATTTCTGATATTTCTCAATAAACCACGGAATATCCTTTCTCCAAACAGGCCCATGAAGTGACAGGAGCATCTGAATATCAAGCCCTGCCGCTTTCTTCAGCACAGCCTGTACCTGCATACCATATTTTCCCACGATATTTGCATAATATCTTCTGGCAGAATCAAGGAAGTCCTTCTCAAAATCGAACTCATCCGCAAAAAGTCCTCCATCCAGAGCACCAAAGGTACCAAACGCATCTGCGCAAAAAAGTCCCTTGCTGCAATCATCATAAGCCATCAGAACCTCAGGCCAGTGAACCATAGGCGCTGCCACAAAATGGAACGTATGCTTACCTGTGGAAAGAGTATCTCCTTCTTTCACCTCAAGCTTTTTATACGCAGCTGACTCGGGGAAAAACTGCTCCATAATTGTAAATGTCTTTGCACTGCCCACCACTGTAACATCCGGGAAAAGACCTGCTACCGCTCCGATAAGGGAACAGTGATCCGGCTCCATGTGAAGAACAACAAGATAATCCAGCTTCTTTCCCTCAAGGACAATTCTGAGATTCTCCATATACTGAGCGGAAACAGAGATATCGGCAGTATCGAATACAACAGTCTTCTCATCATCGACAAAATAGCTGTTATAAGATACGCCTTCCGGAATCGGGAAAATGTTCTCAAAACGCTCGAGCCTTCTGTCACTTCCGCCAATCCAGCTAATATCTTCCGTAACTTTTTTTACTCCATTCACGATTGCAAGCCCTCCATTTTTCAATTTTACTCTTATTTACCCTTAAATTCCAATATAGTCTTTTCCACGATTCTAACATCTATTGGCTTTGTGACATGCGCATTCATCCCTGCGTCAAAAGCCTGCTGAACATCGTCTGCATAAGCATTTGCCGTCATGGCTATAATGGGTATTCTCTGCGACCATTCAGTTCCCAACGCCCTGATGGCTGCTGCCGCCTCATATCCGTTCATTATCGGCATCTGAATATCCATCAAAATCATATCATAATCGCCCTCGTGGGCATTTTTGAACATCTCTACTACTTCCTGTCCGTTAACGCCCCTCGTGACTGTCGCGCCCTCCATACTCATAAGCTCTGTGAGAATGTCTGCATTGATATCATTATCTTCGGCAGCCAGGAAACGCATTCCTTCAAGAGGATTCTTTTCCTCTTCCTGTGAAGGCGCTGATTTCTTCAAAAGATCATCTATAGCCTGCTTCAATGTCGTGGAGAATACCGGCTTTTGCAATATTTCATTGCATCCGGCAGCTCTTAACGCATCCTCGTTCTTATCATAGTTGTCTGTTACGGCAATTATAAGGCTGTTATTTTTATTGTCCTTAGCCCTGATACCCTTAATAAGCTCTGCAGGTGTCATGTCATCAATGGTCTCATCCACAAGAATCATATCAAATATCTTATTCTGACCGGCCATATCATCTACTGCCTTAAGAGCGTCAAAGCCTGAAAATGCGCACGTTACAACCAGTGAAGTCTTTCCAAAGTTCTGTCTGTGTATCTCATTTACGGCTTCATCCTTATTTACCACCATAAATGTATATATTCCATGAGATATCCAGAAATCATTGTCATCATTTTCCACCGCTTTAAGGCGCAGGTTTACAACAAAAGTACTTCCCTTTCCTTCCTCGGATTCGACTCTGATGGTACCTCCCATGAGTTCCACGAGGCTCTTGGTAATTGCCATTCCAAGACCTGTTCCCTGGATTGTCTTTGTAGCTCCTTTCTCTTCCCTTGAGAAAGCATCAAAGATTTTATCCTTGTACTCCGGCTTCATTCCAATTCCATTGTCCTTTACAGTAAACCTGACGTTCTGGAAACCGGCAGATGAAGAAGAAGACTCTGCTATAGTAAACTCTATTTTTCCACCCTCAGGAGTGTATTTCACGGCATTTCCGAGAATATTCATAAGTATCTCATTAATACGCTTCTTATCACCCATGAAAATCTCATGCTCCAAAGCTTCTACCTTCAGGATATATTCCTGGTTCTTGGCTTTAGCCTGAAAACTGATAACAGAATTGATCTCTTCCAGCAATAGACCTATGGGCATCTCTCTTATATCGAGGGTAGTCTTGCCGCTTTCAATCTTACTCATATCAAGAACATCATTCAAAAGAGAAAGAAGGTTCTGGGAAGCGAGACTGATCTTATGGGTATATTCCCTTACCTTTTCAGGCTCCTCGGCATGCTTGTCTATAAGAAGATTGAATCCTGTTATGGCATTCATCGGAGTCCTGAAATCGTGGGACATGTTTGCCAAAAAGCTTGTCTTAGCCTTATTAGCTGTTTCTGCGGCATTAAGCGCTTCCTGAAGCTGATGATTTCTGACAAATTCCTGAGTTCTGTCATACAGCGCAATCGCCAGTCTTCTTCCACCATCATCTATCGTGGATACAACTACCCCTCTGTAATATAGATGCTCGTTAGTCTTGGTATTCTCCAACCACAATTCATCAATGATATGTTCTTCACCATTTTCCATGCAGCTTGTGATCACCTGGTCCAGTTTGTCGGAGTCGCTGGTCTCTTCTGTATTTCTCTGGGCTTTCGACAGGTTTCTGATATCCTGTTCAAGATCTTCCATTGGAACTCCCAGAACCTGCTCCGCATTGGAAGTAATGAAGTTGGGAGCATAGTCCTCCCCATTAAGCACAGCCAGAATATCGTTGTTTTTTTCTACCACAAAGTCAAAGAGCCATTCTCTGTAATGGATATCACTTTCTTTTGCCAGAATATCCTGCTCATTTCTGCGATTAATCTCCTCGACCATTGCACTTAGCTGCTTAGCCATATCCAGCATGGAATCAGACACTTCATGTATCTCATCTTTGCCGTGATCGAGGTTTTTAACGTTAAATTCCCCTCTGGTAACCTCCTTGGCCATGTTATTGAGGTTTTCTATACGTCCGCTGATATTTCCGGCGTACTTGGACGCAGTTATATAAGAAGCCGCAAAAAGAACTATTGCAATTACAAGGACCGCACTTAATATTTTCAGGATATCCGTGGCAATTTCACTTTTGTCGATGTAATAATACAGATGCCAGCCATTGGACATCTGATTGGATTTGATAATATAATAGCCTCTCTGTATATTTGAAAGGGAATCCCCAGCGGATTCTTCCGACTTCAGGATATTCTCATTTATCTTCTTATCCAGGACTGTATCCGTTACAGCCTTGTGAGTGATAACCTCGCTGTTTTCATCCAGAATAACGATGCCGTTGTTCAGATATTCGCTCTGGCTGATCGCAGAAAAGAAAGCGTCGGTATCGATTTCCAATACTACCATCCCGATGGTCTTGGATGAGGTAGCTGCATCAAGAAGGGCCTTAACAATATATACCCCTCCTTCTCTGTCATTAACCCACATGAATCCATATTCGTTGTGACATTGCTCATACCATGCGTTTTCCATCTCTGTAGAAGGTTTAAACACGAACTCACCTATATGATCCTCTGAAATGTAGTCAGAGTATATCTTAATGGATTCGATATTTTCATCGCTGGAGATGTAATACCAAATAAGCGGCTCGATATCTTCCTTTAGATTTTTTTTCAGCAGATCCGGCTCCTCGCCGGAACGCTCCAAAAGTCTCCTGAATTCATCTTTATAGGAAAAAAACTTTACCACATCATTTTCTTTTTTGATATTATTTTCAATGCCATACGAAATAACATCAGCATTACCGGTCATCGCAGTAATAGTCTGACTTACAATATTGTTTTTGGATATGAAATATGAAAATAATCCCAGAATAATAATCGGGACGACGATCAGCACCGCAAAAGTGACGCGCAGCTGAAACATTATACTGTCTCTATTTTTTACCATTTTGAAACTGCTCATTGAATTCCCTCCGGTATCTCCAAGCACCTCTGTTGGTCGGTTCTTCATCAATGATATAATTACAAGCACCAAGACAGTTCTGTAACTAATATAAATAATTACCTGATCAGGACCTTGGTAATCTCACCTACGTATATCACGTGGTTATCCCCATTCTTATATATCTCCTCAGGTATGCTTTTATCCAAAAATCCGTTCTGATCTATCTCATCTCTGTAGAGCACTCTGCAGATAAGCACATTACTGGCTTCTTCTATAAGCGGTACTCCTTTGTAATATCCCACATTAAGTCTTGCACCCTTTATCTTATCCTCATCTCTTCCGGATACAGCTTCAAGGTACTTCATCGCTCCGCGATATTCTTCATTATCAAGAAAGCTTATTGAGTACTCGTTAGATGCATCAAGCAGTTCTCTTGTATATCTGTTTTTTCTGACGCAGATAAAGGTAACTCTCTTTCCCCACATCTGCCCGACACCACCATAAGACACAGCTGTGGTATTAACATTTGTTCCGTCACTTGATGTTATAAGCGTCTTTCTATTGGAAAAAATATAAGCCCCACTCTCAATCTCCTCCGGTTCAACTGGTTGGAATACTCGCATATAATCCTCCATATAAATCAGAAATCTCTTATTTTGTCCTCATCTGTCAAGCCTGTGTTCTCGATATTTATTATCGTTATTTCATAACTATAATTATCGCTTACTTTAATATTAACACGGTCTCCCACCCTATGTCCAAGTAATTGTTTTCCAAGGGGAGATTCTATACTTATAAGGCCCTTTAAGGAGTTCTGTCGCATTGTTGTGACTATCTTATAAGTTTCCTGCGTCTGGTCCTCTTCAATTCTGACGGTGACTGTCTTATTCATGCCCACCTGATCCTCATTGGTGTGGTCATCGATAACCCTCGCCGTCTTTATCATTCTCTCAAGAAACCTTATTCTGCTCTCATTCTGGTTCTTGGCCTTTTTTGCTGCGTAATATTCAAAATTCTCCGAAAGATCCCCCTGGGCTCTGGCCTCCTTAACGTGCTCCAAAAGCTCCGGACGGACAACGAGCTTGCGATGCTCAATCTCCGCCTCCATATCTTCAATATCTTTTCTTGTCAATTCGTTGTTCATAGCTGTTCTCCCCAATGAAAAAATAAGGGCGAAGCCAAATGACCTCGCCCCACAAAGTTGTTTAATTAACCGATGGCATCAAGCCTTTCCAACTGATCCGAAGAGTTCCATCTTCTCCTTAACTGTAGCCTTGATAGCTTCAGCACCGGGAGCAAGAAGTTTACGAGGATCAAATCCCTTGCCTTCAAGGTCCTTGCCTGCTTCGATATATTTACGTGTAGCATCAGCAAATGAAAGCTGGCACTCAGTATTAACGTTGATCTTTGATACGCCAAGAGTAATAGCCTTCTTGATCATGTCTGCAGGAATTCCTGTGCCGCCATGAAGAACGAGAGGCATAAC
>JAEEGL010325790.1_pt1 | contig 10509 bp, 8 predicted proteins | sample 9134231 | NCBI WGS metagenome assembly JAEEGL01 (sample SAMN16246548, study PRJNA631951) | gut metagenome | biome: gut microbiome; feature: rumen; material: fiber-attached | host: Bos | place: Iran: Karaj | collected 2018-10
CTTTCTTAGCTTGTTTCCTCTCTGCAATGTACTGCTTCGCTTTCTTATCAAGCTTATCCTGTACTTCGTTGATTTCCTTACGAATAGCATTCAGAGCATCCCGCTTTTCGATATATTGCTCCTGCCAGTATGCTATTCCGGCAAAGAAACGGTCTGTCCATACCTGATAGCAGGTCTCAAAATGCTTGACCGCTTCATTCTTTACCTGCTGTGGCAGCAGTGATAGTAATGCCTCAAAGTTCTGTCGGCTCGGAACATCAGCGTGGTCTTTACCATCGGCAGTAAGATCACTTGTGATCACACGATAGCCCTCTCCGCCGTTGCTTTCAAGCGGAGCAATATCCTGATTCCTGTAAAACAGCACATATTCGACACTTGCAACGAAGTTCTCGTCATATTGGCTGTCCCACACATCGACCTCGAATAGGTCATCCAACAGCTCATCATCCCTCGGAAGCAGCTGATAAATCTTGTCCAGCGGTATATTTCGTTCGGTGAGCCTGTCCAGTATCCATATTGCGGCGGCTGTCAGGATATGTCCGTCATACTGCACCGGAGCGTAGCTTTCGCTGAAGATGTTGAGCGTGATCCAGTCATCAGCGTATTTCTGTCGCTCCTCTGATAGGTTTTCGAGCGACGACATCAGTGCGGCTGTCCTGCGCTTCTCCATGGCAGGAGTCAGATCGAGCAGACCGCCGCTGATGCGTTTATTCTTCTTCATTGCCTTAGCGTGTGCCTGACGAATATGCTGTATCTCCGCCCGGATGCGCTTCATCCAGTCCTTCGGCGCAACATACATGTCATTCTCAAGTATGGAAAGGCGCTCGGTATTGAGTTCCATGATATGGTTCACCTCCGTGGTGGCGTAATATGGAGAAAGGGAGCGTGGTTACACTCCCTTGTAAATAGCAAATCACACCCCCAGATGCTTCTCAAAGATCCTCATGATCTCCTCGGCTCGTTTCTCGCCTATACCGCGTATTTGCTTGATATCGGCTTCAACAGCTCGGAGATCTAATGTCTTGTCGTCATCGCTGTCGCCCGCAGTTTCAGCAACGATCACACCTGCTTCTGCAAGCCCTTTCTTACGTCCGCGCTCGAAGAGGTCGTTAAGCAATCCTTCCAAGGTGTTACGATCCATCTTTTTTATGGTGCGGTATAGATTCCGGTCAAGGAGAGGGACATCATCATCTGAGGTTGTAAGTGTATTCATATCGTCTGTGGACATCCATAGACTCCTTTCTGTTTAAAACTCTGTTGAAAAGCTGTTGATAGATGTGGAAAATCAAAATAAGAAATAGGGAGGTTCTTAACCGCACTCTCCATACTTTCAATCAGTATGAGTCCACGCATTTCTCTGATCATCTTATCGAATTTATCTCCGTTCGGATCACCAAGCAAGACGGTATTACCATCGGTAGTCGCGTTGGTGTAGTGCGTGATTCCTTTCTGTGAGGGCATTTTATGAAATGTAGTATTCTTCAACAGGACCAGTTGGTTTAACGAGATCCTTATCAAATAATACCAAGTTCTTTCCGCTATTGTAAACTGTACTTTTATAGATTATGCCACTATATCCAAGAGAACTAAAATACTGAGCAATGCACTGGAAAGGAGCGTATAGTAACCCTTTATTTGCTGAGTCAATAGGAAGAAAAAGTTGTTCCGATAGCATTTTAGCGTAAGTATACACATACCACTTTATATAGTTTTCGATTGCCTCTGGATGGCTATCAGGAGTGATAAGTGTATGTTTTGACTTCGCAATTTCACTTCGCATTAATAGAAGGGTGAAGATACTAGTTTGCGAGTTGATTCTCCCATATTTTTTCTGAAGTTCATTCAACTTTTCCCTTGTTACTTCATGAATGATCTTCTGGCATGAATCTTCTAAGGATTGATTCATTTGATCAAATGTCAAATCATCTGCAATTGTTAAGTCGATCACATTAATATTTCGGCTATTATTCAGAAAATAGCATACTGCAAACCTATCTCCTTTTGTGGCACGGCATTCAAACTGCGCGCATTTTTTTGCATCTTCTTGCGCTATTCTGTCATTTCCTTTGCCGAGCGCAATATACAACCATTCGACACCTTTGGGGCTAAATCGATTATCATCTTTTATATATTCTGATTTTGGAAGCATTCTCTCATAATCAGGCTTTGTCTCACTAGGATGGATTTTTGCTCCCCTCAAAAGACAGTATTCTTTGAAAATCTGATCGAGTGTAATTGTCAGGTATGCGCAGCCACCATTTTTAGTAATTAGGTTGTCAAGAACCTTAATAAATACAGTATTCAGAGCTTTAGGTATGTCATTATATGGAAAGCTCCCATCCTTTAACTGCTCCCTTAGTTCATCCCATGTTTTGCGTATAGTTTGTTCTGCGCTAGCTCTGCCCGAAAAATCAAAAAAAGTATCTGACATATAAATATACCTCGCTGTAAAATGTGTTCTGCGCTTCTTAATTCTTCCGTTTTTGCAATATTGGGTTAGTTTCTGCTTTCAAGATATCCCGACTTATCATTAACATGTGCATCTATCAGCAGTTTGAGTTTGTGTTGCTTTCTTATAAGTAACTACCTACTGTACGATATTACTCGGCCAATTTCTCAATTGCTGCAAGCATTCTTTCAAAACATGCTTCATAGAATGCAGGAACGACCACAGGGAATACATTTTTTAGGTCATTAAGGATTGGTGATAAATCAGCATCTATAAGATTGAACAACGGATTACAGTATGCGTCTACCAAATAATCAGTCTTTGGCCGTTGCAAGATTCGGAGCGTAGACTCCAATTCTCGCTTCAATAAGATGTTGTTAGAAAAAGCATTAATGGGGAATGAGATATCGTTCAGCCGACACATGACGCCATATGAGGTATCCGATAGATAAAAAGAATCAGCATAATCATAGGAAATCAGATGTCTTCTTGTCAAGGCAATCTGATGGTTATCGCCCATTGCTACGAGGTCTCTCAATGCCAAATAGGATATAAGCTCTGAAAGAAATGGCGAGTCATCTGGGTAATGTGTATCTCCTATAAAGTCATCCATAGAAACTCGTCTAAAGTCTTTCTCGTATACGATTCCAACCTCCACAAAGCCACCATTGTCAATCAACACAGCATCTGAAGTTGGCACACCGATGCTTCGAGCAAGTCTGTGGACTACATATTCGTTGGTAACATCAGCAGGATTAGACTTTACAAGGAACTTCGTGCCACGAATATCCTCGGCTATATGAAGCTGCCCCGATTCGCCATAATGTCCTCGTGAATCAGCAAAAGGTGTGCATTTTAGCTTCTTTCCATTTAGAATCATGGTTTCACCTACAAGTTCAATGCACGTATATCAAGCTTATCGTTATTTAGGTAGAACCGATATATCATAGCGGCCGGAAGCAACCGGATCTGGATGTCCTGTAAATCTAATTGCTTGAGCATCCTTAAGGAAACATGCCCCTTTTCAATGACTTCACTATCTGAAGTCGGCATTAAAAAGCAATTTCGAACAATATTTATACCGTGTGCTTTGACAAACTCCTTGTACGCCAGTTGGTATAGATATTGCTTTGTAATAGATTCAATTCCAGGATTTCCGCTTAGCTTTCTATCAGGTTCAAGTTGGATGCAGTAATACTTCGCGTCAAAAATCAGGAATTGATAAGTATCGCCAATCTTGATAATCGATATAAAATCTGGAATTAAGGTATCCGTTGCGGTTTTATCGAATTCTTCACCCTCATCGGTTCTCCCATGCCAAATTGGTTTATCGATGAGATCAATCAGTTTTACTTGACGCATTGTTTGATATGGCGCTGCAAGTGGAACGGGGAGATCAAGGCCACCAAGTGGCGTCTGCAACTGGTTGTCAATGACATCAGCGCATACTTTTTCCCAAACAATATTAAAGCTGTTTGTGCCAAACATACTGATACCGTCTCCGCCCTCAGTAGCTTCACTTTCAGCGATAAAAGCGTACAGTGTTTTCAAAAGCAATTGCTTGCGGGTATTAAACTGCACATTGAGTTCTTTTTCAATTCGCTCTAGAATATGCTCTTTACTTCCAAAGTCATCCAAAGATTCATCAGATAGATCAACTTCTGACATATCAAAGAGGTCTAAAAGGTCAGCTGCTTTCAATTCTGCAGAACAAAGAGTCAATATGCACTCATGTAGACGCTTGAAAAAGTCAAAATCGTTGTTTATGCGCTTTTTAGTGAGCAATTCGGGGTATATAGGACGGTTTTGGCTTATGAATGAAAATGTCTCATTAATCGTCTTATCCCACAAGATTTCTCCAGAGCCATTTGTTTCAAGAATGTCTTGGGTATTTGTATAAGAGCCATACTCAAAGAAATCGTGCAACAAGAAGAGCATAACAGCTAATCGGTTAAAATGCCTTTCATCAGCGCTATCATTATACATTCTAACAATCTGCTCATCAGAATTGTATTTCTCTAAAACCTTGATTACTGTTTTTAATTCAGCAAGAGGTGATGGACGATCATGTAAGTATTTAGGGAAACACTTTAAAACACGTCCTTCTATAGTAATTACTCCGACAAAAGTAAAAACGAAGAGATATTTATCTTCACCGATTTCAACATCTGTTACCTCAACATCCTCTTCAAGTAAATCTGTAAGATTTCGCTGAGCATCTGATGCCTTCACTGTTTTAAGAATACCATAAGCCTTTAGCCGCCGCAGTATGCGAACGGTCTTTTCTTCCGTGCTATTTAGTTTTTCAACTAATTCCTTCTGTGAATAGCGCTGCTGCTCACGTAAGTATACTGATATCATTGTTCAACATCCTCAGATGGCTTTTCAATAAACTCGCGACTGATAGCCTCGCAGAAGATAAATACACCTTTCTCATCAAATTCACTGCAGATTTTTGAATACTGATTCTTTGATGTTTCGTTACAGCCACCAAATAATGCAGATCTACGCTGCTTGGCGGCATCTTCAAACAGATACATAATTATCTTATTTTTGAAGATTCGGATAAAGGAGGCGGGATCGATAACATCTCCATCAGGGAGATTCTTTTTTGCAATAAAATACGGACCAAGCAGCTTATCTTCATTGACCTTATAAGTCAGTAATTCTGCATTAATCAGCTTGCGAAGTTTGTTCCATTCAACAACACGAGCGTATTGACCGCACCCAAGAATAACCGTTTTGCCTTTTATGCCGTCTTCACTGTCATCAATTCCGAGATATGTAAAGTCCCACCTTCTCTTAAATGCAGTATCAACAGGATAAACGCCTTGATCTGCACTATTCATTGTTGACCAGATGAACATATTATCGGGGATTCTGATTTTGGAATAGTCATCAGGTTGACCGCCTAGTTCACTGGCGAGATAGGCCTTGATATCTTCGGAGGCTTGAATCGGATACTCGCTAACATTGTCATCACCGCGATCGAGGAGCTGGAATACATCTCCAAATACCGCAGCAACATTAGCTCTATTGATTTCTTCAATAATCAGCAAAAAAGGCTTGATGGTGTCAGTTTGACTGTTTTTTAGTGCGTTAACATAGACGCGCATAAACGGACCAGGAACATATGCATAGGTAATTGTGTCTTCCCCGCTTTCGGTTCTATGAGGTACAGGCTTGTATGTACCAACAAAGTTTGCGTAGGAGTAGTCTGGGTGGAAAGTTACGCGCTCATAGTCTTCTTCATTGCCTGCACCAAGAAGTACTTTTGCTTCCTCATTTAACGTATAGCTTTTTCCTGTTCCCGGAGCACCGAAGAGAATACGATTCCTAGGAATCTGAATGTCAAGACCAGTATAAAAACGAATAGGCACATGCGTATCCTCCTGTATGTCTGATGTATCGTCGTTCATAGATTTGGTATTCGCCCAAAATGTGCGAGAGAACACAACAGGAGAGATATCACACATTTTTATAAACAGCTGCAACTGCCCCATCCGGATAATAGGGTTTTCTCCTGATCGTTCTCCAATAGCAGTCAGAACAGTGTTTTGAGCATCGCTGCTGTAAATTGGTGGGAAAAGGGTAGGATATATCATCTGATAATATTTCAAAAACCACACTTTATTGATATAGCCATCTGTTGCTTCATTCAATTCAATGTATAGTTTGGAATAGTCATCAAGAGAATTAATCTCTCCATAATTCCTTATTATCTCACAGCCTAGGATTAAGTAATCTCTAATCTGAGTTCCAAGCTCAACAGCTTCATCTTCAGTTAATAACTGTGGTTTATTTCCGCTTCCAGTAGCCCAGCTTTTATTCTTCTGGCTATAGTGGAGTCCATATTTATAGGAGGTTCCGCTTTTGATGCTTCCAAATATGTCACGAAGAGCTTTATTAAATTCTAAATGATAACAAAGGTTGTCCTTATTCTCATCATTAAGAAATATTGTTCTCAATAGAGTTACGCCCTCTAATTCACGAAGTATTTCAGGAGAATATTTTTTCATAAATACATCGCGTTCAGATGCCGCCTCTGCATCCAAATAAAGAAATGGTTGACAATTTGCTTTGAACCATTCAGGAGTTAAAATAACAAGATCTGATGAATAATCACCAGCATTAGTCCCATTATCCTTAATATGCTTCGACTGAAAGAATGGCAAAAAATCAGAATCGATTTCTATCAATTCATTTTTAAAGTCCTTATGAACCCGATTCAATGCCGCAAAAAAAGAATTAACATCACTTAGTTTTCCTGTTTCAAGCATTCGAATCGTTTGATTGGAATGGTCATCTAATCCAATTACTGGCATAGAAGAACACCAATAATACTCATCAGCGGCTTCTCTTAAAATGTCTAATCGATTAATTGCCTCTGGGAAAATATAGAATAAGTCAACATTAGTTGTGCTTTCATCATTATATTTTTCACCTCTGCTAACTGAGGTTACTCTGCCCATTGCTTTGAAGCCTTGCTTCCACTCTGTTGGCGCACCCTTACTATTATCAGAACCCAACCAAATAAAAACGATGACTCCAGTTGTGAGATCATTTGGAATTTGTGTACAAACAACTGAAATTGAAAGCTTTTCTTTTACGGCACCGCCGATTTTTGAATTAATGTGCTTTATGTCCTTTACACTGGTTTTCCCAAGCCGCAGTGTGGCAAATACAAAATCAGACATTGGGTATCTCCTTATCAGTTTTTATTCTTTTCAATCTCTAATGCTGCTCGTAAAGGTGTGAAGAGTTTTCTCCCTTGATTATCAACGCGACGCAAAATTCCCTCCGCGGCATTCGGAGTCAAGTAGTATTTTTTACTTACATGTTCAACTTCAACAATCGTTGCTAAAGTTGAATCTATTATTCGGTGTGGTGTTGGTGCAACTTTACCGCCAATGTAACCGTCCTGCCACGCCAAACCGGCTTTCGGCCATTTATGGGAAATAGAAACATCTGAGTAATCAACTCCAGTGAACGCATCAATATTCCATTCTTCTTTTGCAAATTCAGGAATGTATTTCTTTGCGTCCTCTCTCGTAAATCCTATTGCTTTTGATTCGAGCTCGATGCTTATTCGTTTAGCAACCCATTCCACAACAGGAACTGACACTGCATTACCCACTGCTGTATACCTTAAAGTGTCAGTGTCCTCATCATTTACATCATAGCCCTGCGGAAGAGTCCAGAAATCCGGAAATCCCTGAAGACGTTCGTATTCTTTCGGAGTCATTCTCCGAACTCCGTCATCACAAACCACATAAGTTCTACTCCAATCAGTGCCTGTATGTCGACCAGAAGTTGCTGCTAAGCAGTAAGCAACTCTTGGAACTTTAGGATATTCTTCAGGTTTTGTCGCTTCGGTTATAAAGTCTTTTCTTTCATTTTGAGTCTTGTGAGCTCCATCCTTTTCAAACATTACACGCATCGCTTTTTCAGGTGACCCTTTCCAGCAGCATAGGTATATACGGGGACGGGATTGTGGAACTCCAAAGTATCGACTATTAAATAGTCTCCAAGCTACTGCGTATCCCATAGCAGTCATGCGTTGAAGAATAACTCCAAAATCACGTCCCCCGTTTGAGTTAAATAGCCCCTCAACATTCTCAATCAAAACAACTTCAGGTTTCTTTTCACTGATTAAATCTGCAAATTGAAAAAAAAGACCAGATCTTGTTCCAGCAAGTCCTAAACGCTGTGCTGCCCCCCGCGCAACGGATATGTCTTGACACGGGAACCCCCCGCACCAGACTTCAGCGTTGGGAATATCCGATACTTTTAATTGACATATGTCCGTAGAACGTTTTGCTTTTGGCCAATGTGTGGTAAGAACCTCATTGCAAAATGGATTGATCTCACATAAGAATTCTGTCCTGAAACCATTCTTCTCAAAACCAAGATCAAATCCGCCAATTCCTGCAAAAAAAGAATTCAAACGATGCATATACATATCCTCCGTATTGCTTTTATTCCATTGCGCTTTTTCCACTCGTTACCCATTCTTCTAACTCTGATCGTTTGAATTTCCATTGTTTACCTATTTTATGGGCGGGGGCGTTCTTTTCTTTAATCCATTTTCGTAATGTCACAGGTTTAATATTGAGGAAAGTGGCAGCATCCTCGATACTGATATAGTTTTCATTGATGATATCAGACATATAAGAATCCTCTCTAGTAGTTTACTATGATACCTCTATTATAGCAGATATTCTTTTTGATTTCAAGACATTTCTGTATTTTTATTTATATTTCCGCTACGGAATCTTACTCTGACTTCTCCCAACACATCTCCGTCAAAGCCCTCTGACTCATCTCAAGCGGATTCCCATCCGGTCGTATCCATGCAGCTGCATCATCTCGCCACAATATCAGTGGCATCCTGTCAAGGATCGCTCTCAACTCCTCAAAAGCAAGCATCAGTTGCTGGTTTCTGTTGCTTTTCTGCTACAATCTCTGCATATGCCAAGATTGACATGACCATGCCCTCCGTATGAAGCACACTCAACATCCTGCTTTATTGCACCACATTTCTCGCATTTTACCCATCTGGTTTTAAAGCGGTCACGGATGATACGGGTTTGCTGCGTGAACAAGTCCTTGACATCCTCAAATCCAAGTTCATACCGTTCTTGTTTCGGATCTTTCGCGGGTTTCTCAGGTTCAACTGATTCAGCAGTGTCTTCAGTAACAAGATGTAGCATTCCGCTTCTCACAACCATCTCAAGGAGCAGTTTACGGGCTCCACCCTTATCGAATTTAACCTCGATGATATGTGAGCCATTTAACGGGTTAATTTGGAGAATTGTGCCATTTCCAAAGCCGGTATGATTTACTTTTGCTCCTACTGCAAATTTGGAAAGTTCACCTTTTAATGCTGATATTCCTGTCGGTGTTGGAGAGATGATGGTCGGTTCGTAATAAGAAGCGATTGTGTGCTTGCTGATAGTTTTCGCAACAGCATCAAGGAATTTCTTCTTATCGGGCACTCTGATTTCGTAAGAGGTGTTGTCTCGTGTGTTCCACAGGATTCCTTTTTCCAACTTCAAAGCAACTATGTAACAAGCACACTGAAGAAAATGTTCATGAGTCAGATTAGAAACAAATTTCAACTCATACACGATATCGTCTTTGACAACATCTGCAAATCCACCCGCAATAAACAGACGAGGACCGTCTTTTTTGCCTGCAAAAGGAATAAAGCATCCAACCTGTGCTTTTTCATCGTGCTGCAGTCTTGAAAACAGTCTGTCAGCGATCTGATTTTTGGCATCTTCATCAATAAACGGTAGTTCTACCTGTGTACGGTAGCGATCCTGATTAGTTTCAAGAGATACCAAGAATAGTATTTTCTTTTCAAGGCTTGCTTGTTGAATTTTCTTATTCCAAAGCACTTTCTTGCTATCGTTGAGTTTGAAATACATCTCAATAGCCTTGTTGATCTCATAGGAATCAAAAAACATCGCTTCCTGATAGATGCCTATACAGGGAGATAGGTCAATCAACCCATCGTTACTCTTGACCTCAATGGTACTGCTATCTTCCGGAATCATTTGTTCAATTTGCAGTAACGAATAGCATTCCTCGATGTCTTCACGATACTTAAAATCAAACATTGCTGAAATATCAACATTGGATAGATTTTTGTTTTCATCCACCCTTGTAGAAAGGGTAGCTTCAGTAAGCATAGCTTCTTCGCTCTCTACAAAGATGATTCTTGATTTACCACGGCTTGCAGCAACGCAGAATATGTTACGAAGAATTTCATATGACTGCTGCGATTTGCTGATTCTGGCGTTCCAGTAGCTCTCTGTAAAGTCGAAAATAACACAGATTTTTCTTTCTAGTCCTTTGCTACTGTCAAATGTTGTAAATATCGCAGTATGTTCATTTGGCTCTGTTGCCCTAATCGAATCGTGATCTGATATGCTGGCATATACAGTTTGCTTATTGAAAATTGAAGAGTATCTTGATTCAAGCGTATTCAAAGTCTTAGATAAATCACCGTATCTTGCACCGAGGCAAAGAATATCCTGTGGATTTTGAGTAGA
>JAEEGL011248130.1_pt1 | contig 10509 bp, 4 predicted proteins | sample 9134231 | NCBI WGS metagenome assembly JAEEGL01 (sample SAMN16246548, study PRJNA631951) | gut metagenome | biome: gut microbiome; feature: rumen; material: fiber-attached | host: Bos | place: Iran: Karaj | collected 2018-10
AACTATTATCCCTCATCAAACAGAAAAATCTCCTCAAAAACAACCTATATCTAAAGATAAAAATCATTTCAAAACAGACTCTTTAGTATCCGAAGATATCCTCAGGGGAGACTGTCTTCACGGGACCCAGGGTGGAGAGGAACTTCATGTCCATGTCGCTCCTGTCACCCAGGATTCCATAGACGTAGGTGCGGTCTTTCACCCATTTTTCCTGGGTGGCCGCGAGGTCGTCCAGGGTAAGGCCCGGAGCCGCTTCGAATATGGCCCTGGAGGCAGGCTCGCTGATGCCCAGCCTCTCGCAGGAGAGGTATGAGCCAAGGACGTCGATACCGGTGCGCCTCTCGGTGCGCAGGCGGGAAATCAGGCTGGACTTCGCTATTTCAAAGGCATTGTCCGACTTGGGCATGTCGTTGATTATCTGGTCGAAGGCATTGACTGCCTGGGTAAGCTTGTCGTTCTGGGAGGCTATGAAGGCCCAGAAGGAATAGGAGTCATCCTTGTATGAAGGATTGTCGAGGTAGGCGCTGGCGGAATATGCCAGGGCCCTCGCTTCCCTCATCTCCTGGAATACGACGGTGTTCATCCCGCCTCCGAAATAGTCGTTGAAAAGGCTGATGGAAGGCTCCTGGGAAGCGTCGTATTTCTCACCGCGGTTGGAATACTGCCAATAGTAGAACTGGCGGGAAGGGTAGTTCGCGAACACCACTTCGGAGGAAGGGGTCTGCCTGGGGACGGGCATTTCGAGGGTGAGGGGCTCAGGGGAGTCGCTTACGGAGTGATTCTCCTCAAGTGTGGCCCTGAGTGCGGCCTCGGACGAAGGACCGTAGTAGAGCACCCTGTGCATCTTTCCGGAAAGATCGCGCACCTTCGCGAGCAGTTCTTCGGAGGTGAGTGCAAGGAGGGCGTCGTTGGAGAGGGTGGTGCGGGAAATGTATTCGGGGCCGTAGATGACATAGTCGGTGAGGGCGTTGAAGCAGGCTCTCTGGTTGAGCTTGCTGTCAGCCCTGTCCTTGATGGTCTGGGCCTTGAGGTTGGCGAGGATATCCTCGTCGCCCACCGCGTTGGCCAGAAGGTCGTCCACTATGGCGACCGCCTTACCGATGTTCTCGTCAAGGCCGTTGACGGCCACTGTGGTGACGCTCGCGTCGGTAGTCGTATAGAAACGGCAGGCCAGGGTGTACATCTGGGATGCTATCTGCTCGGAAGAAAGGCTCGGGGTGCCGAGGAAAGTGACATAGTCGAGGGCGAATCCGAGAGCAGGATCCTGCAGGAGGCCGGTGTCGAACCTTAGGTTGAGGGTGGTGATGTCGTTGTTGTCATTGTGCTTGTACAGCACTTCAAGGCCTTTGCAGTCGAATTTGGACATGTCTTTCGAGAAATCGGTGAACACCGGCTCGATCTCCTCGGGGACGCTGTTCTGGATCTCGTTGAGGAAGACGCTCTGCTTGTCCCTGTTGGTCACTATCGGGGTGATCTTCGGGGCTTCTATCTTCTTGGCGCTGGTATCGGTGCCCATACGCTTGAAGACTATGGCATAGCCGTTCTCTCCAAGCCATTTGTCCGCCCAGGCGACGACGTCATCCTTGGTCACCTTGGCAAGACGGTCCATCCTGCCGACCTCGGTCTTCCAGGAGGTTCCGTTGATGAAGGAGTTCACGAAGGCCATCGCCCTCCTCCCGTTGTTTTCCAGGGAGCGCATCTGGCGGAGTTTCCAGTTGTTGTAGGTGGCCGTCACGAGGGTGTCGCTGAACTCTCCCTTGCGGAGTTTGTCCACTTCGGCGAGGAGGAGGTCGCGGACCTCTTCAAGACTCTGGCCCTCAAGGGGATATCCTTCAAGTACAAGCATTCCGTAATCAGTCCTTCCATAGGCGTATGCCGAACTCTCCAAGGTTTTCTGACGCTTGTTGAGGTCGAGGTCGACCAGACCGGCCATCCCGTTGTAGAGGATGGAACTGGCTATGTCGGCAATCTCGCTTTCGAGGCTGTTCATCCCGGGGTATCTCCAGGCTATGGACACGAACTCGGCTTCCTGCCCCAAGACGTCCTTGACTGCGGGGGAGAGGATGGGTTCCTCGGGCTTGAACTCGAATGCGGGAAGGTCGTGGTTGGGTTCCCAGTCGCCGAAATATTTCTTGATGATGCCCACCACCGTGTCGGGATCGAAGTCTCCGGAAAGGCAGATGGCGCAGTTGTTCGGCACGTAATAGGTGGCTTTCTGCTTCTTGATCGCGGTGATGGAGGGATTCTTGAGGTGATCCTGCGTACCTATCACTGTCTGAGTGCCGTAGGGATGGTTGCGGAAGAGCATGCTGTCGAGGGCGTCGAAGACCTTCTCCCCGTCGTCGGTGAGGCCCATGTTCTTCTCCTCATAGACGGCTTCCAGTTCGGTGTGGAAACCCCTGATGACCATGTTCTTGAACCTGTCGGACTGGACCTTCGCCCAGTTCTCCACCTGATTGGAAGGGATGTCTTCGGTATAGCAGGTGACGTCGTTGGAGGTAAAGGCGTTGGTGCCCTCGGCCCCGATCATGCTCATCAGCTTGTCGTACTCGTTGGGGATGGCCAGTTTGGAGGCCTCGTAGCTGATTGAGTCTATGACATGGTAGAGGTCGAGCCTCTCCTTGCGGTCTGTCTTGGTCCGGTAGATGTCGAAAAGGGCCTGGATGGTGTCAAGGAGGGGTTTCTCAGCTTCGTAGTCGGAGGTGCCGTAATTGGTAGTGCCCTTGAACATCAGGTGTTCGAGATAGTGGGCGAGTCCGGTGTTGTCGGAGGGGTCGTTCTTGCCTCCGGAACGCACGGCGATGTAGGTCTGGATCCTGGGCTTCTCCTTATTTACTGACATATACACCTTGAGCCCGTTGTCGAGGGTGTAGATCTTTGCGGAAAGGGGATCCTTTTTCACCGTCTCGTACCTTGAGCAGCCTGATGCGACAAGGACCGTCGCTGCAAGTGCAATGATGATTGTTTTGATGAATCTCATAATATTTTTATTGATATTTGATATATTTTATTGTTGTACAAGACAAAAGTATGATTATTTTCAGAAATAATTAGTAACTTGCAACCCAATTCGACGAAAGGCGGTACTGAACCATAATAAACTGAATCTCAAAATGGGACTGTTACAGGATAAACTGTCAAAATATACCGAGCCCCAGAGGCTCCAGGGCCTGCACCTCTATCCTTATTTCAAGGAAATAGAGAGCGCCCAGGACACTGAGGTGATCCTGGACGGCAAGAAGGTCCTCATGTTCGGCTCGAACAGCTACATGGGCCTGACGAACCATCCCAAGATAAAGAAAGCGGCCATCGAGGCCACCAAGAAATATGGAACCGGATGCGCCGGTTCGCGTTTCCTGAACGGTACGCTCGACCTGCATGTCAAGCTTGAAAAGACTTTGGCGGACTACGTCGGAAAGGAGGAGGCGATGTGCTTCTCCGCCGGATTCAACGTGAACATGGGAGTCATTTCCAAGCTCACAGGTCCCCACGACTTCATAATCTACGACGAACTCGACCACGCCTCCATCTTCACAGGTATCCAGCTTTCATTTGCCAAGAAGCTGAAATTCAAGCACAATGACATGAACTCCCTGGAGCGCAGGCTCAGGCAGTGCGATTCCAAGGCCATCAAGCTCATCGTGGTCGACTCGGTGTACAGCATGGAAGGCGACGTGGCGAAACTTCCGGAGATCGTACTGCTGGCCAAGAAATACGGGGCTTCCGTGTATGTCGACGAGGCCCACGGCATCGGAGTCTTCGGCAAGGAAGGAAGGGGAGTCTGCGATGCGATGGGGGTTACCAAGGACGTTGATGTTATTATGGGAACCTTCTCGAAATCAATGGCTTCGATCGGAGGTTTCTGTGCAGCTGACAGCAGCGTCATCAACTGGCTCAGGCATACCTCATATCCCTATATCTTCAGCGCCAGCATGACCCCCGCCGCGGCTGCCGCCGCCCTCACCGCCATCGACATCATCAAGGCGGAGCCCCAGAGGCAGAAGAAACTTTGGGACCTCACCTACTATGCGATCGACGGTTTCAGGAAGCTCGGATTCGAGATCGGCAGAACTGAAACTCCTATCATACCACTGTTCATCAGGGACAACGACAAGACCTTCCTGTTCACCAGGATGGCCTTCGACGAGGGGGTTTTCATCAACCCCGTCGTGAGTCCGGCTGTTCCTCCCGAGGACACACTCGTGCGCTTCTCCCTTATGGCAAGCCACACCAAGGACCAGGTCGACTTCGCCCTGGACAAGCTTGGCAAGTGCGCCAAGAGGCTCGGAATTATCAAATAATCAAACCCTTACAGTTTGTCGACTATGCCGGAGAGTCTCTCCCCGAGGCCTATCGTATATCCCTGGGAGAGGTAGAACACCCTTCCGAAGGAATTGGCTACAATGAAGACAGGCAGCCGGCGGGAAGATATCTGTTCGTCCGTGGAAATGGACTTCAGTATCTTGTCTTCAGGGTCGGTGGAGAACAGGACGTTCGAAGGCAGTGTCCCGAAGTTACCCCTGGCTATTTCCTCTTTGAGTTTCTCCAGTTCAGCCTCGGTGGCGGTGAGCAGAAGGATCGGCCTTCCCCAAGCTTCAAGCTTCTCTTTGACGGCCGCTATGTCCCTGAGAGTGTGGTTGGTAGGTTCCTGACCGACTCCGAGCACACCCATTATGAACGAGCCTCTTCCTGTCAGCGGCATCACCGCGTCGGCATCGAAGGTCCCGATCACCGAGACGGCATCCTCCGGTGCCCTTAGAGAGAGGTCCAGCCTCGTGGTCTCGTTCTCCCGTATGTCGAACAGGCGCATGGTCACGGGGACCGAACCGTCGGCGAGCCTCAGTCCCGAGGTGATGACATATGTCCCGGCATCCAGGCTTACCCCTTTCCTGAAGGAATTCGCCCAGCTGACTCCGCCTCCCATGTCTACCTGGCCCTCGTCGAAGGTCATCAGGCGGGTCCTGCCTCCAGAAATCTTACTCACAGTGAAATGGTTGTAGTATTTGGGGTCGGCTATGCTCCCGTTGTTGGAATAATCGATCACAAGGGTGCCTTTGGGGGCTGATGCGGTCTCTCCTGAAGAGAAATCCACTCCGGTCCATCCCTCATCCTTGTCGTATGTCTTGTACTGCACCTTGCCGGTGACCGGGTCTTCCCGAGCTTCGATGCCGAGAGCCCGGCAGAGTGAGACGAAGAAGAGGTCCCTGCTCCTGGGTGTGGCGACACGTCCTTTGTACACCCCTTCGGGGGACATGGGGATGTTCCAGGCCTTGGGATCGTCGATTACGGCGACGCTGTCCCTTGTCCAGCGGAGGATGTCCTGCGCTGAGGAGAGGCGTTCCTGTAGAACCCCCTTCAGGAAGGACTTGTAGGGGGATAGGAATTCGTTTTCCACCCTGGGGCAGAGTATGGAGGCGGGGGAGTTGTAACTGTCCAGCAAATTGGTTAAGGTTGCATCCCTCAAATCCTTGTCACTCAAGCTCTCAAGGAGGGCTCTGGCTCTGGGGCCGGGATGGGCGGAGAGGAGGGCTTCGATAGTCTTGTGGCTGCCCAGTGATTTGACAAGAAGAGGGACAGCCGGAGCCCGGGGGAAGGTGGAGGTGTATGCAGTCCTGATGGAATCTTCAACGGCCATCCTGCGGTCGTTCTCAGCCCGCTGGTTGAAGGTTACCTCGGGAAGGGTGAAGTTTTCCGCAGGGGGGACGATGTCCATTTCAAGCGGATCGTAGGAATGGGTGTCGGACAGGGTTATCCCGACGGAGGCGTCCTTGCCGAAACTGATCTTCGCGAAGCCGTATTTCCCGTCTTTCGAGGCCCATGCGAGCATGTCTCCAAGACCGGCGGAGAGGAAGGTACGGCCCTCTGTGTCAGTGTATTTGGATATGGCGGGATAGAATTCGGAGTAGTTGTATATCATGAAATCCACCCTGGCGCTGTCGACTGGGTTTCCGTCACCGTCCGTGACCTTCAGGTCAACCTTGGCGGTCTTGGCGTAATTGCCGGTGAGGTTGATTTCTGTGTAATTCGGGCTCTGCATCACCACCTCCTCCGGTCCGGGGTATTTTCCGAAGGCCTTCGTGTGTGTGAGCATCACCCGGCTGGCCGAGGAGTTGAACCATCCGAGGTCGAGTATGGGTTCGGGCTCGCAGGCACCGAGGAAATGCCATTTCCCGCCTGCCCAGGCCTCCACCCAGGCGTGGTTGTCGTCGGTATGCGCCCATCTGGGTGTATAGACCTGCCTGGCTGGGATTCCCAGTGTCCTGAGCGCGGCGACTGTAAAGGTGGATTCCTCCCCGCAGCGGCCCCGGGCGCTCTTGATCGTATTCAACGGAGAACTGGTCCTGCCGTCTGACGGCAGGTATATCACCTTCTCGTGGCACCAGTGGTTCACCTCAAGGATGGCGTCCTCCATCGAGAGGCCTTTCACCCTGTCCTTAAGTTCTTCGTAATAAACCACCCTGAAAGAGTCCAGGTTCTCGTTGTTGGTCCTCAGCGGGAGCACGAAATGGCGGAACAGGAGTTCCGGAACCGTCTTGCCCCAAGGCATCTCCTCCCTGGCCTTGAAAGCCGCCCTGACATTTGTCATATGGAATTCCGTGGGATAGTCGGTTATGTCCGCCAGGGGCATATATGCATACAGGAATTCCAGTGCCTCCTTCTCCTTCTCATCGTCGGTAATGGACAGGTCGAAGAATTGTGAAAGCCTCCCCGGGCCGTCCAGCCTGGTTTGCAGGTCTTTCTTCATTTCTTTCCGATATGTACGGTCCGTGACGAAATGGTCCGCGCAGGAAGTGACGAGGGCCGCCGCCACAAGGAGTGAAAGGAATCGGGTGATTTTCATATTTATGAGTTTTTTTGTCAATGAAGGATGTATTCAGTCAAATATAATGAATATTTGCGATTTTTTTCGATTAGTGGTAATTTTGAAGAAAATCTAGGTACTATGAAAAAATGCATTGTCATCATCACGGCAGTCTCCCTTTTATTTTTAGCGGCGGGGTGTTCCCGCAAGGCGGACATCCGCGAGTCCTGGCCCGTCACGGTTGACGGCGGGGCCTGGAGCGGCACCAGCCACGTCCAGGGAATAGCCGTGGACAATAAGAACGGTTTCATCTACTGGTCTTATGCCACCATGCTCGTGAAGACCGACCTCCACGGAGAGGTCCTGGGCACAGTCACGGGCATCCTGGGCCACTTGGGCTGCCTTACCTTCAACGAGGAGGACGGCAAGGTGTACGGTTCTCTGGAGTATTCCGACGACGAGATCCAGACCGGAATCCTTAACATAATGAATTCGGACCGCAAGTTCGACATCGCCTTCTTCGTGGCGATCCTCGACGGGGACAGGATAGACCGTATCGGAATGGACGCTTCGGAGTCCGGAGTGATGGAGGCCGTCCTCCTGCCCAAGGTCGTCGAGGACTACAAGGCGGAGGTTGACGGAATCCGGCACAGATGGGGCTGCAGCGGCATCGACGGGGTTACCTTCGGACCGGCCTTCGGCAAGACCGACGGCGAGAAATACCTTACCGTGGCCTATGGGATATATGGAGACACCACCCGTACCGACAATGACAACCAGGTGCTGCACCAGTATTCGATGGACAGCGTCAGGAAATACAAGGAGACTTTCAACCAGGACAACATGCCCCAGGAAGGCCCTGTGCCTGACGGGGAATATTTCGTTCATACCGGCAATACCGTATATGGTGTCCAGAACCTCTGCTGGGATCCTTCTACGAAGAACTGGCTGATGTTCGTCTATCGCGGAAAAAAGTCGCAGTATCCCAACGGAAGCCTGTACATAGCAGACGGCGGGAAGGCCCCGGTCCCCGTGGAAGGCGTTGAAGGAGTGATGGAAGTGCCCCTGCTGAAGAAGGGATCCTTCGACAAAGCCAGCGGCATCCATTACTGGGAATCAGGCCTCGGGGATACTGGTTCCGCCGCTTTGGGTGACGGGTATTTCTATATGGCCCGGGACGGCAGGAGATATGGCCTGAGGACCTCCGTCATCCATCTGATGCGTTGGACCGGAAAGACTCCCGAGCCTTTTGAGGAAGTCGCTCCCAAGGCTCCCGTGGCCGTCCCCGTCCAGATCGACACAGTCCTGTACAACCCTGCCACAGACTGGATGAAGGAAGCCGGAGTCGGAGCCTTCATGCATTTCCTTTTCTGGCCTGCAAACATTGACTTGGTGGATAAGTTTGACGTCGATGCCCTGGCCGGTCAGCTGAGCGATGCCGGAGTGAAGTATTATGTGCTTACCCTCGTCCAGAATACGGGGGCATTCTGTGCCCCGAATCCAGTGTATGACAGCATTTCCCGCTACAAGGCAGGGGAGAGGACGGCCCTCAGGGACCTTCCGATGGAGCTTGGACTGAAACTGAAGGAAAAGGGAATCCGCCTGATGCTGTATCTGCCTTGCCAGACTCCCAACCAGGACATCAAGGCCCTGACTAATTTCGGGTTCGAAGATGACAAGGGCCCTGGAAGGAAGATTACCGTCGAAGGGGATCACGATCGCTTCATCAGTGAAGAAGGCCTCGCCAACTGGGCGAAGGTGATCGCCTGGTGGTCGGAGCATTACGGTGACCTGGTGAGCGGATGGTGGTTCGACGGAGGATACGAGTGGTGCGGATTCAATGATGCGAAGGCACAGGTATACGCCCACGCCGTCAAGGATCACAATCCTTCTGCAATCGTCACCTTCAATCCTGGCTGGGGTTTCAGGAGGTGGACTTGCGCCGAGGATTATACGGCCGGGGAGTACCCCTGGCCGGTCGAATATCCCGTCCAGGTCACAGGTCGCTGGGTGAACGGGTCCCAGGCCCAGATCCTGACATATCTGGGGGACAACTGGGGTGTGAGGAACTGCCGTTTCAATGATGATTATATCATCCCTTGGGTCCAGTCGATAGTAGCCAACGGCGGGGCCGTGACCTTCGACGTCGGGCCGAACTTCAATCCTGCCGAAGGACCGATAGGTACGATGTCGGAAGATCAGAAGGCACAGCTCAAGAGGATAGTTTCCGCCATAAAAGGCAACTGAATCATTTAATATTCCATATGAATAAAAACAATCTTGCTTCTTTCTTCGCCGTCCTGGTTGCCGCGCTGACTGTCATTATGTCTTCCGGTTGCGGCCGTAAGGCGGACGTCCGCGACGTCTGGCCCGTCACCATAGACGGTGGAGCCTGGCCTTCCTCCAGCCACGTCCAGGGAATCGCCGTGGACAAGAAGAACGGCTTCATCTACTGGTCCTACGCCACACAGTTGGTTAAGACGAACCTCGAGGGCGAGGTGCTCGGTTCCGTGACAGGCATCCTCGGCCATCTCGGTTGCCTGGCCTTCAACGAGGGAGACGGGAAGGTGTACGCCTCGCTGGAATATTCCGACGACGACATCCACGCGGGAATAATGCGTATAATGAAGTCCGACAGGAAGTTCGACGTTGCGTTCTTCGTGGCGATATTTGACGGGGACAAGATCGACACGGTAGGGATGGACGTTACTGAGTCCGGGGTGATGGAGGCAGTCCTGCTTCCGAAGGTCGTGGACGACTACACGGCCAAAGTCGACGGGAAACGGCACAGATGGGGCTGCAGCGGCATCGACGGGGTGACTTTCGGTCCGGAGTTCGGCAGGACCGACGGAGAGAAATTCCTGACGGTAGCTTACGGGATATACAGGGACACCACCCGAACTGACAACGACGACCAGATTCTGCACCAGTACTCGATGGACAGCGTCAGGAAGTATAAAAAGGTCTTCTCACAGGACGATATGCCCCAGGAGGGACCGCTGCCCGACAGGGAGTATTTCATCCGTACCGGGAACACCCACCACGGCGTACAGAACCTGTGCTGGGATCCTTCTTCCGGCAACTGGCTGATGTTCGTCTATCGCGGTACGAAGCCGCAGTATCCCAACGGAACCCTTTATATCGCGGATGGCCGCAAGGCCCCCGTTCCTGCGGAAGGGATGGAAGGCGCATACCGCGTCCCCCTGTTGAAAAAGGGTGAGTATCACGCTCCCAGCGGAATCCATTACTGGGAGAGCCGGCTCGGGGACAAGGGAACGGCGGCCCTCGGCGACGGGTATTTCTATATGGCCGAGTCAGGGAACAAGTCCGGCCTCAATACGGCTAAGATCCATCTGATGCGCTGGACCGGGAAAACGCCCGACCCGTTCGAGGAAGTGCTCCCCAAGGACACCACGCTGGAGACGCAGATAGATTCCGTGATGTACAATCACGCCACGGACTGGATGAGGGACGCCAAGATAGGCGCTTTCATGCATTTCCTGTTCTGGCCTGAAGACAGGGACCTCGTGAATAAGTTCGACGTCGATGCGCTGGTTGGCCAGCTGAGCGATGCGGGCGTGGGGTATTTCGTGATTACACTTGGGCAGAACACAGGAGCGTTCTGCGCTCCAAACCCCGTGTATGACAGCATCTCTGGCTACAAGGCAGGGGAGCGGACGGCCCTCAGGGACCTGCCGAAGGAACTC
>JAEEGL011661924.1_pt1 | contig 10509 bp, 7 predicted proteins | sample 9134231 | NCBI WGS metagenome assembly JAEEGL01 (sample SAMN16246548, study PRJNA631951) | gut metagenome | biome: gut microbiome; feature: rumen; material: fiber-attached | host: Bos | place: Iran: Karaj | collected 2018-10
CTTCAGCACGCGCGTAAAAGGGAGCTTTGCAAACATCGGAAATTGGCTTTTTCTTACAGGCTCGCGATCTAAAACTTTCGCTCGCTAGCGGGCCTAAGGTGCGAGTTTTGAGCCATGGAATTCTTCGTTTGCTTTTAAAGCGCCATGAACTCGGGAGCTTGAGCGGTAAGAAAAACTTGGTGTTTGAGCTCTGGCTTCGGTGGCGGCGGGGCGGGCATTGATTTCAGTGGATGATTGGTTTTTGCGCATTTTTGCTTGGTTTATATAGGTTTTTGCGTTGCTGAGGCTTTCTTGTTTGGAATATACTTGTAGTATCGAGAAAGTATGACTATGGGGGAAGTGAGTATGGCACGAATTTGGGAAGAGGTTGTGACGATTCCGACTTATGAGGTTGGAAAGCCTGACAAAAATCCAATGTTTCTGGAGAAGAGGGTGTATCAGGGAAGTAGCGGGAAAATATACCCTTATCCGTCTATAAATGAAATCAGCAGAAAGAAAACGCAGCATGCCTGGAAGGCTGTTTATCTTGAAAATGAATATATAAAGGTCATGATCTTGCCTGAGCTTGGAGGAAGAATCCAAAGGGCTTATGACAAGACAAATGACTATGACTTTGTTTATTATAACCACGTGATCAAGCCGGCGCTGGTGGGACTTTGCGGTCCTTGGATCTCGGGAGGAATTGAATTTAACTGGCCTCAGCATCACAGACCAACTACCTATTCTCCTGTGGATTATAAGCTTACGGAAAATGATGATGGTAGTGTAACACTCATAACAGGCGATGTAGATCAGATGTATGGAACCAAAGAGATAACGAAGTTTACTCTTTATCCGGGGAAGGCTTATATCGAGATTACGGGACAGCTATATAACAGGACACCGCTTCCACAGACCTTCCTTTGGTGGGCAAATCCTGCAGTTTCTGTAAATGACTATACCCAGTCTGTTTTTCCGCCTGATGTCCACAGCGTATATGACCACGGCAAGAGAGCAGTATCAAGATTTCCTATCGCCACAGGGGAGTATTATAAGCATGACTACAGCGAGGGAGTGGATATTTCAAGGTATAAGAACATTCCGGTGCCTACCTCCTATATGGCGGAAAAATCAGAGTACAACTTTGTTGGTGGCTATGACTACCAGAAGAAGGCAGGTCTTTTGCATGTAGCTGATCACCACGTATCACCGGGCAAGAAGCAGTGGACCTGGGGATGCGGCGACTTTGGCAAGGCCTGGGATAGAAATCTTACTGACGAGGACGGCCCATACATAGAGCTTATGACTGGTATGTTCTGCGACAACCAGCCTGATTTTGCGTGGCTTAAGCCCTATGAGGAAAAGGTATTTAAGCAGTACTTCATGCCCTATAAGGAGGTTGGATACGTAAAAAATGCCAGCATCTATGCGGCTCTTAACTATGAACTAAATGAGGATGGAGAGCTTCACATTATCTGTTATGGAACTCAGGAATATGATGATGCGTTTGTTTCCGTAGAGTATCAAGGCGAAAGAATCTATGAGGAAAAGACAAAGCTTTCACCTGTGCAGGTTTACGACAAGGTACTTGACTTCAAAGAACTGGGAATAACAGACCCTGATCAGTATAAACTGACAGTTCGTGTCTTTGACACAGATAAGGAGCTTGTTTCTTATACTGCCATGGATCAGGGAATCCCAGAGCTTGCTGAGCCTGCGAAGGCTGCAAGGGATCCAAAACAGATAATGACAAATGAGGAGCTTTTCCTCACGGGGCAGCATATTGAGCAGTACAGACATGCTACCTTTTTACCGGATGATTACTATCTGGAGGGCCTTAACAGGGATCCTGAGGATATAAGAATAAATAACGCTTACGGCCTTCTTCTTTTGCGCCGGGGACAGTTTGAAAAGTCGGAGAAGTATTTTAGAAAGGCTCTTAAGCGCCTTGTAAGACTTAATCCAAATCCCTATGACTCAGAAACCTACTACAACCTGGGACTTAGTCTGTTCTATCAGGCAAAGGTGGATGAAGCCTATGATGCCTTCTACAAGGCAACCTGGAGTAGTGAAAAGCAGGAAATGTCTTTTTATTATCTTGCTGTTATTGCTGCCAGAAGAAGCAATTGGACAGAGGCACTTGAACATATAGACAGAAGCCTTGTCAAAAACACAGACAACGTCAAGGCAAGAGGATTAAAGGCACTGATCCTATACAGACTTGAGAAAAATGAAAAGGAAAGCCAGTTTAGAAAGACTCTTTTGCAGATAGAGGATAACCTAAGGCTTGATGTCTTTGACTTTTTATCTCTTTTCATAAAGTTAGTAATAGTGCCAGGTTCAAAGGATAGCTTTTTAAAGGTAACCAGAAATTTCCAAGAAACCTATTTGAATCTTGCAAGAGATCTTTCTGAGAGCGGCTTTTATGAAGCTGCTGTTACAGCTCTTGACCTGTACGAGGGCGATATGCCTATGATTCATTACTACAAGGGTGCAAATCTTTGTTTTCTTGGAAAAGACGAGGAAGCTATAGCTGAATTCCAAAAAGCTGAAAATAGCGACAAATATTTGTGTTTTCCAAATAAGCTTGAGGATATAGCGGTACTAAGAACTGCAACCATGAAAAATCCTGATGGAGCAAATGCTTATTATTATTTGGGGTGCCTTTTCTACGATAAGCTCCAGTTTGAAGATGCCATTAGTCTGTGGGAGGAGAGTAGTGAGCTTGATGACACCAATCCGACTCTTTTACGAAATCTTTCTATTGCTTACTATAACAAACTTGGCAAAAGTAAGGAGGCCCTTGAACTGATTGAAAAGGCCTTTGATCTTGATAAAACTGATGCAAGAGTATTCCTTGAAAAGGACCAGCTGTATCAGAGAATGCAGGTGTCTATGGAGCAGAGGCTGGCTGCTTTTGAAGAAAATATAGGCCTCATAGAAAAAAGAGATGACCTGTATACGGAGTATGTGACACTTCTTAACAGCCTTGGAAAATATGAGAAGGCCTATGAGCTTATAGAAAAGCATAGCTTCCAGACCTGGGAGGGAGCTGAGGGCAAGATAAGCACCCAGTATAAGGTGAGCCTTATAGAGCGTGCGAAAAAGCTAATTGATAAAAAGCAGTATGAGCCTGCAAAGCTTCTTTTGGAAAAAGCCCTTGTGTATCCTGAAAATCTCGGTGAAGGTCGCCTTGAGGGAACAAAGGATAATCACATATATTACTATCTTGGACTATGCCATGAAGCACTTGGACAAAAGGATAAGGCAGGAGAATGTTATGAAAAGGCAACCCTTGGGGCAATGGAGGTTGCCGGCATGATGTACTACTATGACCAGCCGGCGGATATGATTCTTTTCCAGGGACTGGCACTTAAAAAGCTTGGAAAAGATAAGGAAGCAAATGCCAGATTCTACAAACTCTGTGACTACGGTGAGCACCACTTTAGGGATGAGTTTAAGATGGACTATTTTGCTGTATCCATGCCGGATATGTCTGTATATGACACGGATATGAATGAGAAGAATAAGGCTCATTGCAATTACCTTATGGGACTTGGGAATCTCGGTCTTGGATATAAGGAAAAGGCTCATGAGTATTTTGAAACAGTCCTTTCAATTGACAAGAATCATCAGAATGCATCTATTTATCTGGAGATGGCAAAATGAAATACGATCTAAGCGGAAAATGGAATATTAAGCTAAAGGATGGAAGAGAGAAAAAAGACGGCTTTCTTCCTGGAAGTCTTGATGAGAATCACATGGGGGACCCGGACAAGGTGGCAAAGGCCTGGCACCCTGATGTAGAGGATAGGGAAAAGAATGCTGAAAAGATGAAGGCAGATGATCCCAGAATTGCAACCAGACTAACCAGAAATTACACATATGAGGGAGAAGCTGTTTTTTCAAGGACATTTGATGAGATTGTAAGGCCTGACAGAAGGTATTTCCTTTTTGCAGAGAGGGCAAGAGCGCTCACGCTTAAGGTTGATGGCAAAAAGGCCCCATGCGTAAAATACTCTCTTAGTGCGCCTACAGTTTTTGAGGTTACTTCTCTTTTACAAAAAGGAAGCCATATAGAGCTTATATCGGATAATACATATCCTGGGATGCCATACAAGGATATAACTTTTTCCTCGGCTGCTACTGATGAGACTCAGACTAACTGGAATGGCATTATAGGAGAGCTTTTTATAGAGGAAAAGGAAAAGGCTTTTATCTCGGACTTTAGGGTGTATCCGGAAAAGGATATTGAAGACACAATAAGCGGCATAGTTGAGATTAACTATAGGGAGCCTAAAGATAATAAAAAGCAAAGCTCCATGGACTATACGCTGGAGATTACAGGAGATTGCCTTGAACAGAAGGCTGTTTTTAGTAAAAAGCTATTTTCAGATGCTTCTAATACCATAAGCTTTGGAGCAGTAGAGATTAAAAGAGAGTACCTATGTAAAAGGTGGGATGAGGAAGAAGGAAATCTTTTAAGGCTTAAGGCAACTCTTTTTGTCGGTGGCGGGATACTTGATGAAAAGGAAATTACCTTTGGACTTAGGAGCTTTACTTATGATGAGGAGGGACGTTTTACCCTTAATGGAAGGCGTATTTTCTTAAGAAGTGAAGCAAACTGCGCACTTTTTCCTGAGACGGGGCATCCGCCAATGGACACCAAAAGCTGGAGAAAGATCATGAAGACTTATCTATCTTACGGTGTTAACTGCGTAAGATTCCACTCCTGGTGCCCTCCCAAGGCGGCGTTTGTGGCTGCCGATGAGCTTGGGATGCTACTTCAGGTAGAGCTTCCAAACTGGAATCCAAGAGATGCCTTTGGAACTAAGCAGAGCAGAGCTTTTTACGAAAACGAGATCTTGCAGATAGTAAAAGAATACGCTAATCATCCATCCTTTGTGATGCTTACATTAGGAAATGAGCTTCACAGTGACGAGGACGGAATAAAACATATGCACAGGCTCATGGAGCTTGCCCGTGATATAGACACAACAAGGCTCTATGCCTGGGGCTCCAATAATTTCTATGGGGAAAAAGGTGTAGATTCGGAAAGTGATTTTTACACATCATCTAACAGTGGAGATGATGTTCTAAGGCTTGCGGTTGCAGGAAACAAGGGCCTTATTAACACTACTGAGCCAAATGCAAAAAGAGATTTTTCAAAGGAAATAGGAAGAATAAGAAGGCAGTATAAGAAACCGGTATTTAGCTTTGAGGTTGGTCAGTACGAGATTCTTCCAGATATGCATGAGCTGGAGTTCTTTAAAGGTGTGACAAGACCTGACAATTTCCTGATTGTAAGAGACAGGCAGAGGGCAGCAGGCCTTTCTGATAAAGAGTGGGAAAAAAGAGTAAATGCAACGGGAGAACTGGCGCTTCTTTGCTATAGGCAGGAAGTGGAGACGGTTCTTAGAACCCCTGAAATGTCTGGAATATCTCTTTTAGGACTTCAGGATTTCACCGGGCAGGGAACTGCTCTTGTTGGAATGCTCAATTCGCATCTTTATCCCAAGTCTTATCCCTTTGCTTTGCCGGAGCGGTTTAAGAGATTTTTTAAAAGCCAGGCAGTTCTTCTTTTACTGGATAAGTATGTATACGAAGTTGGAGAAACTGTTAGGGCAGAGGTCAAGGTGGCAAATTATGGGAAAAGAGACCTTGATGGAAGTGCAGTCTATGACATGACTGTTTTAAATGAATACTGTGACGGAAAGGGCGAGCTTTACGCTCTTGGCGAGATAGAAGGCAACAGGAAATGCAGGGCCGGCGAGCTAACCAGTCTTGGATTTATAGAGATTTTTCTTGGAAGCAAAATCAGTAAGCCATCAAAGTGTGACATAAGTGTGACAGTTGATGGAGTAAAATCTGATTATGGGATTTGGGTGTTTCCAAAGTGCGACCCGGTCTGCCCTGAAAACGTCTATGAGACAGAAACGCTTGACGACAGGGCAAAAAAGGTCCTTGAAGAGGGAGGAACGGTTTATTATTCTCCAAAATCTACAAAGGAGGCTATACCAAATTCTATACAGGCTCAGTTTTCTACGGACTTTTGGTCAGTCGGAACTTTTCCTTTCCAGGAGGGGGCAATGGGGCAGCTTATCGACAAAGCCCACCCCGTGTTTGAGCACTTCCCAACTGAGGAATGGACTACTTTTTTGTGGTTCCACATGGCAAATCAAAGAGCTTTTATCCTTCCAAGGTACATGAAGACCATTGTTGCGGAAATGGATTCCTATGTGACTTTGCGGCCTATGGCAATGCTCTTTGAGGCAAAATGCTGTGGTGGAAAGCTTATGGCATCCTCTATGGGGCTTCAGGATTTGCAGCAGTTTCCTGAGGCGAGAGCTCTTTTACAGGGTATATATGAATACATGGGCTCAGACAGATTTAACCCTGAGGAAATGATTGAAATTACGTTTTAAAAAAGCCTTGAAACAGAGTATCATTAAGTAGTAAACGTTGTTTGCCACAAGGAGCAGTTATTATGAATGAAAAAGAATTGGTAATTGATGCAAAAACTGATAAGCTTCCAGAAGTTCTTGCTTTTATTGACGCGGGGCTTGAAGCAAATGACTGTGGCCCGAAGGCACAGATGCAGCTGGAAATATCTGTGGAGGAGCTGTTCGTGAACGTGGCAAACTATGCATATCCTGATAAAGACGGAAGTGTGAAGATTGCTTTTGGCTTTGATGAAACTTCAAGAGATGCTACCATATCTTTTGCTGATTCTGGAATTCCGTATAACCTTTTGGAAAAGGATGATCCGGATGTTACATTATCTGCAGAAAAGCGCCAAATTGGGGGGCTTGGAATATTCATGGTAAAGAAGAACGTAGATAATATCAGCTATGAGTACAAGAATAATCAAAATATTGTAACGATAATCAAGAAGATATGATATTGATTGCGTGCGAAATTTAGTGATAAAATATTTTTGAATATTATTATGAGGAGGGGAAAATGCAGACAGAACACGTTTTAGTAGGAAATGTTCAGGAACATTTTGATAGAGTAGATGATATTCTTGAGAAATTTCTGCAGGATGAGAAGATCACCGGCAAGAATGCCATGAGATTTTCTCTGTTGTGCGAAGAAGCAGTAAGACTTGTAAAGTCTATCGCAAAGGAAAGTTCTGCAGTTGAGATGTGGATTGAAGGTGACGCAAGAGTTGCCAATATCTTTCTAAGGCTACAAAGTGAGATGGATGCAAATAAACAGGCTAAGTTTGTATCTGTTGCAACAAGCGGAGTAAATAGTGCGGAGCGTACGTTCTTTGACTATCTGAGGGGAATGTTCATTGAACCTGTTGCACCAAGCTGGTCTTTGTCAGAGTATCAGGCAGAGCTTCGCATGAAGCGTGAGAGAGATGAGCTGGCTCAGGAGTCCTGGGATGACCTGGAGAGGTCACTTCTTGCAAATCTTGCCAGCGATGTCTCAGTTAGTGTAAAGGGTAAGGACATCTTTATGGCAATCAGAAAGGACTTTACCGAGTCTCTTTCTACGGTTGATTCAAGAAAGCCTTTGTGTTCAAGCAGACAATTGTATTTTACCAATGACAGCGACAAGCTGGAGGTTGCTTGGAATGCAGTTGATGACTGCGTAGAAGAACTTGAGCTTTCAAGAAAAGATGCTCTTCACATGAAGCTGTTGTTTGAAGAGACAATTGGAATGTTCAAGGCAATGACAGGTGAATTCAATGCTCTTATCTGGGCAGAGAAATATCAAAGCCAGTGTGCACTTAAGATCGTTTCATCTACAAAGATGGATTTAGACAAAAAAACAGAGCTTTTATCTGCAGCAACAAACAAAGAAAATGCCAAGGCGAAGGGCTTTATGGGCAAGGTACGAGATGTTATAGAGACCTTTGGACTTAGCTATGACAACGCTATGAAGCTTCAGATGGAGTATAATGGAGATACACTTAATTACTCATCCATGGGTATGTACTACGATCCTGGAATCAATGCTGATCCGGCAATCATGGGAGGCGTAATGTGGTCTCTGGGAGATTACAGGGATTCCCTTGATCAGGTTGAAGACAAGGGCAAAGAGGTACAGGAAGCCTGGGATGAGCTTGAAAAGTCAATTGTTGCCAATATTGCCAAGGATGTAATTGTTGGCGTTCAGAAAAATCATGTAGAAATGACCATTATCATGGACTTAGAGGAGGGAAAATAATGCTTAACATCAACAAGACAAACAACGAAGGTATCGTAACAGTTTCATTGGAGGGACGTCTTGATACCGTAACTTCACCTCAGCTTGAGGACGTTCTTAAGGCTGAGCTTCCAGGAGCAAAGGATCTTACCTTTGACATGACAAAGCTTGAGTACATTTCAAGTGCAGGCCTTAGAGTTCTTCTTTCAGCTCAGAAGACTATGAATGCTCAGGGCAGCATGGTTGTAAAGAACGTTTCTGAAGAAGTTAATGAAATCTTCGAAGTAACAGGATTCTCTGATATTCTTACAATCGAGTAATTTTTTTGAACCATAGGGACGGGGTTATGAGACCATTTTAAAAATGGCCCCATAACCCCGTCCCCGTAGTCCACTTTTTGGGGGAACTGTAGGGGATGGATATAGCAGTTTTTAGCGATATACATGGAAATCATAGCGCTTTGCAGGCATGCATAGATGTGGCAGTTGGAAGAGGCATTACCAATTTCATACTGCTTGGTGACTATGTTACGGATTCACCCAATCCCCAGAAGACCATGGAGCTTATCTATGTCCTGAAGCAGTACTTTAATACCTGGATAATCAGAGGAAACAGGGAAGAGTATCTCCTAAATTATAGGAAAAATGGACAGGGAAACTGGAGAAAAGGGTCCGCTAGCGGCGCTTTGCTATACACCTACGAAAATCTCACCGATAAGGATTTTAATTTCTTTGAATCACTTCCAAACTATGGAATATGGGAGCAAAAGGGCTTTCCGTCCATAGAGTATTGTCATGGATCTCCCACAGATACCAGCGAACTTTTATTTAAAGAAAAAAGAAACACTAAAAAGGTGCTCACCCACCTTAAGACAGGGATTCTTTTGCACGGACATACCCATGTGCAGGAGAGTTTTACTTATCGCGGCAAAAAAGCTGTGAATCCCGGCTCAATAGGTATTCCCTGGTATTATGATGGAAAGGCTCAGTTCTGTATTCTTCATGGAAATGGCAAGACCTGGGAAGAGGAGTTTGTTCAGCTTGATTACAATAGAAAAGAGATTTTGAGAGAGTTTAAAAACTCTGGAATCTGCACCTATGCACCAGCCTGGGCTGCAGTTACCATGCATACAATAAGGACAGGTGTAGACCTTAATCAGACAGTTCTTTTAAGAGCCATGAGGCTTTGCGAGCAGGAGAGGGGCGTGGCGAGGTGGCCTAACATCCCGGAAAAATATTGGGCCATTGCGCTCAAAGAAAATTATATTGATCTTCACGGAAAAGAAATACCGCATAAGGAAGAGGAATAAATATAAAGGGGACGCCATGTAATTAAGGCGCCCCCCTTTGCTATGCCAAGGTGGTTATCACTTATATAGTTGTATCATAGGTTGGAGTAGCATTTGCTGCTGCATTACTTGTAGCATCCTTGTTATAAGTGGCTTTTTCTTTTGATCCAAGGACATCATCCAAATGACTGTCCAGGAAGCCCTTCTTGGTATCGGAGCTTTCATCTGTAGCCGTGCTCTTTCCGATACTTCCAAGATGGCTGTCCAGGAAGTTTGATTTGGAAGCAGTAGCCTTCTTTGTGCTGGTGGAAGCATTTGTACTTGTCGAAGCTTCTATTCCTGTAGTTGTGGATCCGGTTTCTCTGTACGCATTCAAAGCGGTCTTATTGCCAACCTTTTTGACATAAGATTTCATAAGAGAACCATAGGAGCCATTTTTTATGCTGGAATAATCTGAAATGAGATTACTCATATCATTGACGTAATTATATGAGCCTGAGAGACTGCTGAATATATTTGCGCCCATTCTATCACCTCCTTGCAGGGGACATCAGAAAATCCTTTTCCTGATTTTTCATTAAATGGCGGATGCACATAATCCACGAATTTATATACTTTCTTGACTATATTATTGGCTTAAAGCCCGGTTAATGCAATTTACTGCATATTAAAAAATATAAAAATTTTATAAAAATGTAGAATTTATGGGCTTTAGAATTGCTTTTTACAGATTTTGCAGAAAAAGAGAGTATTATTGAGAATTTAAGAGATAATACTAGGATTAAGCAAATTATATGGCTCTAAACAAGTTGCACATCCACCCTTAAAACACTAATATATGTTCTTAGAGATTAGCACTCAAACTAAATGAGTGCTAACAAAATGCAAAAATAATGAAATTACATATAAAGGAGGCTTTATTATGAAGTTAGAACCACTTGCAGACAGAGTTGTACTTAAGGCTCTTGAGGCTGAGGAGACTACAAAATCAGGAATCGTCCTTCCTGGCGCTGAGAAGGAGAAGCCACAGCAGGCAGAGGTTATCGCTGTTGGTCCTGGCGGATTAGTTGATGGCAAGGAAG
>JAEEGL011835012.1_pt1 | contig 10509 bp, 12 predicted proteins | sample 9134231 | NCBI WGS metagenome assembly JAEEGL01 (sample SAMN16246548, study PRJNA631951) | gut metagenome | biome: gut microbiome; feature: rumen; material: fiber-attached | host: Bos | place: Iran: Karaj | collected 2018-10
AGGTAGCCACCTACGATCTCCAGCCTGAGATGAGCGCTCCTGAAGTCAAAGCCAGAGTCATCGAGGAGATCAAAGCACGCCGTGAAGACGGATCCTCCAAATACGATCTCATCATCCTCAATTTCGCCAATTCCGACATGGTCGGCCATACCGGTGTCATGGAAGCGGCTGTCAAGGCTGTAGAGACCTTAAACGGCTGCGTATCTGAGATAGTTGAAACCATCCTTTCCGTTGACGGGCAGCTTCTCATAACCGCTGATCACGGAAACAGCGATATGATGATGGATGCTGAGGGCAATCCATTCACAGCACATACGACCAACCCGGTACCGCTTTGCTACGTTTCCTGCGATAAGACTCACGAGTTCAACGAACAAGGCCTCTCGGGAGAAGGCAAACTTGCCGATCTGGCGCCTACCCTCCTCTATCTCATGGGAATCGATATTCCTGAAGAGATGACCGGCGACGTGCTCATGAAATAATGAGAGTCTGTACAATCGCATAAAATCACAAAAAAATCCCGCGCACAGGCGTGGGATTTTTGTACTCAGTCTACTACTTCGATGGACTCGATGACGGGCTGTTCATCCTCCGGGATGGTGCCGTTGTCATCGATGGGCTTGGCGTCTGAAGCAATTTTTTTGCAGATATCCAGGCCTTCCGTCACGTGTCCGAAAGCTGCATAATCGCCATCGAGGAAGGTGGCGTCAGCGACAGTGATAAAGAACTGTGAAGTGGCGCTGTCGGGATCTCCGGGGACCCTGGCCATGGATATGACGCCTTCCACGTGGGAGATGGTGTTGTTGACTCCGTTAGACGCGAATTCTCCTTTTATAGGCTGAAGATTTGCCGTAGGGTCCGCTCCTCCCTGGATCATGAAACCGTCCATGATCCTGTGGAACTTCAGGCCGTCATAAAATCCGTCAGCTGCCAGGTCTATGAAATTATATACTGTTTCAGGCGCCACGTTGGGATCAAGCTCCAGCTTGACGGTGCCGTAATCCTTGATGTGGATCTCCACCAGTCTCGGTGCCAGCATCTCTCCATCTGTGACTTCTTCGTTGTTATCTGCAGGCTCCTCAGGGCTCTGCTCTTCATTGCCGCAGGATGCCATGAAAAGGAAGGTCATGGCTAAAGCCAGCAGCAAAACTATTATTTTCTTCATATTATTCTCCAAAAAAATGAGGCAGACTGAGCTGCCTCACACTGAACTCTGAACTGTTATTTAAGAAGTAATCCGAGGATATCGCCGATATCAAGACCGTCGTTCTTGCTGGATCCTCCGAGAAGTGCACCCAGGCCGCTCTTCTTTCCGCCGCCTGCCAGTGAAAGTACTCCGCCTAAGAGATCAGCAAGTCCGTCGCTGTTGGAAACGCTCTGGGTCTTGTTGGCCTTCTTATTAGCAGTAGCAAGCATAGTCAGAACTGCAGGTGCGGCTGCTGCCATGATCTTAGCTACCTTTGCGGCATCGATTCCTGCTTTGGCTGCTACTTCCTTCTGAGCTGCTGCAGTCTTTGTCTCGTCACCGTAGATGTGGTTGAGGATCTTGACTCCGTCTTCCATGTCAGCTGTCTTGATGAGCTTAACGATATCAGCATCGCTGAGATCATGCTGATCAAGTGCCTTGAGAAGGCTGTCAGCTCCTGCCTTGGTGCTGGCGTTGGTCTGCATCTTGCCGAGCATTGAAGGAAGTGCTGAAAGTAAAGCCTGTGTGACCTGATCCTCTGAAGCTGCTGACTTGCCGCTCAGCGCGCTTACAGATTCTTTTGCCCCTGAAAGTCCTCCTAATAAACCGATTAAATCTAAAGCTCCTGCCATTGTAAGTCTCCTTTCTGATTCTATTTGAATTCAAATAAAGTTCGGGAATTTTTATCTACACTATATTATATTCCTTTTTTATTCATTTGTGAACAAAAATATTTTTATATGAGTGTCTCTATTATCTTATTGGCAACTCTTATGCCGTCAACGGCTGCAGAAACGATGCCTCCGGCATAGCCTGCCCCTTCTCCTGCGGGATAAAAGCCTTCCAGGGTAATGCCGCCGGCCTTTCCAAGAAGGTCCTCATCTCTCACAAGTCTCACGGGCGACGAACTTCTGGATTCCACTGCATAGATCACTGTTTCATCGTCGTCGAAGCCCTTGAGTTTCCTTCCGAAGACAGGCATGGCTTCCTTGATGGAATCATAGACGAAATCAGGAAGGCAGGCACGCACGTCATCTGCCCTGTCCTCCTTCATATCCTTCCAAAAGGCCTTCGGCGCATGGTAGCCCAGGCCTTTGACATATGCCATTCTTTCGTACTTTTGCTGGAGATATACCCCTCCCAGCACATCGTCAGTGCCGAAGTCCGAAGGTCTCACGTCCACCAGGACCGCTGAGTTTGCATAACCGGAATTCCTGGCGTGATAACTCATGCCGTTGGTCACCACCATTCCTTCTTCAGAGGAGGCTACGATGACCTTGCCGCCCGGACACATACAGAAGGTATATACGCCTCTGTCCTCTTCAGTCCTCATGGAAAGTTTATAGTCTGCCACGGGAAGCCCCAGTTCTCTCGCAGGTCTGCCGTACTGGGCAATATCTATGAGATCCTGAGGATGTTCAGCTCTCACTCCCATGGAGAACTGCTTCTGGGTCATGTCTACTCCCATGTCCCTCAGCCATTTCAAGGTGTCTCTGGAACTGTGGCCTATGGCCAGCACCGCATGAGAAGTATGATGGATCTTTTCCTCGCCTTCATGAAAGTACCTTACTCCTGTTACCTTGCCTCCGGAGATCTTCAGGCCGGTAACTCTGGCGCCGAAAATGACTTCTCCGCCCAAGGCTCTTATCTCTTCACGGATGTTCTTAACTACAGTCTTGAGAATATCGGTTCCGATATGAGGTCTGGCCTTGTAAAGGATATCTTCAGGTCCCCCGTGACGGGCAAGTTCCTCCAGGACGAAGCGAACTCTGGGATCCTTGATCCCGGTGGTGAGCTTGCCGTCAGAAAAGGCTCCTGCTCCGCCTTCTCCGAACTGAACGTTGGATTCAGTGTCCAAAACACCTTCCGCCCAGAACTTTTCCACTTGTGCTGTCCTGGTATCCACGTCCATGCCCCGCTCAAGGACCAAGGGCTTAAGGCCTGCCCTCGCCATGACCAGGGCCGAGAATATGCCGCAGGGCCCGAAGCCGATGACCGTGGGTCTCAGCTCAGATGACACCTGAGGGATCTCTTCCCTCTTCTCCTCCGGCTCATAGTTGAACTCCACGGAATAGACCATCTTGATGTCCTTCTTGTTTCTGGCATCTATGGACTCCCTTACGATCCTCCAGTTCTTCACCTTGCTGCCGGTCTTTTTTTGTATTTTTTGAGGGAGACGCTCAATGCTCTCCCCCGGTCCGAGTTTTATCTGATTTATTATCATTTTTACCTCGCCAGTCCTTTTCCGGCTTTGATTCCCGTAAGCCATGCGTGATGGAGATTATATCCTCCGCAAGGTCCGTCATAGTCCAGAACTTCCCCTGTTATGAAAAGTCCGGGAACCACCTTGGATTCCATGGTATTGGGATCCACTTCTTCAATATCTACGCCGCCCGAGGTGACCTGGGCCTCATTCCAGCCTTTAAGTCCCTTGACTCTGAGCCTCATATCCGAAAGTTCATCCGCCAGGAAGTCTGCGATCTCATCGTCCGTAGCCTTCTCATCCATCCATCTGGCGAAAAAGACTCTTTCCTTCCTGATGACGTGAGCGGCCAGCTCTGATTTGACTATGGATTTAAGGGCGTACTCCTCATCAAAACCTGGCATTTTCAGTCTCTCGCGGATAACGTCCCTGATCTCGGAAGAATTATGATCCGGAACCAGATCCAGTCTGATCTCATAGTGCTTGAATCCGTCTTCGGGAGTCTCTCCCCTTATGGGTTTGATATGTCTTGAGATGTTCATGATGCAGATGCCTGAAAGAGCATCCTCTCTGAACTGTACCTCGCCTGTCTCAGAGCAGATGGGCTCACCATCCCTTAAAAGATGGACTTTGGCCTTGGCTCTTACGCCCTTCAAACTCTTGATATTATCCAGCACCTCGACTGCCGTAAGGGCAGGCGCCAGCTTGCTCACTTCGTGTCCCAGCCTTCTCGCAAAAATATATCCGTCGCCGGTGGTCCCGCAGTTGGCATAGGACTTGCCTCCCGTAGACAGGACTACATTTTCAGCGTAGATACATTCCTCATCTTCTCCCACAAAAATATGGAAGCCGCCCCTTGGATTAAGATCAAAGGATATCGCTTCCAGCTTGGTCACATTGGCTTCAGTATATAATTCGACACCACAAGCTTCACAGGATCTGATAAGGAGCCTGCATACGTCTTTGGCGTCTTCTGAATAAGGGTAAAGCCTGCCTTCTTCATCGCTTCTCAGGCTGATGCCAACGCTTCTCAGGAAGCTTCTCACCAGATCCTGTTCCTCACAGTTGACATTGCTTATATTGCATTTGCCATTACCTGTCTGAGAAACTTTCTTGAGGAAAACGTCTTTTTTCTCGAAGACGGCTACGTCCCAGTCGGGACATTCCCTTTTAAGAGTAATGGCGGCAGCCATTCCTGACGCACCGCCGCCTATTATTACAACATCATATTCGCTCTTCATCATGTCAATCCACCTCCGGGATCTTCACTGAATTACATCTTCTCTGACAGTCCTCTTAAAGGATCCTCCTGTACTTCAGTCGGCTTGGGAGCCAGAGTCTTGTCGATGACTTCTGCAGGAGTGAGAGCTACCTCTCTGAACTCAGTCTGAGCAGCCTTGGCTGCTTCCAGAGCTTCACGGGCGGCCAGCTGGGCTTCACGAGCCTTCCTGGCAGCGTCGGAAAGCATTTCTTCCTTGGTCTTGATGACATCGGGCTTAAGGATCCTGATGGTAAGACCTACGTTGGCAAGGTTGATGCCCTGCACTACTATACACATACCGATAAGTGTTATAGAGGTCAGATGTAAGATATCTGCGTCGAAGAATACATACAGACCCACCACCAGATTAAGGATTCCTACCAGGAGGTGATCGTAAAAGAAGCTGTTTCTCACTTCAATGTGCTCCCAGGCTCTTACGAAGTTTCTGATGCCTGCGATGAGTACCCAGAGTCCCAGGACCTGAGGTACCACGATGTCAGCAGAGATCTTGTCCAGAATGATAAGAGCGCCAAGGGCGAAAGTAGTGAGTCCGTCTATGAGGACCCATGTCCTGTCTTCACCGTCTCCCCTGTAAGCTGAATGGGACAGACACTCTATGATACCGCCCACCATGAATAAAATACCTACAGCAAAGGCCACAGAAAGGAAGGTTATGCCCTCCTTGGCGATGAGATAGCCGCCTCCTGCTACAAACAATAAACCTGATATAACCGTTAATGTCCTCATTGGATCCTCCATTATCTCACAAAATTACCAGTATATTATACTAAAAAAAGCCCCTTCGGTCAAGAAATCAAAGGGGGTTTTCACTCAGTCTTCATATTCCTTTTCGCCGTTCAGTATTCTGACGGCCTGTACCCGGTTAGCTGCGCCTATCTTGTGATAGAGATTGGACAGATGTACCTTGACGGTATTGATGGAAAGATACAGCTCCCGGGCCATTTCCTGGTTGTTTTTACCAAGGCAGAGAAGCCTTGCCATCTCCTGCTCCCTGGGAGACAGCCCCCAGGACTCAGCAGCGGACGCCACCCTCTCTTCGAGGGTCCTTTCCACCAGCGCCGCAGGTGTCCCGGGGAAAGAGATCGGATGTGAGAGTTCCGGAGCCTTCCGTACATCCGGAAAGGTTCTTCGGATGGAGATGTACATCCCAAAAGGACTTTTGAACGTTCTTAGTGGAACTGTCCTGCAGCGCCATAAAGGGGATACCGAGAACAAAAATGCCGATCAGTGAAGGAATAGCCGGCAGCTTCAGCATTACTGCTGCAATGATGAATACGGGGGTCAGCAACTATATAACACCTGCTTTGAAGTTGCCGGATATGAAGATGAGGATCAGATCGATGGTCTCAGTATCAGTTGTACCGCCTGACAAATCAAAGATTTGCAACAAAATAGCTGTACCCTTCAATTCGGTACAGCTATATTCTAATGCTTTTATTTCTATGGTCTCAATTACCCAAAGGTGTATTCTTTGTCTTAACTTTCGGGTTAATGTCCTTGTTTTTCAAGGCTTCCAAAAAATGTGCTTCAAAAAGTACATTCCCGGATATCATTTATCTGGGTATATCTCCTCCGGAAAGTTTGTCATCATATACGGCGCGTGAGCCTCCGATGAATTTAGGTCTGGTGCGCGCTGCTACAACATGTGCCTCTCCGATGGATTTCTGCTCAATTCTTACAGGTACGGCTACGCGTTTTAAGTGCATGCCGATAAGGGTGTCGCCGATATCAAGACCTGCATCGGCTTTGATCTCCTCCACCGCTACCGGCTTCTCAGCATTCTGGTATACCGTCATGGCGAAGGATCCGCCTGCATGGAGCTGAGGCACCACGTTTACGATCTCAGTACCCGGAAGGAGAGCTGCCTTCTCTACGATGACACAGCGGTTGAGGTGCTCACAGCACTGAGCTGCCAGATATATCTTCCTGGGCCTGAGGACGCTCTGTATGCCCTCATAGACTGCCTGAGCAGCTTCCAGGCTGGAGCCTTTGCCGATGTGAGCTCCCAGTATCTCCGATGAGGAACATCCTACTACCAGAATATCACCTTCTCCGATATGTGATGCTTCTACGATCTGCTCTGCGGCCTTGGCTGCTTCTGTTTTGATTAAATTAAGATCCATTCTGCTTCCTCCTACAGCTTCCAGCTGTTAAGATAAGCTTCCTGCTCTTCTGTCAGGGTATCTATCTCGATTCCCCAGGCTTCCAGCCTGCGGGATGCTATCATCTTGTCGATCTCATCAGGTATCTTGATCAGATGCTTGGGAAGTTCGTCTTTATGTTCTTTGATATATAAAGCTCCGTATGCCTGTACGGCGAAGCTCATATCCATGATCTCTGCAGGATGTCCGTCAGCTCCTGCGATGTTTACAAGTCTGCCGTCTGCGATAACGTCTACCCACTTGCCGTTGGGAAGTTTGAAACCTTCCACATTGTTTCTTCTGGGCATTCTCTCAAGGGCGATCTTGTAAAGTCCTTCCATGTCAACTTCGCAGTTGAAATGTCCGGAGTTGGTGAGGATGGCGCCGTTCTTCATAGTCATCATGTGATCCGTATTGATAGTCTTGTTGCAGCCTGTGGCGGTGCAGAAGATGTCTCCCAGAGGAGCAGCATCCTTCATAGGCATTACTCTGAAACCGTCCATCTTGGCTTCGATGGCCTTGACTGGATCTATCTCGGTGACGATGACCTGTGCTCCCAAAGACTGGGCGCGCATGGCGATACCTCTGGAGCACCAGCCGTATCCTGCAACTACTACGGTCTTACCTGCGATGATCAGATTGGTATTTCTCATGATGGAGTCCCAGGTGGACTGGCCGGTACCGTAACGATTATCAAAGAGATGCTTCATGTCAGCATCATTTACGGCCATCATGGGGAATTTAAGGATCCCTGCCTTATCCAGGGCTCTCAGTCTTATGATTCCCGTGGTCGTCTCTTCACAGCCACCCCAGGCTTCTTCTGCCAGATCGGGTCTCTTCTCGTGGAGGCAGGTCACAAGGTCGCAGCCATCATCGATGATGATGTTGGGCTTGCATTCCAGACACATCTCGATGTGTCTCTCATACTCTTCCATAGTTGCATCGTGATAGGCGAAGACCGAAAGTCCGTCTTCCACAAGAGCCGCGCATACGTCGTCCTGAGTGGACAGGATGTTGGAACCTGTGATGGACATGATGGCGCCGCCGGCAGCCAGTACTTTGCAAAGATATGCAGTCTTGGCTTCAAGGTGTACTGAAAGAGAGATCTTCACTCCCTCGAAGGGTCTGGTCTCTTTGAATTCATCCTCCAGGGATCTCAGGAGGGGCATATGATCTCTTACCCACTCGATCTTCTGGTGTCCGTAAGGTGCTAAGTTTATGTCTCTGATATCGTAATTCATTTTTATCTCCTGTCTTTACTCTACATCTATGGTTACCTGGGAAGGCTCGGCCTCTATTATATCGATTCCCGCCAAGTCGCATTTCACGTCCAGATCAATGGTATGGGTCCCGGTTTCCAGGTCGCTGGCATCGGCACTCAGGTTGAAATCATCAAGGGTTATGGAATTCACCACAGTAGAAAGGCCTTTGACTGTGACTGTAACGCTGAGGTCATGTATCTTTATGGCCTTGTTCGCCGAAATACCCGTGACATTTATGTCGTTTTCATCGAAGATGAACTCCTTCGTTCCCGCGTTGTACAGAGTCACCGACATGGTGATTCCCTGTGAAGCATAGGCCACGTCAACACTGTCGGGAAGGATGGGAACCAGAGGGATCTCCTGACTCTCATATACGTTAGCCAGATCCACGGTCTCACAGATTATCTTCTTGATGCCCTGGATAGCTGAATCCTCGCCTTTGATGGTGATCTCTTCAGGAACTTCATACTGTCTGTTGACGGATCCGTTTTCCTTACCCTTCACAGGTACTTCCAGAGGTACCGTCTTTGTGCTCTGCATTACAGCAGACACGGAGACATTATCAAACTCAAGACTGACATTCTCCACTTCCCTGCCGGATTCATCCAGAGGCTCCAGCTGAATGGAAATGGTCTTAGGTTCATTTTCTATCCTGGAAACATCCAGTTTGGCGACTACCTTATCCACCTCGCCTACTAGAGATGCAGCACCTGTCACGACTACCTTGTCATCGGACATGGTTATGATCTTAGGCTCTGTCTCTTCCTTGGTCTCATTTACCAGCTCAAGCTCTATTTCTTTCTCCACGGCCACTACCTTTTCGGCAGTTATGTTTACGGCCTCGGAGGATATGCTCAATAATTCGATATTGCTTGGTTTGGTTACATGGAGTTCAACGAGATTGTCTCCCAGACTGAGTCCGGCAAGACTGGCAGTAACATGGAAATCGTCGTCTTTTATCTTATTGGCAATGGATCTCTTGGCGCTGAAAGTGATGCTGACAGTATCATAATCCATATCGGTTATCACCATGCCGTTCTCATCAAGTTCAGTCTGATGCAGGAACTTGATGGGGATATTTCTCAGAGTGATGGTCCTGTCCGGATCCACCTCTCCCAGCACATAGGCCCACAAAACTATGGCCATCACAATGGCCAGAATGAAGGTAACACGATTACTTTTAAGCATCATTCTTACCTCCCTTCAAGATCTTGGTTATGCGGCTCTGAAGGGTATCCTTGCCTTCTGAGATATATACGCTCTTAAGCACTTCTTCTATCTTCTTTCCATCCAGGCTTCTCTCCAGTCTGCCGTCTTCAGCCTTGGAGATTATGCCGGTCTCTTCGGACACTATGAATACCAGAGCGTCGGAATTCTCCGTAATGCCAATGCCTGCTCTGTGTCTGGTTCCCAGCTCCTTGGAGAGTTTCTTGTTCTCCGTAAGAGGAAGCACGCAGCCTGCGGCTTCAAGTCTGTCTCCTCTGATGATCAGGGCTCCGTCATGGAGAGGTGCGCCTTCATAGAAAATATTTCCGATCATCTCACGGTTGATCCTGGCTCTGATAACAGTTCCGGTCTCGATGATATCCGTAAGAGATGTCTCTCTTTCGATAACGATAAGGGCGCCGGTCCTTGATCTGGACATTGAAAGGAGGGCAGCCTTAAGCTCTTCCGTGATCTCCTCAGCTTCTTCAAGGTCGATACCGCTGAAGTTGGAAATGAGTTTGTTTCTTCCCAGGTTCTCCAGGAGTCGTCTCAGCTCCGGCTGGAAGATGATCACGATGGCGATCAGTCCTACGTTGACCAGGTTGCTCAGGATCCACTGAAGGGTATATAAGTGAAGCAGGCTGGAAATAAGGGCTACTACAATGAGCACAAGAATACCTTTGGCAAGCTGCTCTGCCCTGGTCTCCCTGATAAATCCCAAAAGCTTATAGAACAGGAAGGCTACGATCAATATGTCAAGAACGTCGTTTATTCCTATATTTGAAAGTATGTTTTGGAAAAATTGGTTCATGTTAGTTTCCTTAAATTAAATATTTTGTCACACACTCATACATAATAAATTATACACTATAATATCCCCTCTTTCAAGAAATTTGATGTTGGCAAAATGTGTTTTGTGTAAAGATTTATCCACAGGTCACGGGCTCTGGACAATAAAAAAGGGCTGCAGCCCTGAAAGCTGCAGCCATGAAGATCATTTATATTAATGTTCTGTCTCCAGAAGTCCGTAGTCCTCGTCATTTCTCTTGTAAACTACATTGACATTTCCTGTCTCAGCATCGAGGAATACGAAGAAGTTGTGCTGAAGGAGCTCCATCTGAAGGATGGCTTCATCGGCGGTCATAGGAGTAAGAGTGAACTTCTTGGTCTTAGCGATCTTGCTCTCTTCCTCTGCCTCAGGAACCTCAGGGATCATCTCGAATCTTACT
>JAEEGL011858678.1_pt1 | contig 10509 bp, 10 predicted proteins | sample 9134231 | NCBI WGS metagenome assembly JAEEGL01 (sample SAMN16246548, study PRJNA631951) | gut metagenome | biome: gut microbiome; feature: rumen; material: fiber-attached | host: Bos | place: Iran: Karaj | collected 2018-10
CTTAAGAAGGCTGATGAAGTACTTCAGCAGGCTGTTCAGGGAATCACTGATCTTATCAATGTTCCTGCAGTTATCAACCTCGACTTTGCTGATGTTTCAACAGTTATGAAGGACAAGGGTATCGCTCATATCGGTATTGGTAGTGGTAAGGGCGATGACAAGGCTACAGACGCTGTCAAGATGGCAGTTGAGTCTCCACTTCTTGAGACCAAGGTTAACGGAGCTACAGATGTTATCATCAATATTTCCGGTGATATCACTCTTACAGATGCTTCAGATGCTTCAGAATATGTTCGTCAGCTTGCAGGTGATGATGTTAACGTTATCTTCGGTGCTATGTATGACGAGAGCAAGACAGATACATGTACAGTAACAGTTATCGCAACAGGTATTGAGAGTGTTTCAGGCGGCAACGCAGCAGTAGCGCAGGCTAATGCAGCAGCCAAGCAGGCAGCACCTGCTCCGTCACCTGCACCAACTCCTACACCGGTAGTTGCAGCTCAGCCTGTAGTTACACCTATTACACCGGTTCAGCCTGTAGTTACACCTATCACTCCTGTACAGCCTACAATTTCAACAATTGGCACACCTGCTGCAGAAGCTCCTGCAACATCTTCAGCTACAAGGCCACTTACTCTTAACAGACCAAGCGAGATCAAGAGCACAGTAGAGCCCAAGTCACTGAAGATTCCTGATTTCCTTCAGAGAAAGTAATATAGTTCATTCACCCTCCGCTATAAGCGGAGGGTTTTTTTGTTTATAACAGTTCGTGGAAACTGTAATTATATTGCATATTTTTCCGCTTGTATCAATATTTTATATAGAAAAATGCGTAAAATCATGCTACAATAATTTGTGGATTGAAATATTTTTTCACACAATATACAGTGGATATATCACTAATAAAATTTATGGAGGAAATAGTTTCATGAAATGCCCATTTTGCGGAAAAGATGACACAAGAGTTATCGATTCAAGACCTGCAGATGACAACACTTCTATAAGACGTAGAAGGGTATGTGATTCCTGCGGTAAGAGATTTACAACCTACGAAAAGGTTGAGACCATTCCGCTTATTGTTATCAAGAAAGGTGATGTTCGTGAGCCCTATGATCGTGCCAAGATCGAGGCTGGCGTACTCAGGGCATGCCATAAGAGACCTGTAAGTGCAGAGCAGATTTCCAAGATAGTTGATGCTGTTGAGACTGAAGTTTTCAACATGGAGCAGAAGGAGATTCCAAGCCGTGCCATTGGTGAGATAGTAATGGACAAGATGAAGAATCTGGACCCTGTTGCATATGTGAGATTTGCATCTGTTTACAGAGAATTTAAAGACGTTAATACATTCATGGATGAGCTTAAGTCGGTTCTTAGAAAAGAGGCGGAAGGCACTATTACCGATACTACCGATAAAAGCACTCCTTTATTAAAGGAGCAGTAAAGGGATCAAGCCCCGAAAAGTTACGGCTTTTCGGGGTGTTTTTATGCTTGACATTTTATTAACGTGGCCTTATATTTTTATTTGACTGACCCGGAAAAGGGTCTTACAACTTAATACCTAGGAGGATTTTTAACATGATCAAGAGAAGTTTTTGGAAGAGGAAAACGTCAGGACTTCTGGCTATCGTGTTAACGACACTGGCTATTGCATTGAGCGGATGCGCAAGCGACAAGACAGCAGGAGATGATTCTTCTAAGATTACTATTGGTATACCTCAGGATATTGATGGTCTTGACCCCCATTATGCGACAGGGGCAGGAACTAAGGAGGTTCTTTTTAATGTATTCGAAGGGCTTGTCAAGCCTGATGAAAACGGTAATCTTAACCCTGCTGTAGCAAGTGAGTACACGATTTCAGATGACAACAAGGTGTATACCTTTACACTTAGAGATGGGATCAAGTTCCATGACGGATCAGCTGTTACAGTAGAGGATATCAAATATTCTATAGACCGCAATGCGGGCACTGATGGCAGCGAGCCACTTATCTCATCTTATTCCAACATCGACAGCGTAAATATCGTAGATGACAAGCACATAGAAGTAGTGCTCAAGGAGGGGGATTCCGATTTCCTTACACAGCTTACAGTAGCTGTTATTCCTGCATCTAACACAGACCCTGCTACCAAGCCAATTGGCACAGGCCCTTACAAGTATGTATCAAGCTCACCTCAGGAGAATTTCATCGTCACAAGATTTGATGACTACTGGGGAGAGAAGGCTTACATCAAGGATGTAACCTTTAAGATCGAGGCTAACTCCGATGCTGTAGTTATGGATCTCAACGGCGGTTCAATTGACATGTATGCCCGTATCACCAGCACACAGGTAGCTCAGCTTGATGATAATTTCCAGGTTTACGAGGGAACAATGAACCTGGTACAGGCTCTTTACCTTAACAACGCCCAGAAGCCTTTTGATGACGTAAGAGTCCGTCAGGCTCTCTGCTATGCCATCAACCCCAAGGAGATCATGGACTATGTATCTGACGGAGCCGGCACAGAGATCGGAAGTGCAATGTTCCCTTCATTTACCAAGTACTTCCTTCCTGAGCTCAATGATACCTACAACACAGATTATGACAAGGCAAAAGAGCTTCTGTCAGAGGCTGGTTATCCCGATGGATTCACATTTACAATTACTGTTCCATCTAACTACACCCAGCACGTTGATACTGCACAGGTTCTTGCAGAGGAGCTTAAGAACATCAATGTAACTGCTGAGATCCAGGAGATCGAGTGGAATTCATGGATCTCCGATGTTTACTCAGACAGAAACTATCAGTCAACTGTTGTTGGTGTTGATGCATCAACTCTTGCAGCATCTTCACTTCTTGCAAGATATGTGTCTGACGCAGGCAGAAACTTTACTAACTTTAACAGTGCTGCCTATGATGAGGCTTATGCCAACGCTCAGAACACATCAGATGATGCAGCTAAGACTGAGTACTACAAAGAGTGCGAGAGGATCCTTTCCGAGGAGGCTGCCAGCGTATACATTCAGGACCTTCCTGAGTTTGTAGCACTGAACAAGAAGTTTACCGGATATGTTTTCTATCCACTCTATGTACAGGATATTAGTAAGATAAAACCAGTTACCGAGTAACAGTTTCTGGTCTAAACCAAGGCGAGGTATGCATATATGAAATATATCATTAAAAAGTTTGGCATGATGGTAGCCACATTACTGGTAGTTTCTATATGTGTGTTCCTCGCCTTTAATATTATTCCGGGAGATCCGGCCCTTAAGATGCTTGGGACCGAGGCCAGCCCGGAGCTTGTTGAACAGGTAAGAAACGAGATGGGGCTTAATGACCCTGTCTTAATCAGATATGCCAGGTGGTTTTTTAGTTTTATCGGAGGGGATTTTGGTACTTCCTACAACTATAAGGTTCCTGTTTCAAGCATGATAGCCAGCAAGATCCCAATCACTCTTACCATGGGAATCATGGCCTTTATCATGACTGTTCTTGTTTCGATTCCCCTGGGAATTGTGACAGCCAAACATGAAAATGGTCTTCTTGACAGGACCATATCAGTTATCAACCAGATAATCATGGCTATCCCGCCTTTCTTTTCAGGAATCCTTATTACCTTTATTTTTGGAATGATCCTAAGGCTCTTTACACCGGGAGGTTTTGTGAACTACACAACTGATGTGGGAAGATTTGTGAGATATCTCTTTTTCCCTGCTGTTGCAATTGCACTTCCCAAGGTTGCCATGACAGTGAAGATGCTAAGGGGAAGCCTTATAGATGAGTCCCTTAAGGACTACGCCAGAACAGCGTACTCAAGGGGCAACAACACCAATGGTGTTCTGTACAGGCATATTCTTAAAAACGCCATTATTCCGGTGATCACATTCCTCGGAATGGCGCTGGCGGACATGATTGCAGGAAGTATCGTTATTGAACAGGTATTCAGTATCCCCGGCATCAGCAGGATACTGCTTACCAGCATCAGCAACAGGGATTATCCGGTAGTAGAGGCTATCATCATGGGTATCGCCATGATAGTTATCGTGGTTAATTTCCTTGTTGATGTTATTTACAGAATTGTTGATCCAAGGATAGGACTTGAGGATGAGTAAGGCAAGAACAGATCTGAAAAGAAATATAAAAGACAATCCATATCTTCTTACAGGGCTGATAATCACAGGCCTGATACTTCTCATGACTATCGTTGGGATTTTCTGGACGCCCTATGAGCCCACAGCCATGAATTCGGCTGAAAAGCTCAAAGGGGTATCTTTAAGGCACCTTATGGGAACTGATAACATGGGCAGGGATATTTTCAGCCGTGTTATGTATGGAAGCAGGATCACTCTTCTTATTGCAATAGGTACTGTTGCCATTGGTGCAGGTGTAGGGACTATTATCGGCGCTCTTACAGGGTATTTTGGCGGAATGCTGGATGAGGTTATGATGCGTATTATCGATGCGCTGTTTGCTTTTCCGAGTATTCTCCTGGCCCTTGTTATTGTCAGCGTCTTTGGAACAGGCTGGATCCAGCTTCTTGTTTCCCTTGGCATAGCATTTGTGCCAAGTTTTGCCAGAATTGTGAGGGGTGAAGTGCTTAGATGCAAAAACATGGACTATGTGGAGAACGCAAGGCTTCAGGGAGTATCTGACCTTCGTATGATCTTTGTCCACATCGTGCCCAATATCAAGGGGGTTTTAGCATCTTCAATAATGATAGGATTTAATAATGCGGTTTTGGCGGAAGCAGGCCTTAGCTATCTGGGTGTGGGATCACAGCCTCCCTATGCCAGCCTTGGCAAGATGCTTTCAGATGCCCAGCAGTATATGTTTACAATGCCTACCTACGTTCTTTTCCCGGGAGCTGTTATCGTGCTCATGGTTCTTGGGTTTGCATTTCTCGGAGAGGGGATCAGCAGATGGAAATAATTCTTGATGTAACTGACCTTCATATAGAATTCCATGACCAGGATTCGCCCTTTGTTGCGGTAGAGGATTTTGACCTTATGCTGGGAAGGGGCGAGATTGTGGGCATAGTTGGAGAGTCCGGCTCCGGAAAGAGTATGAGTGCCCTTGCCATTGCAGGCCTTCTTAACAGAAAGAGCCTTAAAAAGAGCGGAAGGATCATGTTTGACGGAACAGACCTTCTTACCTGCGACAGAAAGACCCTGCGTTCCTACCAGGGAGATGAGATCTCCATTATTTTCCAGGAGCCCATGACCAGCCTTAATCCTGTTAAGAGGATAGGGTGGCAGGTGGAGGAACCTCTTTTCATCCATCATCCGGAAGTATCTAGGGATGTCAGGAAGCAAAAGGCCATTGAGGCACTTCGTTCAGTAGGCCTTGATAATGCTGAGGATGTTTATTTCATGTATCCCCATGAGCTTTCAGGAGGAATGAGGCAGAGGGTGATGATCGCTGCAGCGATGATAGGAGATCCCAAGATCCTTATTGCCGATGAGCCCACAACAGCCCTTGATGTAACGGTCCAGGCCCAGATTGTTGACCTTCTTAAGAAGCTCAACAGGGAGAGGCACACCTCGATCATTTTCATATCCCATGACCTGAGCCTTGTAAATCAGCTCTGTCAGAGGGTTATAGTCATGCAGAAGGGCAATATTGTGGAATCAGGCAGGACCAGTGAGATATTTACAAGGCCAAGGGATCCGTACACCAAGAAGCTTATAGCTGCAATACCTAAGATTGATCTTAGTTCAGACAGGGAACAGGCATGAGTGATAAAGTAGTTTTAAGAGTGGATGATCTTAATGTCTTTTATAAGAACAGAAAGAGAAAGCTCTTTTCCAAAAAGAATAAGAAGATACAGGCTCTCCACAACGTTTCCGTGACCATGGAAGAGGGAGAGGTTCTGGCCATTGCAGGAGAGTCCGGAAGTGGCAAGTCTACCCTTGCAAGGGCTATTGTCGGTATCAACAAGGATTATACGGGGACAATCTGGCAGAAGTATGAAGGCCCGCAGATGGTATTCCAGGATCCATACAGCTCCCTTAATCCTGCCAAGAAGATTGGGTGGCTTTTAGAAGAGCCTTTGCGTGTCGATAAAAGCCGCACCTGGACCAGGGAAGAGATGAAAAAGAGAGTGCTGGAGATAATGGAGGAGATTGAGCTTCCGGAAAGCTTCCTTGACAGATATCCTGCCCAGCTTTCAGGGGGACAGAGGCAGAGAGTGTGCATTGGAATAGCCCTCATGAGATCCCCAAAGCTCCTTATTGCAGATGAGCCGGTTTCAGCCCTGGATGTTACCATTCAGGCCCAGATACTGGAGCTTCTGGAGAATCTCCATAAAAAGCATAAAATCTCAATAATATTCATTTCCCATGACCTCAGGGTGGTTTATAAGATAAGCGACCACGTGATGATCATGAAGGATGGGAAGGTCGTAGAATACGGAGAGACAAAATCGCTGTACCGGAACCCCCGGGCGGAGTATACAAAGAGCCTTTTAAAGGCCGCGGGAATCGCGCAGTAAACGCTTTAACAGATAAAAAATCTTAAAATTCCTTATATTTATGGGAATTTTAGGATTTTTTTATTATAATGGTCTTAAGGCATGGGCATTACATGACGAAATAATCTGTGAACACCTGCGGATACTGGGAAAGGAGGAATACAATATGGCGTTGGATAGAATCGGCGGATTTGTCTCAAATTACAATGCGTATAATATTCCCTCTGTAAAGGACAATTCACAGATTAATCCTGCTTCGGTAGGAACTAACGATGCAAAAACAGCAAGTGAGCAGCAAAGCACCCCCGAAGAAAAGAAGGGTAGCCTTGACCTCACTGTAGAGGTTCCCTCAAGGGCCAATGCATCGATTGAAAACGTAGCTATTTCCTTTGGACAGTATGATGACTCATCCATTGACCTGTTTGGCGAGATGGGACTTGCATCAAGAGATATGAAGAATGCCATTTCAGGTATGCAGAAGGATCAGCTCCTTCATCAGTATCAGTACTTTGTTGGAAAAGATCTCACCGGACAGCAGAGCAACATCGTAGCCGGAACAGAGGACGGCATAGTAGTTAAGCTCCGCTGAGCTGTCAGCAACTGAATATGAACATAAGAAAACCACCTGTCAATGGGCAGGTGGTGTTTTTTTGGGAGGAGGGGTTGCCTGGTGGGGAACCGGACAACCCGTGTATGAAAAAAAGTATTGTTGGGGGTTCAGAAGTTGTCCTTCTGATAGGTATAACTATATACGGAAAATTTAGACAAAGTATGTCAGAACTCTAAAAGAAATATAACTATTTCTAAAATAAAAACAAACTTAATAAACAAAAGAAAGCCCCGGAGATTTAATTACAAACAGGCCTTGTCCGGACTGTAATTTGTTTTCATTTTGTCAAAAAACAGTGGGATTTTCTATGGATTTATCTAATTTTTCTACATAAGATAAGGTTAGATAGACGTAGTGTTTTTTCTTTTGGATTTTTGGCAAGGAGGCGGATTATGAGTAGTATAAATGCAATTTCTTCTGGTTACACCGACTACTCTGCGTATTCAACCATCACTAATGGCGGTAAGATAAACAAGGCTTCTGAGGATGCAGCAGGGCTGGCTATACAGGAAAAGACAGAGTCCCAGGTAAGGGGGCTTGACGCAGGAAAAGAGAACCTCAAAGATGCAGATTCACTTCTTAAGATAGAAGATGGTGCTCTCGGACAGGTTACGGAATATCTCCAGTCCATCAAGGAATTATCTGTTAAGGCCATGAACGGTACTTTATCTGATGATGACAAGCAGTCAATCCAGGATCAGATAAAAGAGTACATGAAGGGCATTGAGGATATTGCAGGGAACACAACCTTCAATGAGAAACAGCTCCTTAACGGAGACGAGAAACTCTCGGTTGCAACAGACGGTAATGGCAACGAAAAAGAAATCTCAACACAGAACTCAACCCTTAAGGCTCTTGGAATTGAAGATTATGATGTCACAAAAGACTTTGACATGACTGATATCGACAAGGCCCTTGAGAAGCTCACAAGTCAGAGGACGGAAACCGGAGCTGAGAACAACGGCGTTGATTATGCTCTTACCTACAATTCACATGCAGCTCTTGAACTCAACGGATATCAGATGGATAAGGAAGAGAGCAATGCCATCGAGGCTTACCAGAAGTTAAAGACCCAGCAGGTTATAGATACCTATCAGAATACACTTCAGAAGACACAGATGGAAAATGACGAGCAGCAAAAGCTCAGTGTATTTATGTAAAATAAATTGCAAAAAACATATTCTGAAAAATGTCCGCCCTCAAAAGACAGATGTCTTTTGAGGGTATATTCTTGATTTATATTAATCAGTTGGAGCGATTTTACTGTCAAATACTTGACATAAAGTAATATATTTTCTAAACTAAACAAGGCTTGCATAATAGAAGTTGATCTAAGATGCAATGACGTACAAGGATTGGTACGTAATTGCATTTTTTATGTTATAACTTAATAATTTAGCACGGCAAAGTGTTAACGCTTTGTGGGGGTGAATATGCAAAGCCGAAGATTTTTTAGAAATGGGTTGGAGACGCTATGAATACTAAGACTTTGATGTACATTGTAAAGAGAATTCTCCTTGCAATTGTTACTATTTGGGTTGTTATTACAGTTACTTTCTTTGTAATGCACGCAGTACCGGGCGGACCATTCACAGGTGAGAAAGCCGTAAGTGAATCGGTCATGGCAGCCATGGAAGCCAAGTACGGACTGGATAAGCCTCTTGGAATCCAGTATCTTACATATCTTGGGGATATTGTTACAAAGTTTGATTTTGGTCCTTCACTTAAACAGAGGGGCAGAAATGTAAACGACATTATCCTTGATGGAATGAAGACTTCTGCCAAGCTTGGTCTTATTGCTGCAGTTATCGCACTGATCTGTGGTGTTATCCTCGGATCTGTCGCTGCACTTCGCAGAAACAAGATCATAGACAGAATTATCATGATCATCACAACTGCATTCGTATCTATGCCTTCATTTATCATGGGCTCACTTCTTCTTATTGCTTTCGCAATAAACCTTAAGTGGTTCCCTGCAAATGGAGCTTCAAAGAACGGACTTGTCCTTCCTGTGATTACCTTGTCACTGTATCCAATGGCATATATCACAAGACTTACAAGATCTTCAATGCTGGAGGTACTTGGTCAGGACTACATCAGAACAGCCAAGGCCAAGGGTGTATCCGGTTGGAAGATCATCTTCGGACATGCTCTTAAGAATTCACTTATTCCGGTCATCACATATTTCGGACCTATGCTTGCAGGTATCGTTACAGGATCTCTTGTAGTAGAGCAGATCTTTGCTGTTCCCGGAATCGGACGTGCCTTCGTAAACAGTATCACAGGCCGTGATTATCCGCTTGTTATGGGAACAACCATTGTTCTTGCGACACTGATCGTCATCATGAACCTTGTGGGCGACATTATGTACAAGGTAGTTGACCCCAGGATCACCCTTGAGTAACTTAGAATACTTGCTGATTAAATTAGTTTAGGAGATATAAAAATGGATATTTCAAAGCTCAGCGCCCAGGTTAATATGGATGACTTCATTCCTGCAACCGAGGCTGAAAAAGAATATATGGTTCAGATGAGACCTTCATCTACATTCTTTAAGGACTCAGTTAAGAGACTTCTTAAGAACAAGGTCGCAACAGTCTGCTTCTTTATCATAGTGATCATTACACTGGCAGCTATTTTCATCCCGATGTTCTGGCCATATTCATATGATCAGATGCTTGGTATGACCCCGGGTAAGCCGGTTGATAACAGCTTCAAGGATTTAAGACCTTTCGAATATGGTAAGTCAGAGCTTAAGAGAATTGAAGCAGGAGAGTCTGTTATTCCTCATATCTTCGGAACTGACTCTCAGGGAAGAGATTACTTCATCCGTGTGGTTTACGGAACACGTATCTCCCTTGCAGTTGGCTTTTTTGCCAGCATCATCGTACTTATTATCGGTATGACAATCGGTTCTGTGGCTGGTTACGCCGGCGGAGCAGTGGACCTTGTGATAATGCGAATAGTGGATATCATTTATTCGCTGCCTGATATGCTGATGGTTATTCTTCTTTCATCAGTGCTTAAGGTGGTAATGGAGGGTGCTCTGGACGGAACGGTACTTTCCAAGATTGGTTCAAATATTATCAGTTTGTTTATTGTCTTTGGTGTTCTTTACTGGGTATCAATGGCAAGACTTATAAGAGGACAGATCCTGTCCCTTCGTGAACAGGAATATGTACTTGCAGCAGAGGCCGCAGGTGCAAAGGGCAAGTGGATCATCTTAAAGCACCTGATCCCTAACTGCTTCTCAGTTATCATCATTTCAACAGCGCTTCAGATCCCAAGTGCTATTTTCACTGAGAGCTACCTTTCATTCCTTGGACTTGGTGTAAACGCTCCTATGCCTTCACTTGGATCACTGGCATCAGATGCTCTTAACGGTATTTCATCATATCCTTACAGACTGATCATTCCGGCAATCGTTATCTCACTTATAGTTCTTTCACTTAA